>ERZ650302.2433-NODE-2433-length-9926-cov-3.591531_pt1 | contig 9926 bp, 9 predicted proteins | sample MGYA00376238_ERZ650302 | MGnify/ENA primary metagenome ERZ650302 (study PRJEB26733, sample SAMN07839298) | wastewater metagenome | biome: urban; feature: wastewater treatment plant; material: waste water | place: USA: North Carolina | collected 2016-04-28 ... | reverse complement strand
CTTTCGATTATCGAAGGATGAGAGTTTTTTGTATGCTTGTCTTTATATATGTTTATAGTGTGATTTCCTTAACCCTTTCTCTCAAATCTCCTCACTATTCCCTTTATTAACGGTATTTTAATTAGTTTTATATAAAATTAACCTATCTATTTTTATTTCAAATAAAAATGGTATACTATAACTATATAGAATACCTACAAGGAGTAAGCATGAGAACGAATACCAAATATATTGACATCTATACTCAAATTAAATATGATATTGAGTCAGGCAAATACCCAATCAATGAGAAATTACCTCAAGGACGTCTTCTCGCTGAACAATTTAATGTCAGTGAATTAACGATTACTAAAGCCATTAATTTATTAGTACAAGAAGGCTATATCGTACGACGTCGAGGATCTGGTAGTTTTGTCAAAAATTTTAAACATTCAAGTATTACTAAATTTTCACCTTTAACAGGAAGCACAGCTCTACATAATGGTGAAGTCACGTCGACAATTATCGGTTTTTCGACTGAAGCACCTACCCAGTACATTGCTGATAAATTAAATGTTGACAAAGAAAGCTTAGTTTACAAAATCATTCGAATGAGGACCATTAAAAATGTGCCTTCTATTATCGAATACACTTGGATGCCACTTGAGATTATACCAGGTCTGACAACAAAAGAGTTGGAAACATCGATTTATCGCTACATCCATAAAAGCCTTAATTTGACGATTAAGAGTGCTCACATCAAAGTTGCTGGCGTTAGACCAAGTATCCTTGAAAAAGCCTATCTTAAACTAAATGATACCGATTTTTTGATGCAAACAAAACAAATTGGCTATCTAGATGATGGCCGAATTTTTGAATTTTCAATTGCTAGCCATATTCCAAGTGAATTCGACTTCGAAACAGTTCTAATTGCTAACGAACATGACTAATCGCACAAATTCCCCATATAAGCTTTTTGCTCATACGGGGGATTTTTATCTCTCTATTTATTTTGCTAACATGCGATCAAGCGCCTTGAGGCTATTGATTTGTGTGGCTTGATCAACTGTAATTTGTTGAATCGTTGATCCTTGCTCGATTTCTTCCAGTGTCCATAAGAGATGAGCTAAACGAATCCGGTTCATCGTGATACATGAAAAAGCTGAGGTATTAATGGATCTAATATCATGGTTTGGAAAAGTTTGGATCATCCGATTCACCAAATTATTATCCGTACCAATCGCCCATTTTGTACCTTCTGGGCTAGCCGCTACTTCATCAATGATTTTTTTAGTTGAGCCATAATCATCTGCTGCTTGAACGACTCCTATTGGGAATTCAGGATGGACAATAACTTTCAAACCTGGGATTTGACTGCGTAAAGTGGCAATTTGATCAACAGTATATTGTTGGTGCACACAACAGCGACCTTGCCAGAGAATGACCTGCAGGCTTTGAAGATCACCTTGCGCCTCAAGGCGATTTTGTTTGGGATGCCAGACTGCCATTTGCTCCAGCGGAATGCCAAGTTGAAAGGCAGTATTCCGCCCTAAATGCTGGTCGGGTAAGAAAAGGACGCGCTGATGCTTGTCAAAGACACGTTTTAAAATGGTCTCTGCATTACTAGATGTCACGATGACACCATCATGATTGCCGACGAAGGCTTTGACTGCTGCAGTCGAGTTAATATATGTAACGGGAATGACGGGCTGATCATAGGTTGCTTCTAAGACCTGCCAAGCTTGCTCTAACTGCTCTAGATTAGCCATATCGGCCATTGAGCAACCTGCTAAGGCATCCGGCAAATAAACTTTTTGGTCATCCGTTGTTAACATATCAGCCGTTTCAGCCATGAAATGAACGCCACAGAAAATGATGTGTTTGGCTGACTGGTTAGCCGCAGCTTCTTTAGCTAACTGTAAGGAATCCCCAACATAATCCGCAAAAGGAATAATTTCATTTTTTTGGTAATGATGCGCTAAGATCAGCAAATCGTCGCCGAACTGTCTTTTTTTCTCATAAATTTTGCGAATCATCTCACCATCCGATAGGTGTAAATAGCGTTCCGGAATAATATTTGTCTTATCAAATGTCGGTTTAACAGTCTCAGTATGCATCATGGTTTCTCCTCATCTCGATTCATCTGGAATCATTCTTCTAGTCAAGCAATTAATACAGGGTTAGTTTACTTGGCCTTTTTCTGCCTTGCTACTATTAAAACTAATATCAAACGCTACAACTGAGTGAGTTAAGGCTCCCAATGATAGATAGTCTGCCCCCGTATGAGCATAGTCTGCTAGGTTATCAAGTGTAATGCCTCCCGATATCTCAGTCAAGATGGTTTCTGGTACTAGTTTGCTCCACGCAGCGACTTGCTCTGGTGTCCGGTTATCAAACATGATAATATCAGCCTTGGCATCAATTGCCTCACGTAACTGGGTTTCAGTTTCGATTTCAACTTCAATTTTGACCATTTGCCCGATTTGCTTGCGAACTTTCTCAACTGCTTTGGTAATGCTGCCGGCATAAGCGATATGGTTATCTTTTAGCATGACCCCATCATAGAGTCCGACCCGATGATTAACCCCACCCCCGATTTTAACGGCTAGTTTATCAAAATAACGCAAACCAGGAGCTGTTTTTCTGGTATCACAAATCTTAATCGTTGGGTCATTCAAAGTTTCAATTGCTTTGTGGGTAAAGGTTGCAATCCCACTCATCCGCTGTAGGAGATTTAAAATCACACGTTCACCAGTTAGCAGCGTTCTGATGTGACCCGTTGCTCGCCCAATTATCTCACCTTTCTTAATGACATCACCATCGGCCACCGCGGGAATAAACGTCGCATCCTGACCTAATAGATCATAGACCTGTTGCGCCACTTCGAGTCCTGCGATGATGCCATCAGATTTAGCAACAAAAATTCCGCTCGACTGTTCATTTTTATCAAAAATTAGATCTGCTGACAAATCGCCAGTCCCAATATCTTCTATTAAAAATGACTTAATTTTTTCCTGTGCTTGTAGATTCATATGCCTGTTATTCCTCCGATAATAGATAGTGTGCGCCGAGACTTTCAGTCCGAGTGAGTGCTGCATTTGCTATCGTTTCTGCTACGAGACATAGATTTGCAGTTTCGATTTGCTGACGATCCGTGCAGGTTTGGTCTAAGCGTTGATAATTAAAAGTTGCTAACCAAGTTAGAAACTGGCGGATGGTTTCAGGTCTTCTAACAATGCCTAGCGCATCAGATGTCTGCTTAACTAATTCAGCACGACTGGGCAAAAACATTTCCATTGTGCTGGGTGCAACCTGCAGTTCTTGGTGGCTTGCGGAACTCATTTCAGTGTCTGACAAAATGGCTTCAGCCACACTTTTAGCAAAACTCAAACCTTCTAGTAAGGAATTACTTGCCAATCGATTGGCGCCATGGACGCCTGTAAAGGCGACTTCACCTACGGCATACAAGTGATCAAGCCCTGTCCGACCAGAAAAGTCCGTTTTGACCCCTCCCATGAGGAAATGCATACCTGGTTTAATCGGAATGCGTTGACTTGTCTCAAAATCAAGGTCATTTTGTCGCAAATAATCTGCAATAGACGGGAATTGTTGTGAAAAATTAGCGACATCAGAGATATCCAAATATATCTGATGGCCAGCTTGAATTTCTTCATTGACGACGCGACTGACCACATCACGTGGTGCCAAATCGAGTTTGCTTGAGCGACCGACCATAATCCGACGATCCTGCTCATCAACCAATCTAGCGCCTGCACCTCTAACAGCCTCTGAAATCAAAATCGGATGCACCTTTTCGCCGCCGTCTAAAAGGCTAGGATGAAACTGTAAAAATGCCATATCAGACAACTCGCAACCTGCTCGCAGAGCCATGGCTAAACCGTCTCCAGTAATCGTTGCGTGATTACTAGTATCTTGAAACAAATGTCCAATGCCTCCACTTGCCAAGACCACTTCATCTGCAACAATCGTCTGCCTTTGATTCGCCGCATCAAGATAACTTACACCATGAACTTGTCCACCTTCAAGGACAAAATCCAAAGCAAATGAATAAGGTAGCCATTTGACCTTTGCCAACTGTTCGTGAACAAAACTAGTCAATTGACAGCCTGTTTGATCCCCTCCAGCATGCAAGATTCGCTTATGTGTATGCGCCCCTTCGAGCCCCAAATCTAGTCGCCCATCAGCAGTTCGATCAAATATCATACCTCGATCAATTAAGTCTTGAATTACTTGTGGGCCTTCATGTACCATTTTCTCAACCGCTTTGATCTGATTATGAAAGACGCCAGCAGACAGGGTATCCGCAACATGGCAAGCTTCCTGATCTGAATCTAGTTCCTGCCCTTTTTGGACACAACTGGCTGGCATAACAGCCGCTACACCACCCTGGGCTAGCATTGAATTACTATCCTGACGCTTGCCCTTACAGATGATTGTCACATCTGCTTGCCCTTCCAAATATAAAGCAACCGTTGCACCTGCTATGCCTGAACCAATAATCACAACTTTTTTCATCGTCACTTCTTTCAACTACTATCCGTACGTTACCAACACGATATAAGTTTGTAAATTTACAAACTTAATTAATTGTTACTATTCTACCATAAAATGCGACCGATGAAACAGCAAACGGTGAAAAATCGCAAAAAAAAGAGCAATTATTCGCTCTTTTACAGTTTCAGGTTTAAATTTTAAGGAATCGTCTCATTGAGATAATTGATCCGATTGACCCAATCGCTACACCGACAACGACCATTAAAATGATCAATTGTGGGACAAATGTATTGGGTTGCAACAAATACAAGCCTTGTTGCGACAAAGTTTTTTGCAAGCCAACATAAGCCACACGGTAAACGAACCCGATGAGTAAGCTTGGTAGAATAGCACCAATTAAGCCTACCCATGCCCCTTCAAGGAAGAAAGGCCAACGGATGTAACCATTTTTGGCACCCACCAGACGCATGATTTGAATTTCTCGTTGACGAGACAAAATCGTAATCCGAATCGTATTCGAAATCAGGAAGACAGCGACAAACAAAAGTAAAGCTGCCGCCCCAAGTCCCCAAGTTCTGATGACTTTAGAGAGACCAAAAATTTTCTTGGTATTCGTGCCACCGTAGTCTGCACGGTCAACCCCATCAATTTTACTAATGCTTTTCGCAACTGCTGTCACATTTTCAGGTTTATCGGCCTCAACAATGTAAACATCATAAAGCGGATTACTATCACCTTTAAACATTTTCCAAGTGTCACCCAGTGATTTCGTGAGTTTTTCTAACTCATTTTCTTTACTTGAATAAGTCACCTTAGTCACATGTGGTACAGCCTTAATAGCAGTTTCTATCTTATGATAGTCTGGATTCGTAATTACTTTTGATTTATCATTAGGGTCAGTAATCTCTTTTTCACCATCATGAATATTCAATTTCAAGAAAGTTGAAATACGGACATTATTTTCCAAATCGGAAGCTAACTTTGTTGTATTGAGGATAACGGCTAGGAAGACGCCAACTAATACGAGGGTAATGGTAACAGATGAAACAGCGGCAACTGTCATCCAACCATTTCTGCGGAGATTTTTAATGGACTGCCACAGGTGTTTAAAAAATGTTCTAATCATCGTAGCCATATTCTCCTTCTATTTGATCTCGGACAATTCGACCGTTTTCAATCGCAATCACACGGTGACGCAAGGTATTAACGATCTGTGAATTGTGGGTCGCCATTAAAATCGTTGTCCCTTGGATATTGATTTTTTCAAGGAGATTCATAATTTCCCATGAGTTTTCAGGGTCTAAATTTCCTGTTGGTTCATCGGCAATCAAGACTTTAGGAGCATTAGCAATTGAGCGGGCAATCGCCACACGTTGTTGCTCGCCACCAGATAATTCATTTGGGAATGAGCGGACTTTATGTTTAAGTCCCACGAGATCTAACACTTCCATAACACGTTTTTTTATTTCACGTGGTCGTTTACCGATAACTTCCATGGCATAGGCGATATTTTCATAGACTGTTTTATTTTGCAATAATTTATAGTCCTGGAAAACAACACCGATAGAGCGACGAAGCATGGGCACGTCACGTTTTTTAATTTTTTCAAGATTATAGCCAGCGACAACACCCTGACCTTTATCTAATTTCACTTCACGATACAATAATCTGATGAAGGTTGATTTACCAGCGCCTGAAGGGCCTACGACGTAAGCAAACTCTCCGGCTTCAATATCAACAGAAACATTGCGCAGCGCGGTCGTCCCGTTATTATATTTTTTGGTTGCATTACTTAACTTGATAATACTACTCATATTTTTAGTTTCTTTCTGTTTTTTGTCAATATAAACATATTATAACAAATTACTCATCTCTAAAATATTACAGCCTTACAACATTTTCCATTTGAGGTAGGCATCAATGAAGCCATCCAAATCCCCATCCATAACATTGTCGATTTGACTCGTTTCATAACCTGAGCGAGTGTCTTTAACCAACTGATAGGGCATAAAGACATAAGAACGGATTTGTGATCCCCATGAAATATCGGCTTGATCGCCTTTTAATTCGTCTACTTCTGCTTGTTTTTTATCAACTTCTAATTGGTAGAGTTTAGATTTGAGCATCTTCATAGCCAGGTCTCGGTTACCATACTGCGTTCTATCCATAGTAGATGAAACGACAATACCTGTCGGTGTATGGGTCAAGCGAACCCCTGTTGATACCTTATTGACATTTTGCCCACCAGCACCACCAGAACGGAAAGTATCCATTTTGATATCGGCATCGCGAACATCAACTTCAATTGAATCATCTAATTCAGGCATGACATCAACCGAGGTGAAAGAGGTATGACGACGGTTTTGCGAGTCAAAAGGTGACACACGAACCAGGCGGTGCACACCTTTTTCAGAACGTAAGAAACCGTAGGCATTGTTACCAGTAAATTTCAAGGTCGCTGATTTAAGACCTGCAACATCACCATCTTGGTAATCCACGACTTCAACTTTAAAGTTATGGGCATTCCCCCAACGTTCATACATCCGCATGAGCATGCTGCCCCAGTCTTGAGACTCAGTCCCGCCAGAACCCGGGTGGATTTCTAGGAGGGCATTCATGTGGTCGTAAGGCTGATTGAGGAGCATTTCAAGCTCATAAGCTTGCATTTTGCTAGCTAATTTATCAAGCTCTGTTGCAAGTTCTGCCTGCATTTCGGCGTCAGCATCTTCTTCTAACATCTCTAACATGACTTCTTGATCCTCAAGCATGGCTTGCATGTCCATGAAAGTATCATATTTAGCTTTGAGTTGATTAGACTGCTCAACGACTTTTTGTGCGGCAATGTTATCATCCCAAAATGACGGATCAGACATGTCATTGTCAAGAAGCGCAATTTCTTCTTCTAGGCGATCTAAATCAAGATTATCTCGAAATGATGCCATCTTATCTCTGTTTTGGGCAATTTGATTGCGAATTTCACTAATTTCCATATTATACTATTTTACCACGTTCTCATCTATTTTTCAAAGATTGATTGCGTTTCGCCTTTGTCTTGATCTTATCCAATGCCCATTGCGCCGCTTCCTGATGGACAGCATTGCTAGGATTTGCTGCAATCTCTTCTAATAAAGGAATTGCTGTTTTATCATTGACATTTGCAAGCACGTAAATCGCATTGCGCTGTAAGACATTTTTACCTCGCCATGATCCCGCTATTTCACTAAATTTAGCCTTAAATTCCTGATTGCTCAACTGGATGAATGGCTGTAACTCCGGATAAGCAAGTTCTGGATCAATTGCTGTCTGGCCCTCATTCGTAATCCCTTTATTATAGGGACAAGCGATTTGACAAATATCACAACCATAGATCAAGGTCTTCATTTTGACCCGAAATTCCTCATCAAGCGGCCCTTTTTTCTGCGTCTGAAAACTCAGGCAGCGTTTGGCATTCATGGTCGAGTCGCCATTGAGAGCGTCTGTCGGGCACGACGTGATGCAATGGTCGCAATCACCACAGCCATAATCAACCGGACTGTCCGGTTCAATATCCAGATTGGTGATGAGTTCTCCCAAGAACATATAGGAGCCATATTCCTTAGAAATGACCAGTCCATTTTTACCGATAAAACCGATCCCCGCACGTCTGGCAACAGCTGTATCGACCAAAGCACCTGTATCGACCATGGCCTTGTGATCAAAATCATCTGTTAATTCAGCAATTCTCTCAGACAAACGTGCCATCTTCTCAGTTAAGATGGTATGGTAGTCAACACCCCAGCTAGATGAAGAAAATTTTCCACGCTTATAAGGTGATTTACCCGGTAATTGTGGGAGTTTATTCGGGTAAGCAACGGCAATCGAAATAATCGTTTTGGCATTGTCAAGCAAGAGCTTGGGCTTGATCCGTTCTTCTATATTTTGGTGTTCGAAGCCAGAGTTCGTTCCCTTTTCTTGGGAAAGTCTCAGGGATTTCTCCAAGTAATCAAAATTATCTGCAGTCGTAAAACCTATTTTTGAAATGCCGATTTCCTTGGAAATAGCAATAATCTGTTCTTTTAAGTTCGTCATGTTATCATTATACCTCAACTTGCTGGGGTGCAAGTCATTTATTCAGTCGCTTTATGTGAATTTCCGACAATTGACCGATCTTCCTCACACCCACTAGTTCAAATCGTTTTAAATCACGTTCCATCTCTTTAAACAATCGTTTACCAGTCCCCAAAACAACAGGCGCAATTTGAATCCAATACTCATCAATTAAATCATCTTTTAGAAGTGTCGTGACAATCTCGCCACCACCAACAACCCAAATTGCTTTCCCTGATTTAGCCTTTAAATCTTGGATAATGGTTACAGGATTACCTGAGACATACTTACCTTCTGTAAAATCCCCTGTTTCAGTCCGAGAAAAAACAATCTTTTCTTTATTGGGGAAAATGGGATCAGCTCCCAAGAGCCTTTGCGTTTCACGATAAGTCGTATTCCCCATAACCACCGTATCAATACGGTCTTCAAAGACACTGATATCGTAATCTGGATCAAGCGACGTGTCAAATAACCACTGCAACTCATCAGACTGAGTGGCTAAAAAGCCATCCAAACTGATTGCCCCATAAAAAAATACTTGCCGCATTGTTTTTCTCCTTAATCGGATTTTTTAAAAATATACGCTTTTATTATAACATATTCCGATCTTTCTACTAAACAGTTCAAAATTGACAACATACAAAATCCACCAAAATACTGATGGATTTCTATTAGTCTATAATTGACATATCTATTGAATCAGCAAAACTCATTGATGTTTTTTTCTCAGAATAGTCATACCAAATGTTACTAAAAGGACAATTGTCCCAAATATGGTTTCACTCATCCCATTTTTAGCACCAGTATCGGGTAATTCTTTTTTATTATTTGAACTTACCACTGGAGCTAGTTTGCTTGAGTGGTTAGGAGGCGTGTCTTTCCCATAATTGATTGGCGTAGTTTTAGGTTTTTCAACTGCTGTATAAATAACTGTTTTGACAATATCTGCCACATCACCTGTTACGTTTGAAATAGCTTGAATCTCTGGTTGATCTGGTATTTCATCCTTGATACGAGGTGATATTATCGTTGCAAAAGTGGTATCACCGACCGCTGACCAATTGCCATTGATATGATCGCCTGTCACTTGATCAGTTACAACCGGGCGTATAAAGCGAAGAGGAACCGCAAGATAGTCTTCCGCAGCCTTATCACCATTTTTAAAGAGATAGTGTACTGTCTCATTGACAACTTTAATATCACTCTTGGCAGTTGTTTTGTGGGACAAATGAACCTCATAATGTTTAACAAGATCATCTTGATCATAAACAACACCAGTCATCGGGTAAGTATCAGATACTAAATCATAGCCCTTAGCTTGATAAACCTTGATCAAATCCACTGTC
>ERZ650302.2430-NODE-2430-length-9929-cov-6.160219_pt1 | contig 9929 bp, 7 predicted proteins | sample MGYA00376238_ERZ650302 | MGnify/ENA primary metagenome ERZ650302 (study PRJEB26733, sample SAMN07839298) | wastewater metagenome | biome: urban; feature: wastewater treatment plant; material: waste water | place: USA: North Carolina | collected 2016-04-28 ... | reverse complement strand
TTGTGTAGTTTTTGCCATGTTTTATTCTTCTTTCTTAATTCTAATATAAAAAAAAAAGAGAGTACCCGAAGGTACTCTCTTTTATGATTTACTTACACGGCTCTCTTAGCATGAGATGCAATCAAGGCAACCGAAGCAATATAAGAATCAATAAAGTCAGTAGTCAGCTTGACAATTTTGTAGGATTCGTTTTGTGTCAAAACAATAAACTTCATGCAACCATTGATCAGTTGCATTTTCTGCTTCAACATCTTAACGGTTTCTTCCGATTCAGTTGAATCAGCACTTAGCTTCTTGTCGAAGTCAATGACCTTATTAATCATCTTGGCAGTAAACTCATTGAGTTCTTGTCCCATTTCTTTAGCTTCTTTCAGGAATACTTTAATAACACCCAAAGCAGCTTTACTCTCAGTAGGTCTGCCAGTAATAGAAATTGAAATTTCTTTACTCTCAGCTCTCTTGATAGAAACACTGTTACCATTGAAAACAAGACTCGAACCCTTAGAGAGTTCAAAAGTGTCACCAAAGATTTGTTGGAGAGTCTTTTCAGTAACCGATGCTAAGTTTTCTTTAGTCAGCGGTTTCTGAGCAGCATTCTCCAAACCTGTCTCGGACATACCCTTACTGATTGCCTTCAACTGCTTAGCCGAGTAATCGGTATCAGATAACTTCGAAGAAACAAAACTAACATCTTCTTCACCGAAGATTGGATTAAACTGATTACTCACCAAAGTAATTGCAGCTTGACCCAAAAGAATACGTTTGAGGTATTCCATCAAATCGGTGCCATCTTCAGAAGCAGCTTTCTTTTCGCCACTTTCATTGAGAATAACACCGTTAGGTAGCTTAACCTTAACACCGTGAAGTTTAGCAATCTTATTTACTTCTTCAATGGTTTCACTTTGTGTGAGATTATCGACATTGAGATTTTCCAAAGCTTTAATGGCTTTTTCTTTTTTAGAAATCTCTGCTTCTGCGTTCTTAACGCTTTCTTCTTTCTTCTTAAAGAATCCAGCAAACCAATCATAGATACCCTTGAAGAATTTAACAATAGCATCCCAAGCTCTTTGGAGAATGTTTTTGTTATCTTCAATTGCAATCTTGAGATCTTTATTGTTGGCGAAACCTTCAATAGCAACACCCTTGACGGAATCACCACCGAGTAATCGACTACGGATAGATTCCATAGCAGTTTGAATCACACGACGGCTGCTTTCTGGAATGTCTTCGATGTCATTGTTTTCTAAGACATCATTCATTTCAGCTAAAGTTTCGCTATCATCAACGGCAGTACTGAATGCTCTACTTACCATTGGGGAGAAAGGAGTATCAGCCATGCTGTCACCAGCTAGAGCATTTCTTTCATCTTCGGCGTCGATAGCCATATCGATTTCCAATTCTTGCTCCTGGCCTTCTAGTCCTAAACCAAATCTTGACATTTGTATTTCCTTATTTTAAACCCAAACCTTAGGCTTACTTAGTTTCTCTGTAACTCTGTAGCATTGGCCTCTGACTGATATTAAAGTATCAATCACAGAGCTATCCACATTATTCATTATCTTGGTAATGCGGTATTGAAGATCGATACTAGTGAAGATGCTAGAGATAATGTATTTTCTCAACCAATCAACTAAAGCACCTGCTACCTTGGCGCCAACTAAACCTACTAAAACTGTTAAGCTCGCCGCTTTAACAAACAAATCAACCACTGATAGGAGCTTACCCGGAAGAGATTGTTTAACAGCTTCAAGGTTATTACCATTGGACAAGAAGTTCTTGATAATACCAAAACCTGTAACAGCAACCGCAAGACCAGTGATAATCTCAGTTACTTGGCTAAAGAATTCTCTGTCCTTAATTAACTTTGGAATACTTTCACCATTATAGCGGTCTAAAGCTTCACCAGTTGACCTAAGTAGAGTTAATAACTCTTTAGCATCGCTGAGACTAAAATCTCTAAGAGTAACAACTTCGACATTGATATTGTCATTACCCTTTACTCTTGAGCCGTAGATATTCATCTCACGAATCTTTCTACGAAGTTCACTACGAACATCTAAGAGATTGGCACGATCCCTGTCATAGGAAATAGATACACGTTTACCACCGATGAGGACACGAGAATGTCTTTCATTACCTTCGTCATGTCCATTTTTGAAGAGGTCTTGATCAGCTAACATACCAAGTACATCGCTGTTAAACAGATTAAGATTCTTAACCATAGTCTGTTTATAAGGTGTAATGAATGCTATTGATTTAGCAGTATCTTTGGACATACTTTCTGTCATTTTGATACTCTGTGTATAACTGTTGAGGAAATCAACAATATCTGTAACATCTTCTCTGATGATTTTCATGTAATCGCTCTTTGTAGCGATTTTTCTATCTCTGCTGAGTTTAGCTGTATTGAGCTTTACCTTAATATCGGCTCTTAATGAATTACTTTCAATAGTAGCTTCATTGATTCGATCTTCTAATTTACTGACCTGAACACGGTAAACTTCAATCAGATTTTTAATACCGAACCAGCGCTTCTCAATAAGCTTAGCAATAACAGCGTACTCGGAGCCAAGATTAATAATACCTTGATTAATCTTCTCGATTAGTGCCTTAGATAACTCAGTAGCACTGATCACGCCATTGACCGCTGCCTTAGCAGCTTTACCACCGACAGCAACAGCTTTTTTAGCCACGGCCACTGTCGACTCAGAACTAGACTTAACCAAGTCTGTTAGACCTTCTGTAGCAACATTAAAGCCGTCGTACTTATAATTCAGATTAATGTTGATAGCTTTAGTAATCAAATTGAGTTGCTTGATATCTCTATCATCGATGAACTCTTTAGAGTACATTGCGCTATGATAATCTTCTAAAACGTAAAGGGCTTCTAAACCTGTTTTATAGTTCGCCATTCTCTCTTCGATTTCTTCACGAAGAATGAGATCACCCGAGATCATGTCATCGATTACTTCTAAATCAATATCAAGACTATCTGAATCTTCTTCTGGCATCACATGGATAGGTAGATCGGACATGTTGTTCCTCTTAAATGTTTAACATACGATTTGAAACAACATAAAAAAGGAACACCCGAGAGTGTTCCTTTTTACATTACTTAATAGATGATGCCGCCCAAGCAATCATACCGCGTAAACAAGCACGATTAATGTAATGCAATCTACTATTCATATCCTGCATTCTATTCCTAAAAATAAATGTGTTGATAACGAAGATCAAACCACCACCCATTTTAAAGAACATCTTAAATATATCACCCAATCCAATTTTGGCGTCTTTGTAGTACAGTTTGAATAAACGTTCTTGTTCATCGATATGGTCGATCACAGATGTCAATAAATCTATACATTCTTTTCTAGAAAGAGCCTTAGCAGAAATATCCGTAGCTTTAGGAACTAATGAATAGTTAATGTTAGTATCAGCGCTAACAACGAAATTAGCCTTGATACTTCTCATAAACCAATTGCTATCACTAGTGTTAGGAATAGTCAACCTTAATCTAGCACCGGTTAATTTCATTGGATTAAGATCATAGGTTACTGAATCTTCGTCCTTATCTACTACACGTCCACGTAAGTCAGACGCAAGCTTGGCTAAGTCGAATTTTGATCCTTCACTAGAACCGAGTGTTTCATATTTAGAAGCACTAGAAACTACTTTCAAAGAATCAACCATGGTTTCCAATGCCTTGAGTACTTCACCATGTGATTTAAATGGTGGAGTCTTAGTACCGCGCTGGATAGCTAAAGAAACACGCTTATCAGTTACCTCTGCTACATTGAAGTCAGAATCATTAGCACTCTTAACTCTGTCAAGAACCTCTTGGGCTTCTTGTTTAAGTTTCTTCATATTGCCACTGAACCACGAAGCGTAATCACTCAAACCTGCACCGAAACGTTCAAACTTTGCTTTCCATGTAGATGCTTGATCAGCATTCTGATTCGTAATGGCCTCAAGGGCAATCTTACTCTTTTCCAACTGCGTGAGTTGTTTACCAGAGAATGATTCAAACCCAAAGCCGTTGAATTTTACACTGCCAAGTGAACTATACAGATTACCGATGGTCTCGACAGCAATAAAGATCTCTTCATCACTTAATTCTTCACCGCGTTCAATTTTATTTCTCAGTCCGCGTTCAATGCGCAGACCAGTATCAATAGCCACTGCTTCTTGACGAAGCTCTTCGCCCTCAGAATCTAAAGCTCGTTGAAATTCATCTTCATCATGAGTGCCTTCGTTCTCCGTTAGGCCATCGTAATGATCTTCCATAGCTTGTTGAATAAGTTTCATTTTAATTCCCCAATGATAATCATCATAAAAAGGGGAGACATTAGTCTCCCCTTTTTAACTATTGAATGAAGTCAAGAAGTGATTACTTCTTAGCTTCTTCCTTTTTTTCTTCCTTGACATCTTCGCCGCCGGAAGCCTTCACCGAGCGCTCGACGTAATCGATAGCAGCCTTAGCCACATCCATACCGGTCTTAGCAGTGAAAGTCACAACCTTGATGGCGGAGTTACCAGTGCTGGTGATCAGACGCTGAGCAACACGGCTACCTTCTGTAATGTTCTTAGCGTTTTCATCTTTATCGTCAACAGTTTCAGAAACCTTCTTAGCTGCCTCGATGGTGATCTTCATGCCAGTTTCCAGAGCAGACACAAGAGTCTTAGAAGCGATGTTGATTTTAACGATGGTCTCAGCAGCCTTCAGAACCTTTTGGATTTCGTCAGTCTTAAGAGCGTCCAGTTCCTTACCTTCAGAGCTGAAAGGGTTCTTGAATTCGAACTTGAACTCGGGAACCTTCAGATCAGGGTTCAGATCCTTGTCAGCCGTAGCCAACTCGAACTTCTTACCAATGGCGCCTTCGCTGTCACGGGCAATCATGGTGAACTTCGAATGTGCGTCCTGCAGCTTCTTGATAGACAGAGCCTTCAGGTCGCCGTCGCCAGCCAGGAGTTCCTTGATCTTAGGGAATTCCTTCATGCCTTCAGCAACGTCGGCAGAAGCAGCAAACATGGCTTCGATTTCGCCAGGAGTAGCTTCGATAGCCTTCAGAGCTTCTTCCTTGGTCTTAGCATCGGTCTGGGAAATAACGCCAGAAGCCTTAACCTTACCACCTGGTTGCAGCTTCAGGTTACGAGTTTGCTTTTCCAGAGAGTTGATGCGGCTCAACAGCTTACGGTTTGCGTCGAAAATCTTAGCAAAGAAATTCTTCACGAAGTCAACCATCTTTTGGAAAGCAACCACAACGGCGGCCCAGATCTTCTTGACAGTTTCCTTCAGGTCTTCCACGGCGATTTGCGTAGCACGCTTACGGCCGGTCTTACCGGAGAAAGACTCCAGAGCAGGGTACGATTGACGTTGCACACCCAGACGAGCGTAAATCGATTCCACAGCGATTTCTGCAATTTCAGCAGCAACTGGGTCCAGACCGCCTTCTTCTTCAGCGGCTTCAGCCGTGTCAGCGATGCGGGTCAGGGTTTCGGCATCAGCAGAAGCTTGTTCAACTTCAGCAGTACCGGCTTCCACGTCAGCAGAGATATCAGTAGCTTCAACGATATCAGCTTCAGCGCTGTCAGCACCAGCTTCATCAATAGCCAGTTCTGCGGCTTGAGTTTCGTCTTCCATAGCGGCCACTAGGCCCTTAGCAAAAATAGACATGTCTATATCCTTGTTTAAAAAGTTAAAAAAGCGCCTTTTTTCCTTAAGTAGTTTTTTCTACTCAAATAATAACGAACTTGTTGTAACAAGTGGCAGGCAAACCACTTGTTTTGGACATACTATTTTATAAGTAATTAGGAGATCCCATACTCTTTTACGGACTCAACATGGTAAGCTGTTAAAAGCTGAGAGTACTTCTCATAATTATTCTCTATTACCCTATAGCCATTAACAACGACCTTCATTAAGATAACGCAAATTAAACTAAGTAATTCAGCTATAACGGCATCGAGTTGATCACCAGTTGCTTTGAACTGATTAATAGATGAAGTTATGTTATCAACATCTTTACTAAGAGCAGCAGCCTTGGCAAGAATAGCTTCACGATTCGACTGAATAGCTTTCAACCACTCAATGATCTTATTAGCCTGTTCCTTAGTACTGATTAAAGGAATCTTTGCACCCTTATTGGCATCGTCCCCGTAGTAGGAACCGAAACGCTGTTGCTTAACAATATTCTTGTCAATACCTCCCTTTGCGATACCTTTTTCAATAAATTTGAAATAGTAACCAGTGTTCAGTGTAAGGACAGGAGTCTTGTAAGCTACATAGTTGCTAAGATCTTCACCAGGAATCATGGTAGCTTTTTCCAAGCCATCAGTTTTCAGGTAAGAGCTAATAAAACCACGAGCGCCGAGATCATTAAAGTCATCGAGTTTAGCTGCCTTGAAAACATCTTCAGCAAGCTTGTCGTAACCATTAGCAATCGTGCTAAGTTTATCAATTTGTTCTTTGAGAGTATCGTTCATCAAAACGAAACTTTCATTGATAGACTTGGCTTCGCTAGGATCTTTACCAGGTACTAAGAGATCACCAGCTCTAAGGCTGGAGAAAGTTGCTTCATCAACTGTCTGACCATCTTTGGTCTTACCCTTGAGTTCTTCTCTCTTCTCAAGTCCCTTAACCAGAGATTTGTTAGAAGCTTCGATACTCTTGAGATCTTCTCGTGCACCCTTAACTGTCTTCTTTTTGTTGAAGAAGAAGTCTTTAATCCAGTCACTCAGGGCTTTGAACATACGGACAATTGCTTGCCATACATCGTTCACAATACCTTCAAAAGCAACCACCAATGCATCAGTATACTTCTGACGTGCCGTAAAACCGCTCAGATCCTCCATAGCGGGCATTTCATACTTCTGGGAATGATCCATACCCAAACGAGTCTTAATGCTCTCTACGGAGATATTAAACATTTCCAATGCCGTGTTAGAGAAATTGTTTCTCTCTTTGGCTGAAAGAATAACCTTACGAAGTTTGGTCAACGTAGTATAACTCTCAGTAGCTTCAGTGAGTTGAGCGGCATCTTCATCCGACATACCCTCTTCATCTACTTCTGAGTCTTCTGCGTTAGCCTCATCCTCGTCCCCGGCCGACTCGTCAGACGATACATCTTCGTCAGTTGACTCGGCGTCATCGGAGGCTTCGGCATCTGATCCGTCCCCTTCGCCCTCAGTAGAGCCGGTATCTTCGGTTGATCCGGCATCATCGGTAGAGTCGGTTGGATCGGTAGTTTCATCGCCTTGAGCTTGTTGCTGTTCTTTCAATACTGCTAACTCTTCTTTATAGTTAGCGATCTTGACAACTTTCGCAGGATCGGTAGTGTCCTCGTTTTGAACCATGTTATTGGCTTTTTCGAGTTCGTCTGGTTTACCGTTTGGATCAGCCAGTCCACCTTCTGCTGGGGTGTCTTCCTCAGTTGCTATGCTTAGAAATTTTGACATTATTGTCCTGCCACTTTCTTCTCGGTTTTACCGAAGATTAGATGGAGAGAAATGATCATGTCTTCAAAGCCCTTGGGCTGAGCAGTCCAACGTTGAATAGTGCCAATGACACTATGGTCAGAACTACCGAATTCTTCCTGGAAAGAACTGAAGTATGATTCATAGTCGAATGGAACCTTCTTACTCTGGAAAGTAGCGTTTTCCTGAGAGAGAGTAAATTCCCATGGTCTAAGACCAAACTGTCGTTCACCAGTTCTGATGAAGTTCAGCGTATCTTCCAAGAACCTACGATGATTCTCGGTAAAATAAAAGCTGTCCGATTGCAGTTTACACCAATCCTTGAAAGAATAAGTACCAAATGCTCTTATTGCTTCAATAAGAACAGCACGTCTATACGAAAAAGACGTAAGGTCACGTTCATGTTTCATAAGTTGGATATACAACTTATCAACAGCTTCGTTGAACGTACCGTAACCTTTCATCTTTGTAGTAGGTTTCTGGAATCGAACCAAAGCAGCCTGTTTACGGATGTCCAATGTTGGGTCATCCTTTCTAGTCATGCCGTTTTCAAAACCCAAGAAACCTCTGCCATAAATAACGACATTGGCCATTAGAGTCCTACACTTTCTTCTTGCTTGCGGATACTCTCGCTGAGCTTATCGATTCTGGATTGAACCATTTCGATTTCACGCTCAACACCGGGATCTGCTTGACCAGTATCACGAATACTAACAAGGTTCATAAGACGTAATTCCAGGTTGGACTTAAGTTCCTTATTCTCCTTATATTTATTACTCTGGTATTCTGCAACAATCAAACCAATATGGTAGATCGGGTTCATTGCGAAGCCTTGCAGATTGTGGACACCAGTGGGGTCAATCTTCAATGCGCCGAAGGTAGCCAGAGCAGCTTCAGTATCCTCGTTAACTAGAACATCAGGCACAGCACGAACGGTCTTGACAAAGTCTCGGTTACCTTCAGTGAAGGCTTTCAGAACACGACCAAAGACACTCAAACGGCTACGCAATTCGTTGATCTCACCCTTCGATAGCTGTTTAGCCAGATAGCTCTGTTCACCTGTGGTTGCTTCTGTCTCCAGGATGTAGAGATAGTTAAGCAAACGCAGACTGTAGCGTGAGCTGAAACTAATCAACTCCAATGCCTTAATGAGAGATACCTTATAGAGAGTAATACCAGCGACAACGACTTCGTTTTCGAAATCCTTCTCAACCAGACTCTCAATAGCAGAGGCAGTCTTCTCCATCTGAAGCATACGGAACCAGATATCCGCTACCATACCCTTGTTATTGGTTGCACCAACAGCACGGAAGTATTCTTTCTCGATGGCTTTGATTTCCTTAGAAACAACCTTATTGTTCAGAACATCCATTGCTTGCTTGTATGAAGGGATGGTCGAATTCTGAAGTTCTGTTCTAACAATGCGTGCGTCTTCGAGCAGTCGATCCTTTTTGAAATTAGGAAGCAGACTGGCGACATATTTTAAGATTTCCATTTTAGATCCTTGGCTATTAGATTATTTACTTTTAGAAGACTGGAGCATTACCGCCCTTGAATGCGGCGAGCACTTCCATGATATTGGGACCAGAGCCCTTATTGGCAACTTTAATGTCTCTTAGACCAACAGATGTACTGGCACTGATACCATAATGGTACATGTTAACGCGCTCATAGTTTCTATCGATAACTACAAGAATCATGGCATAGGTTTTATCAAAGATCTTTTGACGATCTTTGAAGTTGTCCAAATTAAGATTATGCTTAACTCTTAATTGCATTGCGGTTTCTTCAGAGATAACCACAATGTTAGAGGCTTCAGCTAAAGATGGATTCTTAGAGAAGAAACTAGCAAGTTTACTATTCTTAGCACGCTTTGCAATTTCGGAATAGACTCCGTCTTTATCCGTCATAAGAGTACGTTTCTGCTCACGGATCAAGTCCTGGCAGAAGACGAGGTCTTTAATGAAACTGATACGACCGGCACGCCATTTGAACCAACGTTCAGAGAACGAAAGATCAACGCTACCTTGAGAGAGCAACTGCACGCAAGATGCAGGAGGTAACGTGTTAACCATTAAACGGAACGAGATTGGAATAACAGCTTCTTGTCCATTATTCTTAATAGTAACGTTAATGAGTTTACCAATGGAGAGGTTAGCAAGTTCAGCAACATTATCTACTTTGGCAATAGCGCTATCTTTATCGCCTTTATCACCTTTGGCCTCCATAGCAATGGTAGGTAATTTATACTTCATGCTTTCAGAAGCATAAGTGTAATTTTCCTTACCGATACCGGCCTTTACAATAGTTTCCAAGAAACCATTTGTATCTACTTTTCTATTGGGGTTGAGCTTATCCAGTACTCTGCCAACATTCACATCACCTACATTAGTGATAAGACTCAGGGCCTGTAACCAATATCCAACGAAAATGCTTTGAGTGGATTGAAGAAT
>ERZ650302.2428-NODE-2428-length-9936-cov-9.581318_pt1 | contig 9936 bp, 10 predicted proteins | sample MGYA00376238_ERZ650302 | MGnify/ENA primary metagenome ERZ650302 (study PRJEB26733, sample SAMN07839298) | wastewater metagenome | biome: urban; feature: wastewater treatment plant; material: waste water | place: USA: North Carolina | collected 2016-04-28 ... | reverse complement strand
GTTATTTTATCATATTTTTACGAAAACCACTTCTTAACTTTATCAAACATTGATTCAAAACTTGATTCATGTGGTTTACTTTCTATTCCAAAACTCTCTTGTAGTTTTTCTAATAATTCAATTTGTTCATTGTTTAAATCTTTTGGATATTCAATTTTTATTTGAACAACTAAATTACCTTTTCCATAACCTTGAACAGATTTTACACCTTCACCTTTAAATGTGAATTGTTGTTTATCTTTAGCATTTTTTGGAATTTCAAGTTCAACTTCACCTCTTAAAGTTGGAACTTTTATTTTCCCACCAAGTGCAATTTGAGTAAAGAAAATAGGTGCTTCATAATAAATATCATCATCATGTCTTACAAAGTGAGAATCCTCTTTTACTTTTACTTGTAAGTATAAATCTCCTCTTGAACCATCAGGTGCAATATTTCCTTTATGAGAAACTCTTATTCTCATTCCATCATTTACACCTTCTGGAATATCAACTTTGAAGCTATCTTTTACTTCATCATAACCTGTTCCATGGCATGATTTACAAGAAGCAGTTGCTGCTTGACCTGTTCCACCACATTTTGGACAAGTTTGAGCAAATGTCATAAATCCTTGTCTTGAATGAACTTGACCATGTCCATTACAAGTTGTACAAGTTCCTAATTTTCCATCTTTTGCACCAGTTCCAGAACAAGATTTACAAGCAGTTTTATATTTATAATTTATCTCTTTTTTACAACCAAAAACAGCTTCATTGAATTCTAATTTAACTTCAATAGTAACATCAAGATTATATGTGTAAGATTTTCTTTGTTTTCTACTTCTTGAACCACCGCCAAAAGCACTTCCAAACATCTCTTCAAAAACAGAACTTAAATCATCAAAACCACCAGAGAATCCACCACCTCTTTGTCCATGACCATCAAGTCCAGCTTTTCCATGTCTATCATAAATAGCTCTTTTTTGATCATCACTTAATACTTGATAAGCTTCATTTATAGCTTTGAATCTTTCTTCAGCTTCATTATCACCTGGATTTTTATCAGGATGATATTTCATAGCCATTTGTCTATAGGCTTTTTTGATTGTACTTTTATCTGAACCTTTACTAACTTCTAGTAGTTCATAATAATCTATTTCAGTCAATTTTTATCTCCTTAAAAAAATAATTGAATTTATTAAGTCGCGATTCTATCAAAATGTTGATAAAAATTGCTATATATTTTTAAATTTTATTATTATAAAAAAATGAGTCATTTTTGAGTCATTTGGTTTAGTATAATATATTCAAATTTTTATTTTAGGAAATAAAATGATATTAATTTCTTTACTTGGAAAATATGATTCTTCTATTTTTCCAATTCTTTTTGAATTTAAAACACAGATTAAAATGCATATTATCATTCATGATGATTCGAGATATGAAACAAAAAAAGTAAATAATATAATAGATTCTCAAGAAAAATTTAAAAAGTTTTTTTCTTTAGATTATAAAAACTATGCAATAAAAATTGATGAAGATTCATATACAGATATACTTAATTGTTATGAACAAATTGCAAAATTAGCAAATAATGATTTTGAAAACATCTATTTTAATGGAACAGGTGGATTAGTATCTTCAACAATTATCTTATCTAATAAATTACTAGAAAAAGGCTCTTCTTTTATAGCTTATGACATTTTTGACAATGGTTATAATATTGTTTCAAAAGATTCTATGCAAAAGAAAAGAATTAATGAAAACAAAGATATCTATACCCATTTTTTATTAAAAGGTTATGAATTACTATCAAGCGGAAATAAAATCGAAGCTTATAAAAGAAAAAATATAGTTCTAAAATTGTGTGAGAATTTAGAAAATTTTCAGAACTTCGCAACTTTAATACAAAATAAAAATTCTGAACAAATCAATGGTTTTTCAAATATAAAAGAGTTACTTTTTAAAATAGATAAACTTGATGACAAAATGTTTATTCAAGGGACTATATTTGAAGAGTATATTTACTGGTTAATAGAAGATAATTTTGATTTTGATCAAGTTATGTTCAATGCAAAAGTTCAATTTGCCGAAAATCTAATGAATGAATTTGATATTTTAATGATAAAAGATAACCATTTACATGTAATTGAGTGTAAATTAAGAAAGGCAGTTCCTGGAGAACATTATGTTTATAAATTAGATTCAGTTATTGATTATTTAGATGATGATGGAAAAGGTATGATAGTGGTAATTGGTGCAGAAAATCATCAAATTACAAATTCAGGAAAGAGTAAAGTATCTTTTACGAATGGAACTATCTCAAGAGCAAACAATGCAAATATAAAAATACATCATTTTAAAACTTTTGATAAAAATAAATTTTTAGAAGATATTAAAAAGCATTTTTTAAATTAAGCGACAATTTTTGTCAAAAATAAAAGTTAAAATTACCAAAAAGGGGTTATATGAGGAAAATGTTTTTGTTATTTTCACATTCTTTAACAAATATTCAAATTGAGGATGGGGAAAATAATTTTGAAGTAAAGGATTTTATTCCTTTACCAAAGGAATTACAGCTTCTTTGGAGCAATATACCAAGTGAATTAGTACTTTTAAAAGAGTATTTACGTCCATTTAGAAATTTTTTAGCTGAAAATTCTGAATATGGAGATGTGGTACTTATTCAAGGTGATTTTGGTGCAGTTTATCAAATGGTAAATTTTGCAAAAGATTTAGGTTTAAAAGCTGTTTATGCAACAACTCAAAGAACTATAGAAGAGATTGTGATTGAGGGGAAAACGGTTAAAGAATCAATATTTCAACATAGGAGATTTAGAGAATATGAATGAATTTATAGAATTTTTAGGACAACAGCCATATAAAGATTTACTTGAAATCATGGATAAAATAACTATAGTTGTTGCTTTTATAACACTATTTTTTGTTCTTAGAAATTGGAATAATAATAAAAAACAATTAAAAGCAATTAAAATTTATTTTAAAATTAAATGTTTAGGTAAATATATTTTAATTGAAGATAAATTAACAAGAAAAGATGCCAGAAGATCTGAAATTCAAGGAATATTAGCAAATAAATTAATTAAAGGTGTTACAAGATATAACATTGATTATTTAGGGAGTGAACAATATTTTAAATATATTTTTGATTTACAAAATACGAAAATAGATTATGTAATTATTGAATTAGAAAATGATGAATTAGCACAATTTGCTGACTTAATAATAGATAATTTAGAAAAAAAAGAAATTTTCAAAATTAAAAATAGTATTACTGATTTTATGAATAGTCCATCAGAGATATTAAAAAAAGGTTTAAAAAATATTACTGTTGAAAAGTTGGGATTATGACATACACAAAACTAACAATAAAAATAAATTCAAACGATAAACCTCCTTATTTTATTGGTTCACAGATTCGTGGTGCATTTGGATATGCATTAAAAAATATTGTAAAAGAAAAAGGTCTTGATGACAATTTATATAACAAATTTTTTGAGCAAAAGGATGTAATTCACCAATATAGATTTGATATAAGATTAGGACTTAGTACATATGAATTTTCTTTTTATCTATTTGAAGATGCTTGTGATGAAATTTATAATTGTATAAGTGCTTTTCATGAAATGTTTACAAAAATTGGACTTGGAAAGAATCATACTACATATAAAAATTTTGAAATTTATTTAAATAAAAAAAGAGTTTACAGAAATGGAGATTTAGAGTTCTTTGATGATTATACAAAAAGATTTAAAGAGCCAAAATATAAAAAAGAGATTATTTTAAGACTTGAAACACCTCTAAGAATTAAAAAAGATGGAAAATTTGTGTTAGATGAAAACATAGAATTAGAAAGTATATTAAATTCGATTTATCAAAGAAGTTTAGCATTACAAAATAAAGAGTTTGAAAAATTACCTTTTAAACCAAAATACAAAATAAAATCAAAAAATATATATTTCAATGACGTAAAAAGATTTAGTAGTGTTCAAAATACTTCTATGCAATTAGGAGGAATTATGGGAGAAATGTGGATTTCTGATATTGATGAACAAAGTTTTAGACTCTTAAAACTAGGTGAATTAATTGGTGTTGGTAAACAAACAGTTTTTGGATTAGGGAAAATAAGTATAGGAGCAATTAAGTGAGTAAATATTTATATGGGGCATCTGTTCAAGGGATTCAAGAGTTTATTCTTAAAACAAATAAACTAAAAGAGATTATTGGTGCTAGTAAAATAGTTGAAGATATGGATAATATCAATTTTCAAAAAGAATATGGTCTAAAAGAAGAACCAGAAATATTACTTCAAGCTGCTGGAAATATTAGATTAGTTTTTAATAATATTGAAGATTTAGAAAAAGTTGTTAAGAATTTTCCTAAAGATAGAATGTTAGAAGCTTATGGAATTACAATTTCTCAAGCCGTAGTTAAATATATAAATGATTATAAAATAGATTCAAAAGAATTAGAAAAAAAGTTAAAAATTCAAAGAAACAAAGTTTCTCTTCCAATTGATTTTCATTTTAATATTTTAAAACAAAATCCCAGAACAGCCTTACCATTAGTATCAGAAAATGAAGATAAAGCTACAAATCAAAAGGTTGAAAGATTTCAAAAATTTGCAAATGAACAAAAAAGCAAAGATAGAAAAACAATTTTTGATATAGAAAAGCTTTCTAATGATAAAAACAAAATAGCAATTATCCATGCAGATGGAAATGGTTTGGGAAATATTGTAAAAGATTTAGCTGAAAATGAGATTGTTGAGTTTTCAAAAAGATTGGATGAAGCTACTAAAAAAGCTTATAAAACAGCTAGTTTAGGCATATCTGAAATTAGAAAAGTAATATTAGGTGGAGATGATTTAACTGTAATTATAAATGCAAATAAAGCTTTAACATTTACTAAAAAATTCTTAGAAGAGTTTGAAAAAAACACTAAAAAAATTTATAAAGATTATGATTTAACTGCTTGTGCAGGAATAACTTATTGTAATGAAAAATATCCATTTCATTATGCAGTAAAACTTGCAGAAGATTTATGTAAACATGCAAAAAAAGATTCAAAAGATTTTGCTAAAAAGCAGAATTTAGATTTAGCACCATCTTCTTTTATGTTTCATAATATTCAAAGTTCAAATGTAGAAAATTTCTCAAAACTTATCGAAGATGAATTAACAATTAATAAAAAAGAAAAAATTAGATGTGATTTTGGAGCATATTATTTAAATAAATATGAAAATAAACCAACAATAGATGATTTTATAGCAGTTTTAAACGATTTTAAAGAACCTAAAGCTCCAAAAGGAAGATTAAGAGAGTGGTTAAGTGATTTAAATTTTGATAAAACTTATGCAGATAATCAATTAGAAAGAATAGCAAAAGTTACGAAATGGAAAAGTGAAAATTTATCAAACCTATATGAAGGACTAAAAATAAATTATCTAATTGTAGAAAAAGACGGAGAAAAGAAAACACCAATTTATGACATATTACAAATATTATCAGTAGAGGATGAAAAAAATGAAATATAAAGTAACTTTTTTAGATTATTGGCATTTAAGTAGTGGACTTAGTGCTGGGGCAAAACTTGATAGTACAGTTGTAAGAGATGAAAATGGTTTACCATATATACCAGGAAAAACTATAAAAGGATTAATAAAAGAACAATCAAATAATAATAAATTCTTAGAGATTTGTTTTGGAGAAGAAGGAAATAAAATTGGTAAATGTCATTTTAGTAATGCTGAAATAGAAGAAAATACTAAAAAATCTATTATAAAGAACTCTCTTCAAAATCAACTTTTTGATGAAATAGCTTCTACAAAGATAGATAAAGAAAATGGTATCGCTGAATCTGGAAGTTTAAGAGAAATAGAAGTAGTTATTCCCATGTCATTATATGGAGAAATTACAAATATTCCAGATGAATATAAACAAGAAATGATTAATTGCCTAAAAAAAATAAAACGAATGGGTTTAAATAGAAATAGAGGTTTAGGAAGATGTTTAATTGCTGATAAGGGAGAAAAAAAATGAAGAAAATAGATTTTAAAGTAACTTTTTTAAGTGATATTGTTTTAAATAAATCTTCTAATACAGAGGGAAATGTAGAAACTTTAGATTTTATTACAGGGGCTTCATTTTTAGGAATGGTTGCAAAAAATTATGATAAATTTGAAAATTCTTTTGATGTTTTTCATAGTGGAAAAATAAGATTTGGTGAAGCAACACCATTTTCTGAAAATAAACTTACATATAAAGTTCCTTTTTGTTTTTTTGCTCCAAAATTGAATGAAAATAATAGTGAAGTTTATAATAATCATTTTGTAGAGTATTCAAATGAAGATATTTTAAATAAACAATTAAAACAATTAAGAAGTGGTTATATCACTTCAAATTTAGATTATTTATCTTTAGATTATGTTTATTCTCAAAAAGCAGCTTATGATAAAACAAATAGAAAATCAAAAGATTCTTCTATGTTTGGATATAAAGCAATCAAAAAAGGTACTACTTGGAAATTTTCTATCAAGTTTTATGATATTGATGAAAAAACACAAAATCAAGTTATTGAAAATATTTTAGGCGAAAAATATCTTGGAAAATCAAAAACTTCTCAATATGGAAAAGTTTTAATTGAAGAGCTAAAAGATTTTAAAGAAGAAAACTTAGAAAAGTTAAACACTAGTGGAACTACATATATTTATATAAATTCATCACTTGCCCTTTTTGATGGAAATGGAATGCCTACTTTTGAACCAACAAAAGAAAACTTAGGTTTAACAAATGCTTCAATAGATTGGGAAAAAACACAAATAAGAACTAAAAAATTTACTCCTTATAATTTCAAAAGACAAACAAATGACTATACAAGAGTAGTTATTGAAAAAGGAAGTGTTATTGCTTTAATAAATGTTTTAGAAGAAGATATAAATATCTTAAAAAATGGTATTGGAGGATATTTAAATGAAGGTTATGGAGAAGTTTTAATTAATCCTAATTTTTTACTAAAAGAGGATAGCTTTTCTTTAAATAAAATAGAAAAAGAAAATATAAAATTAGAAATTGAAAACGAAAACGAAAAAGTTGATAATACTTTAATTTCATTTTTAACTCAAAAAGTTAAAGAAAAAACTGAAATTTATGATTTAGGAAAAGATGTTCAAACATTTATTGATAAAAATAAATCTGTATTTGAAAAAGTTTCAAAATCTCAATGGGGACAAATAAGAATGTTAGTTCAATTTAATCAAAAAGATAAAATTTATGTTGAAAAGATAAAAGAATTTATTACGCATGGAACATCAAAAAAACAATGGGAAAATGGAAAAAAACTATTTTTTGATACTTTAGACAATAAAAAGATTGAATTTATAAAGCTTTTATCAATAATGATGCCAAAAGTAAAATTAGAGGATGACAACAATGATAAATAAATTTATTGCGCATATAACATTTGAAGCAAAAACAGCTTTAAAAATTGGTTCAAAAAATGCTGACTTTTTACAAGATAGCCCTATTCAAAAAGATTGGAATCAACTTCCTATGATTTTAGGAACTTCTTTAGCTGGAGTTTTAAGAAAAGAGTTTAATGAAAAAATAGCAGATGAATTTTTTGGTACAGGTGATAAGGGTTCAAAGACAATTATTTCTAATGCTTTACTTTTAAATGAAAATAAAGAAGTAACAGAATCTTTACTTTTAGATTTTCAAAAATCAGAATTTTTACAAAAATTTGTAGTTTTACCAATACGAGAACACAATGCCATAAGTGATAAAGGTGTAACCAAATCTACTGGAAAATATGATGAAGAAGTAGTTTTTAAAGGAACACAATTTAAATTTAGAATTGAAATGTTAAATGAAAATGAAGATGATAAAAATAACTTCTTTAAACTTTTAGATTTATTATTTCTAAATACTTTTAGAATAGGTGCAGGAAGTAGCAAAGGTTTGGGACAAATAAAAGTAATAGAAATAACTTATGATGAGTTTGAAACAACAAGTGATAAATATACTAACTTTTCAAGTAGTTTAAATGAAAAACTTTCTCAATCTTATGAAATAAAAAACTTTGATGATGAAAAATATATAAAATATGAACTAAATCTAACTCCTGATGATTTTTTTATGTTTGGAAGTGGATTTGGTGACGATGAAGCTGATATGACACCAGTTGTTGAAAAAGTGATTGATTATGATAAATATGATAAAAAAGATTTAAGTGATGATAAGATTTTAATACCAGCTAGTTCAGTAAAAGGTGCAATTTCTCATAGAACTACTTATTACTATAACTTATTAAATAATAAATTTATCGGAAATGGTGGGAATGCAGATATTGTTGAATCAATATTTGGAGCAAAAAAAGATAATGATAAAAATAGCTCTAAAGGAAATATTCTGATTTCTGATGTTTATCTTAAAAAAACTTCTTTAAAAGATACAAAAATATTTGACCATGTAAGTATAGATAGATTTACAGGTGGTGCAATAGATGGTGCATTATTTCAAGAAAAAACTATTACTTCAAAAGAAACTTTTAGTCTTGAAATACTTATAAATAAAGAAAAGATTACAGATAAAGTGGTGATAGAAGCTTTTGAAAAAGCTCTAAATGATATAACAACAGGAATGTTAAGTTTAGGTGGAGCAACAACAAAAGGACATGGAGTATTTACTGGAGATTTAAAAATAATTGGAGATAAAAAATGAAAACATTTAATGAATTAAAAAGTTTTTATGAAAATTTAAATGGTGAATTTGAAGGTTATATTCAAATGTCAGATGAAAAATTAGACAAAATATTAAGTTCAAAACAGACTTTACCATCTTGGGAAGATTTACATAAAAATAAAAATTTTATTTTTGAAGCTTGTTTTTTTGATGGAGATAGAAGTCTTACTATAAGACAAATGAATAATGCTTTTGTTGTAATAGATGAAAAATTATCAAATTATGAGAATAAAACAGAAGAAATTTTCATAGCAAAATCACTTGAAAACAATATGAAATTAAAGGCAAAAATAACTCAAATTTGGGAAGAAAAAGAAGATAAAAATTGTGAAAATCTGCAAGTTCTAAAAGCAACACTACTACTATTTTCAGGATTTACAAAAGGAGATTCAAAATGATAACTGCACCATATAACTTTGTACCGTTAAATAAAGAAATTTTTTATCCATCTTGGAGTAACAATGGTAAAGAAATTAGTCATGATATACCTTTTGAAGATGGTGAAAGTGGAGAAATAGATATAACAATTACAGCTAAAACACCAATATTTATTAGAAATCATTATCAGGAAGGAGATGAATTTTATAAAAATAATGATATGAAAATTTCAAAAGAATTTTGTCATATTAAAACTTTAGATGGAGCTAAACAATTTTATATTCCAGGAAGTAGCTTAAAAGGTACTATTAGAAATGTTTTAGAAATTATGAGTTTTGGGAAAATAAGAGTTGATAAATCAAAATTATCAAAATATTTAAGTGTTCGTGATATGACACAGGATAAAAAAACAGGAGAAATATTTAATTATCCAATGGTATCAATAGCTCAAAAATGTGGTTTTTTGAAATTTGAAAATAACAATTATTTTATTGAAGATTGTGGAAATATATTAAAAATACATAAAAATGAGATAGAAAAAGTTATATTTGACTTTGATATAGATTTAGAATCAGCAGAAGATAAATATGAAAATTATGGAGAAATAGATTTTCCATTTGTAATTGAAGAAATTGAAAAAGATGGAAGAAAAAGTATAAGAGCTAATTATGATAGTAAATCTATAAAAAAAGCAAAACTTGTTTTTACAGGTTCAATAGAAGCAAAAAAGAATGAATTTTTATTTTTCCCAAGTGGAAATAAAAAAGATGTTGATGTATCGGTTTATGAAGCATTTGAAAAAGTATATTTTTTAAATGAA
>ERZ650302.2427-NODE-2427-length-9940-cov-6.329388_pt1 | contig 9940 bp, 10 predicted proteins | sample MGYA00376238_ERZ650302 | MGnify/ENA primary metagenome ERZ650302 (study PRJEB26733, sample SAMN07839298) | wastewater metagenome | biome: urban; feature: wastewater treatment plant; material: waste water | place: USA: North Carolina | collected 2016-04-28 ... | reverse complement strand
TCCTCTCTAGGTGTTAGCTTTTCATCTACCCACTACAGTTGACAAAGAGCCAAAATACAGATAGTAAGAGGGCAAGGACAAGACCGGCTACTATGTATAGTGGTTTATAGTTGATTGGTTCATCATCCACTTCTTGAACGTCCTCAACTTGAATATGGCGGTTTAATATGTTGGTAATCAACTCACTGGCTGCTTCTTTCGGGGAACCTAATTCCTCCATGATTGCGGTTTCTTTTTCTGGGCCAGCTTCGTCAAAATATTCATTGAAAAAAGTAATGGCTTCTTGGAATTCTTTATGAGGCAATTTTTTCAAATATTTTTCCAATTGAGCCATGTATTCAGTTCTTGTCATGACGGACGCTCCCTTCTATAATGCCGTTTATCGTGTTAGTATATGTATCCCAGTCATCTTTTAATCGGACCAATTCTTCGTGCCCCAATTGGGTCAAACTATAATATTTCCTCATTCTTCCCTGGTATTCACGGGAGTAGGTCGTTAAAAAGTCATTTTGCTCCAATCGCTTTAGGATGGGATAGAGGGCGGACTCCTTGATGTTGGAAATCAGCTTAATAGTCTGACAAATTTCATAACCATAAGAATCATTTGACTCTAAAATGGCCATGATGAGAAATTCTGTCAGCACAGCAGGAACGGGAAAATGCATGGCGGTCACTCCTTTCACTTATTTTGGCAATCTTGGGTATTGTTTTGATATATGCTTTTATCTTTTATATATCAAATTTCACTATATATAAAATATACACCCGTAAACCAATCTTGTCAAGCGTTTATATGTAAAAAATATCTGCAAACTATTTTCAAGGGATTTCAGGTGTAAACGTTTTATCACCTTGAAAAATAATTTCAGAGTAGTAAACTTAATGTATGGAATAGCAATTTTTATGATTTCATACTGTGAAGGTTATCTGAAATAAAGGAATTGTTAATGTAGGGGACATGATTCGTGTATTACAAACGGCCATAGGAGTTGAATGGAGGAATGGAATGAAATTATATGTTCAGTTTATGATTATTTTGGTATTTTCATTTTTAGGGGAAGCTATTTCGATTATTTTTCATCTTCCTATTCCGGGAAGTATCATTGGTTTAATCCTCCTATTCTTAGCCCTAGAGTTCAAATTAATTCGTCTTCGCCACATTCATACGGTTGGAAATTTTTTGCTGGCTAACATGACCATTCTTTTTTTGCCTGCAGCGGTTGGGATTATGGAGAGATTTGATGCAATTAAAGATTATTTACTTCCTATTATCATCGTCATCTTAGGCGCCATTTTTTTAAATATCTTAGTAATTGGTTTTGTTGTCCAATTTGTGAAGCAGAAGTTCGAGGGCGACTACGTTGATGCGGAGGGAATTCATGACTGAACTTTTTTCCAATCCTATTTTTGGTATTATGTTATCAATTGCAGCATACTTAATTGGAATGCTGATCTATCGGAGATTTCCTCATCCAATCACTACCCCACTGTTGGTAGCTACAGGATTGATTATTGTCTTTTTAAAAATGACAGGTATTTCCTATAAGGAATATTATGCAGGAGGTTCCTATCTAAATATGCTTATTGTGCCTTCAACGGTAGCTCTAGGAATTCCTTTATATCGTTCTTTCCATCTAATGAAACATCACATTCGAAGTATTTTATTGGGAATTTTTGCTGCTTGTATTGTCAATACTGTCTTTACTGCCCTGATTGCCAAATGGTTTGGGATGGATTTTTTTCTAGCAATCTCTCTTTTTCCAAAATCTGTCACCACTGCTATGGCTGTTGGTATTACTGATAAAATGCAAGGAATAGCAACAGTTACTCTTGTAGTCGTTGTTGCAACAGGGATTCTGACAAGTGTTCTTGGTCCGGTCTTTTTAAAGCTACTAAAAATTGAAGACCCGGTAGCTGTTGGTCTTGCTTTGGGAGGAACAGGACATGCCATTGGAACGGGTACAGCGATAAAATATGGGCATACGCAAGGGGCGATGGCTGGCTTAGCTATTGGGATTACAGGCATCATGTATGTGGTGATTAGTCCTATAGTAGCGCAGATTATCTTACAATAAAAAAACTACGATTGGAATTCCAACCGTAGTTTTTTTAGTCTACATAAAGTTTGGATTGATTATTCAACCAACTATAAAGAAGTCCGATAAAGAGACCGCCACCAACGTAGTTTCCTAGTCCAGAAAAGAGGAAATTGCTTAATACACTTAATAGGTTCATTCCTTCAACTGGTCCACCATTTGAGAAGAAGGCTAAAGAGAAGAGAGAGAAGTTTGCGATGACGTGCTCATATCCCAAGAAAGCAAAGATAAAGATGATGAAAATAACGGAAATGAGACGTCCGGCATCATCTTTGATGCGTAAGAAGGTAAATACGCCGATATTCACAACAATATTAGCAAAGATTCCTTCAATAAACTGGGTAAGAGCTGTTTTTTCTAGTTTTGTCACTGTCGCTTCAAATAGGTAGCTATGAGCATCAACGTGCTGATAAGGCAGAGTCAGTGAGACCATGTAACAAACAAGGACAGCGCCGATGAAATTGAAAAGGATACAGGTTGCCAACATCTTGAGGGCTGTTTTAGTAGGAATTGTTTTTCGGTGAATGGCAACAGTCATATACATCATGTTGGATGTTCCAAGTTCGGCATTCATATATAAAATCATGAGTAATCCCCAACCAAACATCAAACCGTAGCTAAATTTTCCGAGCCCTTCTGCGACGTGGTTTAGTTTATCTGCCGTATAAAGAGAAATGACAATCCCCAAACCTAGATAGAGGCTGGCTAACATCGATCGAACAGCGTAGGCAGAAAAGCTGTGTTCAAACAAATCTGCTTTTTTCTTAATGCTTTTTTCAATTGTATATAGTAGTGTATCTTGGGTAGCTCCCATCCTAATCTCCTCACTTAATCTACTACTTTTTCGAGTAAACGTTTTCATTTTATCGAATGGCTTTACTTTGTTTATTATACTTGATAAAATGGTTGTTGTCCAAAATAATTCAACTTTTGAAAGGAAATTTAGAAAAATATGGATGTTACATGGACAGTGAAATATATCACTGAATTTATTGCGACTGCACTCCTCATCATCATTGGTAACGGTACAGTTGCAAACGCTGACCTTAAAGGCACTAAGGGAAACAACTCTGGTTGGATTCTGATTGCGATTGGTTATGGTTTGGCAGTTATGATGCCAGCATTGATGTTTGGTAATGTTTCTGGAAACCACATCAACCCAGCCTTCACCCTCGGATTGGCAGTATCAGGCCTCTTCCCATGGGAACATGTTGCACAGTATATCGTTGCTCAATTGTTAGGTGCAATGTTTGGTCAATTGGTTATTGTAACGGTTTATAAACCATACTTTATGAAAACGGAAAATCCAAACCATATTTTGGGTTCATTCTCAACGATCGACGCGCTTGACAATGGTACAAAAGAAAGTCGTAAAGCGGCAACGATCAATGGTTTCTTGAATGAGTTTGTTGGTTCATTTGTATTGTTCTTTGGTGCTCTTGCTTTGACTAAGAATTTCTTTGGTGCAGAGCTTGTTGGTAAAGTCATTGAACAAGGTTACGACAAAACAGTTGCTGAAACAATGGTTGCGCCATATACATCAGGTTCACTTGCTGTTGCTCACATTGGAATTGGTTTCCTAGTTATGGCTCTTGTGGCTGCTGTTGGTGGACCAACAGGTCCTGGTCTTAACCCAGCGCGTGATCTTGGTCCACGTATCGTCCATGCCCTACTTCCAAAATCTGTTCTTGGTGAAAACAAGGCTGATTCAAAATGGTGGTATGCTTGGGTTGGTGTATGTGCTCCAATTCTTGCTGCAATTGTCGCTATTGCACTTTTCAAATTATTGTATCTTTAATAGTGAACCCGATTCGTCGGGTTTTTCTTTTTTGTTTTATGGATATTGAGGTGATTCGGCTGTCTGCTCTGCTATTTTCCTAGAAACTATGCTACAATAAAGCTAGAAAAAACCGGAAAAGAGGCTAGAATATGTCAGATGTTATTGCTTTTGGTTATGGAAGCAGTCGAGCGGAGATGCAGCTCAAGCGACTCAATCGTCATGGAATCATCGCAGGTGCGACAGGTACAGGGAAGACCGTAACCTTAAAGGTCTTGGCAGAGCAGTTGAGTGATGCGGGCATTCCAGTCTTCCTATCAGATATCAAGGGCGACTTGAATAGTTTGATTGCGGCCAATACCAAGGAGATTGATCCTAGTCGTCTGGAGAAGACCCACTATTCAGATTATAGTCCAGTTGCTTATCCAGTTGAGTTGTGGGATGTCTTGGGGGAAAATGGGACTCCTGTCCGCATGACTATTTCAGAGCTGGGGCCTGTCTTATTGACGCGCTTGCTGGGCTTGAATGATACTCAGGAGTCCATCTTGAACATCGTTTTTAGAGTGGCAGACGAGCGTGGCCTTCTCTTGATTGACTTAATGGACCTGCGTGCTATGCTCAATTTTGTAGCTGAAAAATGCAGCAGAGCTGAGCCAATATTATGGAAATATTCCAGCTCGTTCGGTTGGTGCCATCTTGCGTAGCTTGGTTGTTTTGGAGCAACAAGGTGGTAAGATTTTCTTCGGTGAGCCCAGTCTTGACATTGCTGATTTGATGCGTACAGCAGAAGATGGCCGTGGTGTTATCAACGTCCTTCAAGCTACTGAGTTATTCAATCAACCAACTCTTTATTCGACAGTCCTTCTCAGCCTTTTATCAGAACTCTATGAAGTGCTACCTGAGGTGGGCGATTTGGACAAGCCTAAGATGGTCTTCTTCTTTGACGAGGCTCATGTTCTCTTCAAGGACGCTCCAAAAGTTCTTCTTGAAAAGATTGAATTGATTGTTCGTTTGATTCGTTCAAAAGGTGTTGGTGTCTTCTTTGTAACGCAGAATCCGACGGATATTCCTGATGGTGTGGCAGCTCAGTTGGGCAACCGCATCCAACATGGTCTTCGCGCCTTTACACCAAAAGAGCTCAAAACAGTCGCGACTGTTGCCGAAACCTTCCGTCAAGAAGGTGGGAAGGATTTGGCTAAGGTCATTCAGGAATTGCAGGTAGGTGAAGCGGTTGTGTCTACTCTGCAAGCTGACGGGACACCAAGCTTTGCGGATCGAGTATTGATTTACCCTCCAAAGAGTATGCTTGGAACGGTGGAGCCAAGCGCCCTTTTGTCAGTCATTAATAATTCTCCTTTGATGGAAAAATATGCTGACGCGGTCAACCGTGAATCTGCCCATGAGCAGATTTTAGCTATGACAGAGGCTAAAGAAGCTGAACTCATCAAAAAAGCAGAGCAGGCCGAGGAGGAAAAACGGGCGGAAAAAGAAGCTCAGGAAAAGGCAAAATTGGAAGAAAAAGCACAGAAAGAAGCGGCTAAAGCTGCTCAAAGAGCCAATCAACCAACCAGCCGAAAAACCGATTCTGTAATGGATCGCTTTACCAAAAACTTGATGAGTCAGGTTGGTCGGGAAGTTGGGCGCGTGGTTACACGTGGTATTATGGGCATGTTAAAAGGGAAGTGAGAGTCATCTCCTTCTTTTTTTATTTCATACTTAGAGACAAACTTCTTGCATTCTAACTGTAAATTCGTTATGATAGAAATAAATCACTAGTTAGTATAAAAAGGAGTAAGCGATGCCGAATCAATTGGAAGAACTATTGGCAAATTATATTCCTCAACCTTTAGGCGAAAAACGATGTTTTTCAGTCCTCCTACCTTTGGTTTGGTCAGAGAATCAATGGCAGGTTCTATATCAAGTTCGCAGTGAATCAATCTCTCAGCCTGGAGAAGTCTCATTTCCTGGTGGAGGAGTTGAGGAAGGAGAAACACCACAGCAAGCAGCTGTTCGGGAGGCTGTGGAGGAACTAAATATTCAACCAGAACAAATTGATATACTTGGAGAAATCGATTATTTGGTCTTTGAGCGCTCGACCATTCATTGCTTTGTAGGACGGTTAAATCTGGATTGGATGACTATCGTCCCTAACGAAGAGGTTGCTCGGATATTTACGGTGCCATTATCCACCCTGCTGACAATCCAACCTGTCTATTATCAATTGGATTCTAAAGTCGTTCCAGAATGTGATTTTCCTTTTGAACGATTAAGAGGAGGAATTAGTTACCCATTTAGTTATCAAAAGCGCTCTATTCCATTCTATGAACAACTTACTGAAAATATATGGGGAATGACAGCTCAATTTACCCACAGATTCACTGAAATTATTAATCAACAAACTTCGCCGTAAAGTTGGCGGAGTTTTTATTTTTCTGTACGGATAGATAGCAAGTTCCTAAGTGCAGGGGAGTTAAACTGGTGAAAAAGACATAATAGAACATTGACAATATACCCCGCAGGGTATATAATGATAAAAAAGAATATTTAGGAGTACCTCATGTCTAAAAAAATTGTTATTATTGGTGGAGTTGCGGGTGGTGCAACAGCTGCAACGAGGTTGCGTCGTTTAAATGAAGAGGACAAGATTGTTCTATTTGAAAAGGGAGAATATATTTCTTTCGCGAACTGTGGACTTCCCTATCATGTTGGCGGAGTTATTAAGGAACGCGAAAATTTATTGCTTCAGACAGTTGATGGGATGAATCAACAATATGGATTGGATGTTAGGAACTTTTCAGAAGTGCTAGAAATCAATCCGCAGAGTAAAAGTGTAACAGTGCTAAATCATCAAACAGGTGAACGCTATGTAGAGTCATATGATCAGCTCATTATTTCCACTGGTGCAAAAGCGATTGTGCCACCGATAGTTGGTATAGAAGAGGCTGATAATGTCTTTCGTTTACGAAATATTCCTGACATGGACCAAATAAAGGCATATATCGCAGAAAACCAAATTGCAACAGCAACCGTTGTTGGTGGTGGGTTTATCGGACTTGAAATGATGGAAAATTTAGTGGAATTAGGAATTCAGGTTCAGTTGATTGAGATGGCCCCCCAAGTTATGCCGACAATTGATATAGAAATGGCACAACTCATTCATTCACAGATGAACATCCATGGTGTTAATTTGATTTTAAATGATGGCCTAAAGGAGTTTCGACAAAATGGAAGAGAGTTACTTCTAACCAGTGGCAAAACCCTTCAAACAGATATGACTATTTTATCAATCGGAGTCCTACCTGAAAATACGTTGGCTAAGGTTGCTGGGCTTGAATTGGGCTATAAAGGGGGCATCAAGGTTAATCAACAATTGCAGACGAGTCAACCTGATATCTATGCCATTGGTGATGCAATTGAAGTCATTGATTTGGTTAGTGGTCAGCCGACCCATATCCCACTTGCATGGCCAGCCAATCGTCAAGGAAGATTGGTTGCTGATATCATCAACGGTAGTGATGCAGGATATTTCGGTACACAGGGAACAGCTGTTGCTAAAGTGTTTGAATTAACTGTAGCTAGCACAGGAAATAGTGAGAGATTATTAAAACAAGCAGGTATTGAATATGAAACGATCCATATTCATCCAAATTCACATGCAGGTTATTATCCGGGAGCATCTCCAATTGCCCTAAAACTCTTGTTTGGAATAGATGGGAAAATATTAGGAGCCCAAGCAATTGGGACAGAGGGTGTAGAAAAACGGATAGATGTGATCGCGACTGCCATGCGTTTTGGAGCACGTGCAGACCAACTAGCTAGTATTGAATTATCTTATGCTCCACCCTATTCATCAGCCAAAGATCCAGTCAACATGCTGGGGTATACTGCTGATAACATCCTCTCAGGGAAAGTAGCTACTTTCCAATGGTCACAAGTTGATGAATTGATAAGTAATAATGCCTTTTTATTGGACGTTCGAGAAGAATTTGAACTAGCAACTGGTACAATAGAGTCTAGTCACCACATACCTCTAAATCAATTGCGCCAACGGTTGGGAGAACTTCCCAAAAATCAACCAATATATGTTTACTGTCAAGTAGGACATCGTGGCTACAATGCTGCACGCATATTAAGTCAAGCAGGATTTGATGTAAAAAATCTTGATGGTGGCTATAAAACTTATAAAACTGCTCATTATCGCATAAAACCACTAGATTATCTATCTTTCAATCAGACAAGACATAAAAGTGAAGACCTTAAAGAGCCTTCAGAAATCATACATCTAGATGCCTGTGGCTTACAATGTCCGGGACCAATTTTAAAAGTGAAAGAAAAAATAGATAAGATGTCTATTGGTCAAAAAATGGAGATTGAAGCAAGTGATTTTGGCTTTGGTGCAGACCTTGCAGCTTGGTGTCAAAATACTGGAAATACTCTACTATCAAACAAGATTGAAAATGGAAAGGTTCTTGCCACAATTGTGAAAGGGAAGTCTTCTATTTCTGAGAGCGAGATGAAAAATCTACCGTCATTAGGGCAAGAGGGAGTTTTAAAGGAGACAAAAGATGGTGCAACGATGGTTGTTTTCAGTGGTGACTTGGATAAAGCTTTAGCCTCAATGATTATTGCTTCTGGTGCAGCTGCGTACGGGAAAAAGGTAACGATTTTTTTCACCTTCTGGGGCCTATCTATTCTTAAGAAACAAAAGGTGAAAAAGTCAGGCTTGGCCAAGTTATTTGATATCATGTTACCTTCCAAAGCGAATAACTTACCACTTTCTCAGATGAATATGGGAGGAATGGGAGCATCGATGATCAAATACATTATGAAGCAAAAAAATGTTGATTCTCTTCCTGATATGATTGAGCAGGCACATCAATTGGGTGTTAAATTTGTGGCTTGTACGATGAGTATGGATTTAATGGGGATAGAAAAAGAAGAATTATTTGATTTTGTTGAGTATGGCGGTGTAGCAACCTTTATCGGGGACAGTGAACAGGCAAATATGCAATTATTTATTTAGAAAAAAATCGGATGGAAACATTCGATTTTTTATTGTACGTGTATTAAACAATCCTGAATGTATACTATGAGTAAGACCCCAATTGAGTAAGACCCCAATTTGAAAAGTTTAGAGGTGGATAGAATTAGTTAAAAAAATATCTGTTATAGTTGGCTTTTTCTTCGCTCTATAACTGTGTTTATAAAAAATGTTGTCTATATATAATATAATTAGATTGATAAATATCGAAAAGCTTTAGTAAAATAGAATTATGTTAAAAAACATATGTTATAATATTACACAAATGTAATCTTTGTTATATTTGCGCGTTTTTATTTTAAATTAAACAAGATATGAAAAAGATTATTGTGCCAATTTTAGCTTGTATGCTTACAAGCGGCATCTATGCTCAGAAAGCGGTAGAAGGAGTCAAATTTACAGATAACTGGTCTGTTGGGGTCAATGCGGGTGTAACCAGTCCGCTTACTCACAGTGCATTTTTTAGAAATATGCGTGCCACATGGGGCATCGGGTTGGGTAAACAGGTCACGCCTGTGTTCGGATTAGGTATTGAAGCCATGACAAGTATTAATACGACAGCCAGTAAAACAGCCTTTGACAATATGAATTTGAGTCTGTTGACTACTATCAATCTGAATAATCTTTTTGGAGGTTATCTTGGCACTCCACGTTTGTTTGAAGTGGAAACGGTTGCCGGTATAGGATGGCTGCATTATTCCATGAATGGAGATGGTGATCTGAACAGTATGTCAAGTAAGTTGGGCTTGAATTTTAATTTCAATTTAGGAGAGGAAAAAGCATGGACGCTTGGTTTCAAGCCTGCTCTTGTATATGATATGAATGCGAATGGCTTTGAAAATACATGCTTTAATGCCAACCGTGCGGCATGGGAAATTACTGCTGGACTAAAATATCATTTTGTATGCAGTAACGGAAAGCACCATGCATCTTTCGCCAAATTGTATGACCAAACTGAAGTGGATGCGCTGAACGCGCAAGTGAACAGTTTACGTCAGGAGAATGCGGACAAGAATGCTGAATTGG
>ERZ650302.2422-NODE-2422-length-9955-cov-10.270606_pt1 | contig 9955 bp, 8 predicted proteins | sample MGYA00376238_ERZ650302 | MGnify/ENA primary metagenome ERZ650302 (study PRJEB26733, sample SAMN07839298) | wastewater metagenome | biome: urban; feature: wastewater treatment plant; material: waste water | place: USA: North Carolina | collected 2016-04-28 ... | reverse complement strand
ATTTTCTTTAAAAGTATTAATTTTAATTAATTTATTTTCAATATTTTTTTCCATTAAAATATCTTCTGCATTTTTTAAAATAATCAAAATAACTTGCTGAATTTCACTTGCATAAGTAAAAAGTGTATCATTAAAACTATAATTTGTAATCAGGTTTATATTTTTTGACTCAAATGATGTTTTTATAATATTTATAGCTTTTTCTATAATATCTTCAAGTTTTGATTCTGTTTTAATTTTATCTGGTTTGAAAAAGTTTCTAAAATCATCAATAGTTAAAGAGAGATGTTGAGAATAATTTGTGATTAATTCTAACTCTTCTTGTAATTGTTGAGTATCTATTTTTTCATCAATTAAAGCTTTTATTTGTAAATTATTGGTTGTGGCAGTTATAGCTGTTAATGGTTGTCGCCATTGGTGAGCAATCATACTTATCATTTCACCCATTTGAGCTAGTCTTGATTGTTGGATTAATTGTTTGGTTTTTTCTTGATTTTTTTTAATCTCTTCATTAATTTTCTCTTCTAAATTAGAAGTTAAAATTTCAAGTTTTTGCTCCATATTTTTTCTTTTATTTATATCTCGTATAACCGTGTGAATTACTGAATTATTATCAATTTCAATTGATGTTAAAACTATTTCTATCCATAAATTTTCATTTTGTTTATTTTTGTGTACCCATTCAAAACTGCAAATACTATTGTTTAAAGCTTCATCTATTTTATTTATTGCTTTGATGTGAGAATTTTGGCTTAATTAAATTTTTTTTTATGAGGAACTAAATAATTTAGTTCCTCGAAGTTTTATAGAGTTTCTTTAAGATTTCTATTTCTAAATGCAAGTGCAATAGTTACGAATACAAGTGTAACTACATAATAAACCCATGTAGGAATTGGAACAGGATCACCTGTTGCATAAGAGTGCATTCCTGATAAGTAGAAGTTTACTCCAAAATATGTCATTAAAATTGAAGCAAAAGCTAATAATGAAGCTGTTGCAAAAGCAAATGGAGTTGCAAGTGGTTTTACAAATCTTAAGTGTACAACTATTACGTAAACTACGATTGAAACATAAGCCCATGTCTCTTTTGGATCCCATCCCCAATATCTTCCCCATGATTCATTTGCCCAAACTCCACCAAGAAAGTTTCCAATAGTTATTGCAGCAAGTCCAATAATTAATGCAATTTCATTAATAGCAGTTACTGTTTTGATAGTTTCATCAACATGAGGTTTATTTTGTCTAAAAATAAACATAATTAAAGTCATAAATCCTAATATTGCTCCTAGTCCAAAAAATCCATAAGATGCAGTTAAAATCGAAACGTGAATAGTTAACCAATATGATTTTAGAACTGGAACTAGATTCGTAATTTGTGGGTCAATTCCTGTTAAATGAGCCGTGAACATGAAAATACTTGCAACAATTACAGAAGCACTTAAAGCAAGTAATGATTTTCTAAAGAAAATAACACCTGCAAACACTGCTGACCATGAGATATATAATAGTGATTCATAAGTATCTGACCATGGTGCATGTCCTGAAATAAACCATCTAAATCCCATTCCAAAAGTATGAATTGCAAATAATAATGCGAGTATTGTAAAGAATATTGTAGTTGTTTTTTTAGGTTGAATTTTTGGGTTAAATACTACAACAAATGCAACTATTAACATAATAAATCCAAGTGCTAAATAGGCTAATGTTACTTTGAAGAAAATATCTAGTTTATTAAATAAAATCTCATTATCTATTTTTGTTTGAGAAGGTATTACAGCGTCTCCTGCTTTTTGTTGATAAAGTGTAATCATAGATAAAAATTTATTTGCTTCTATCCAATTGCTATCAACTACAGAATTTACAAATCCTCTTGTCATAGTTTCTACTGCAATTTGATTTTGATTTTTGAAATTTTGCATTGCTTCAAGTGGATTGTACCATTTGTTATTATCTTGATAATCTACACCATCTTGAACTCTAGGGAAGATATTAAATAAGCTTCCATTAAATACAGAATAAATAATATTTAATCTCTCATCTAGTTGAATAATATCTTTTTCATATGTTCCTCTATCCATAGGCTTTACTTGTAGAGCTGTTTCTGCTTCACCTGCAAGTAAATATTTTCCATCTTTAAATACTTCTGAAAATGCAATATATTTTTCATTTTCATCAACACCTAAGAATTTTTTTAATTTAGGAGTTTTTATTTTTATAACTTTTAATTCACTCCAAATATCAGGACGAGTAAGCATTCCTAATACTAATTGGTCTGGATTCATTCCAAATAAAGTTGATTTACCACTTAACTTTTGAACAATATCTAAATTTAAAGAAGATAATGGTTTCATTCTTCCACCACTACTTTGAGTTACAAGCTTAGAAAACTCTTCTGCAGTTACATTTGATTCAGTTTTAAATTTATTTAAATATTCTAATATTTGATTATCTCTTTGTGATTCATCAATATTTGTAGGATTCGCACTTTGCTCTTGTGCAAAAAGTGAATTTGTTGAAAATAAAAGTGTGCAAGTTATAGCTATAGAAGCTAAGTTTCTTGAACTAACATATTTTGTTAATTTCCAAAATCTTGATTTTTTATCAAAGAAATTTAGTAATAAACCAAGTGTTAATAAAAAATATCCTAAATAAGTTGGCCATTTACCTGGGTCATTATTTACAGATAATATAGTTCCTGATTCATCTGGAAAATATGAACTTTGGAAAAATAAGAAATTACCTTCATTCATAGTTCTATTCATAAAGATTCTATAATCATAAGTTTTTCCATCTTCTTTTATAACTGTAACTTCTGATGCATATGACGATGGAGACATACTTCCTGGGTATCTATCAAGTTGGAAATCATTTAATCTAATAGAGAAGGGTAAATCAACAACTTTTGAACCATATTCCAACATAACAGAAACATTGTCAAAAATAAGCTCTCTAGCCATTCCTTTTTGACCTCTAAGTCCTGGAAGTTTAATATCTTGTGTTTTACCATTAATACTTGATTCAACATGTAAAAGTCCCATCTTTGCAGTACCTTTTTTAGCAAAGATAAAATCTTTATAATTTAAGTTTAGTTTTTTATCACCAAAAACTATTTCATGGGAAAAATTATTCATACTTTTAAATAAAGATGTAAATTCTTGTTGGTACTCTTGATAATAAACTTTATCACCATCTTTTATAGTAATTTGTAAATATGGCTCTAGTGATAACATTTTATTCTCAGTTTGACCTTCAGGAATTTGCATAATACCTTCATAACCTATATATCTTGTTATTCCTGCACCTATTAAAATAATTACAAATGAGGCGTGAAAAATAAACCTTGCTTTATTTTTCCACATTTTAAATTTGAAAATAATTCCTGTTAAATTTATAGTAGTTAATACAAGAATTGTTTCATACCAAAGATTATTGTAAACTAAAACCCTTGCTGTTGATGTACCAAAATCATTTTCTATAAAGGTAGCATATCCAGCTCCAATTGCTAAAATAGCAAGTAATATTAATGTTGTCCTAAAAGAGAATAAGACATTTGAAAGATTCAAAAAATATCCTTTATTTTTTTATTTTTGCAATTATATTCATAAGAAGTTAATCCTGAGTTAATGAATGGTTATTTTTTTATTAATTTTACTCAATTTAAGACGAAATTTTGAGTTATATATCTATAATTGCAACATGAATTTAGAAATATTACAAAATAAAAAAAGCGAATGCAGAACTTGGAAAAATGTTGAACCTTGGTATTTACAGCTCCAAGAATCGTGCAAAATAGAAAAAGATAATCTAGCTATTGATTATGGTGATTGGTTTAGTGTTGGTTCAAATGATGATTTAACACAAGAAGAGTATGAAGTTATTGTTAAAACAGCAAAATCACTGATACCTTGGAGAAAAGGTCCATTTAAAGTTTTTGGTCTAGAAATTGATAGTGAATGGCAAAGTAACATTAAGTACAATCTTATACGTCCATATTTTAATTTAAAAGATAAAGTTGTTGCAGATATTGGTTGTAACAATGGTTATTATATGTTTAGAATGCTTGAAGACAAACCAAAAAGATTGATTGGATTTGATCCAAGCCCACTTACTTTACACCAATTTGAATTTATTAATCATTTTGTAAAATCAGATATTGTTTATGAAATGTTAGGTGTTGAGCATTTAGAATTTTATAATCATAAATTTGATTTTATATTTATGTTAGGAGTTTTATATCATAGACCAGATCCTGTTGGAACTTTAAAATCATTGGCACGTGGATTGAACTCTAAAGGTGAGATATTAATAGATACTTTTATGATTGATGGAGATGAAGAGTTATGTTTAACTCCAAATAAGAGATATTCAAAAATACCAAATATTTATTTTATTCCAACAATTCCTGCACTTAAAAATTGGTTAGAACGTGCTGGTTTTGAAGATATTGAAGTGTTAGCAACAACAGTTACAACTTCTGAAGAACAAAGAAAAACAGAATGGTCATTTGATCAAAGTTTGGAAGATTTTTTAGATGAAAATGATAAGACAAAAACAGTTGAAGGTTATCCAGCTCCCAAAAGAGTTTATGTAAAAGCTAGAAAAGTTTTATAAAAATAAAAGATACTATTGATTAAAATAAATCAATAGTATCTTCAGCACTTAAATCACCAAATTTAAATAATTGACTTCGACCTTTATTTTTTGCTTCATAAAGTGCAATATCAGCATTTTTAATACAATCAGTTATTGAAATTTCGCTATTTAATCTATAAACTTCAAATCCAATACAAATGGTTTTTTTCAAAGTTTGATTTTTTTCTTCATTAACCAAAATATTTATTTCTGCAAAATCAGAAATAATTTTTTTAGCCAGTTCTTCTACTTGATATTCACCAGTAGTATTTAATATCGAAACTAAAAATTCATCACCATTTAATCTTCCAACCATATCAAACTCATTGATGTTTGAATGGATTACTTTTGCAAGTTCAATTAATACTTTATCTGCAATATCATAATCAAATTCATCAATTACTGCTTTAAAATGGTCAATACCAATCATTAAAAAGAAGATTTCATCTTGTGTATTATTTGAAAGACGCAAGTGTGTAGTTAAATTTTCTATTAAATAATTTCTATTATATACATTTGTTACAGAATCTAATGATGATGATTCAATGAAGTTTTTCTTTAAAATCCCACTTTGAATTATTGGTGAAACTTGAAAAAATGCTGCCTCAATAGTATTGTATTTTGTTTCTAATACTTTAAAATGAACTTTTGATGTTGCACAAAATGAAACAGTTGCATTTAAACTAGTATGAGTATTTATAATAAAAAAGTAAGATAAATCATCATCTAAATAATACTCTGCACCTTTTGCTAAAATCTTTTCACTATAATTTTTATTTACATCAAACAATGAAAAAGTAAGATTATCTATATTAAATTCTTTATTTAACCAAGTTGATATATCTTCTGCCATTTGTTTGATATTAGTAGCATATTGCAATTGTTCATGAAGATTAAAAATACTAACTAAAGATTTATAATCATCCTCATTTGTTGCAGAGGATTTTATTAATTGTAAAATTTTATTTTCCATTTTCCATACCTAAAAAAAATCTATTGTATTTGTAACTTCTTCACTAAACAAAAAAACTTGACTTCTACCTTTGTTTCTTGCTTCATATAGAGCAATATCAGATTTTTTTATTATTTCATCTAATGAGGTTGCATTATCTGGATAAATTGATACTCCACTACAAATAGTTTTCATAAGTGTCTGTTTAGTTTGTTCGTTAATTATAACTTCTTTTTTACTAAAATTATCAATAAGTTTTTGAGATATTAATATTGCATTGTCTTCATTTATTATATTTAACAAAATTACTAAAAATTCATCATCAGAGATTTTAATTACTAAATCAGATTCTCGAATACTCTCTTTTAAAGTTTTTGCTAATACTTTTAAAACTTTATCTCCAATTTCATAATCAAACTCATCAATAACTGCTCTAAATTGGTCAATTCCTACTTTTACAAAAGCTATTTTCTTTTGTTCTCTATTTGATAAACTTAGTATATTTGCCGCATAATTATCTAAATAACATCTATTATATGAACCAGTTAAATAATCAATTAAAGACATTTCATTTAATGCTTTTTCCATATATTTATTAAATAATGATTGTGAAAATATCAGTAATGACATTTGAATAGCATTTAATTGTTTTTTTAAAGACTCAAAATTATCTTCATCTTTTGATAAAAATTGAAAAATAATCATGGTATTACAATTTTGTTTAAATTCTAAAGTGTTAATTAAATAATCTTCATTATTGTCTTTACATAAAAAAAGATTCTCTCTATTTCCATTCTTTTCTATGTCAATTTGTAAAAAATTTACATGATGATGTAATTTTAAATAATCAAATATATTTAAACAACTTTTATCTAAATCTGTTAATTTTAATTTTTCATTTTCATTGATAATTTTTTCGCAAGAAAAATTCATGACTTAAACCTTTTTTTTAAATATGTCTTTCCCACTGTTTTAGTGTCTGTATTTCACTTTTTAATGTTGTTTTTTCCCCATGACCTGGGTAAATATGAAAATCTTCATTCCATTTTAAGATTTTATTTATACTTTGTTTCATTAGTTTAGCATTTGAATTTGGAAAATCAAATCTTCCAATAGTTCCTTTAAAAATAAAATCACCACTAAATAAATGTTTATCAATTTGTATAGCACTGCATCCAGGAGTGTGACCAGGAAAATGATGGAATTTTATTTTTATTCCCTCAATTTCTATCTCTTCATCTGGATTTATTAAAATATCTGCATAAGATGGAGGCATTCCAAAACCATACGGGTCAAGAGTTAGCATAAATTCATCATCTTTTGGAATATATAATTTGATTTTATAATAATCTTTTACTTCTTGATTTGACCATACATGATCAAAATGTCCATGGGTATTTAAAATAGCAATAGGATTTTTTGCATTTCCTTTAATCCAAGAAATTGCATTTACACCTGGATCTATGATTATATCTTTATCATTAATAGTAACGATATAACAATTTGTCTGATAATCACCCATTGGTTGTACTTTTATATCCATTTTTAACCTTACTTTGCTAAAATTCAAAGATTATATCAAAAAAGAGGTTATTTATGGATTATTTTTTATCATTAGAGGATATTTTATTAACAAGTAAACCAAAAGATAAAATTGAAAAATTTAGATTGTTTTATAATAATTTTTTAAGTGGTAATTATTTTATGAATAACTCTTATATTCCTTGTATTTTCGATAAACCATCATATTATTCATTTTTAGAAATAATTAAACCAACACAACTTCCTCCTATAAAAAATTTCAAATCAATAGATGGAAAAAAATATCTTGTACATACTATTTTACATATAGAGTATTCTGCAATTGATTTAGCACTTGATGCAGCACTTAGATTTAAAAATATGCCAAAAAAATATTATGAAGATTGGTTGGAAGTTGCTTCTGATGAAATTAGACATTTTTTAATGCTTGAGGAGTTATTAACTGAACTAGGAGGAGTTTATGGAGATTTCCCTGTTCATAAAAATCTTTTTGAAGCGATGGAGTCAACACCTGAATTTTTACGAAGAATGGCAGCAGTTCCTAGATATCTTGAAGCAAATGGACTTGACCAAAATCCAAAAATCATGGAAAAATTAAACTCAAATAGGGATGAATTTAATAATAAGTTTCTAAAAGCATTACAAATAATTTTAGATGAAGAAGTTGATCATGTAAAAAAAGGAGATGTTTGGTTTAAATATGAGTGTGATAGACTCAAACTAGAGCCTGAATCTACATATTTGCAAATTATTGAAGAGGTTTTTCCTGGAAGTACAACAAGGAAAATGGATTTAAATTTTTCTGCACGAAAAGAAGCAGGATTTTCATGTAGTGAATTAAAGTTCTTATCAAAGAAAGAGGATTGTAATTAGTAATAAATTAACAGATGTAATATCTCAAAATAAGTATATGAGATATTAACAAAAGTTAGGTTTTTTAATAAAGGTTTATTGAAAGCACAGCTTTTAAACTATTGTTTTCAGTAGAAGTTTTTAAACTAGAACCAATTCTGTGTAATGATAATTTACCTTCAATAGATTGTAAAATATGCCAAAACTTAATATTAAAAGGAGTAGAAATCTCTTTTATTTTATGATTGATAATAGTTTCTACAATAGTTTCTATATAGTGAAAATAAAATACTTTATTTTTTGCTCTTTGGATTTTGTATTCTCTCATTAGTTTCAAGTTTTGAATATAAGTATCTTTTTCGATATCTAATAAGTCTTTTCTATCTCTAACTTCTTTTTCCTCATTGTCTAAGTGAACATTGTAAGAATCAATTTCTTTTTTCATTGTTTCTTCTAAATCTGGATGAAATTTCATAATAATGTCTGAAATTTCACTAGGAGTGAACTCTTTATTATTTAATTCGTGAGAATAAACTCTTTTATGTTCATAATCATGGTTAATTGCATTTAAAATATCAACAGCAAAAGGCAGATAAACAAATTTATCTTCTTTTCCATCTTTAAAAGTAATACCGTGTACATTAATAACTGGTTTCAATCCTGCGTATTCAATTTTCATTTTTTTTCCTTTTAAAATTTAGCGTTTGGAATAGGGTAATTTTCTATTACAAAATCAATATCTTTATCTCCACGACCACTTAAACTAACTAATATAGTTTTATCTTTTGGCAAAGTTTTTGCCAATTTCATTGCAAATCCAACAGCGTGAGCTGATTCAAGTGCTGGAATAATTCCTTCAAGTTGTGATAATTTATAAAAAGCATCCACAGCTTCATTATCATCACAAAGTCCAACTTTACTTCTTCCTGATTCTTTTAAGTATGCATGTTCAGGTCCAACACTTGGATAATCTATACCACTTCCAATAGAGTAAACAGGAGCTGGATTTCCATCCTTGTCCTTTAACATAATAGAGTTAAAACCATGCATGATTCCCTCTTCACCATATGTTAAAGTTGCACTATGTTCTCCAATATTTTCACCTTTACCCATTGGTTCAACTCCGTAAAGTTCAACCTCTTTATCATCTATAAAACCAGAAAAAATACCCATTGCATTACTTCCACCACCAACACAAGCAACAACATTATCTGGAAGTTTTGGTTCATGTTCTAAAAATTGCTCTCGTGATTCAAGCCCAATCACACTTTGAAAATCCCTTACCATCATAGGAAATGGATGAGGACCAACAACTGAACCTATACAATAAATAGAGTTTTCAGTATCCGCTAAATATGCTTCAAAAGCTGAATCAACTGCTTCTTTTAAAGTTTTTAAGCCATGAGTTGCAGGTACAACTTTTGCTCCAAGTATTTTCATTCTTACTACATTTGGATGTTCTTTCGCAATATCTACTTCACCCATATGAATCTCACACTCTAATCCAAAATAAGCAGCTGCCGTTGCAAGTGCAACCCCATGTTGACCAGCTCCAGTTTCAGCTATTACTTTTTTCTTACCAAGATATTTAGCAAGAATAACTTCCGCCATACAATGATTTAGTTTGTGAGCACCTGTGTGGTTTAAATCTTCTCTTTTTAAATAGATTTTTGCACCACCACAAAAGTTTGTAAGATTTTTTGCATAAGAAATAGGAGTAGGTCGACCTTGATAATGTTTTCTAACATATTTCAATTCTTCAATAAACTCTGGAGAGTTTTTTAATTCTAAGTAAGCTTTTGTAATTTCAGCGAAAGGTTTTTCTAAAATAGGAGGAATAAATGAACCCCCAAATTTTCCAAAGAATCCATTACTGTCAGGCATTGATTCTAAATATGATTTGTTCATTTATACTCCTTTTCGTTATTTTATCATATTTTTACGAAAACCACTTCTTAACTTTATCAAACATTGATT
>ERZ650302.2421-NODE-2421-length-9955-cov-11.480606_pt1 | contig 9955 bp, 8 predicted proteins | sample MGYA00376238_ERZ650302 | MGnify/ENA primary metagenome ERZ650302 (study PRJEB26733, sample SAMN07839298) | wastewater metagenome | biome: urban; feature: wastewater treatment plant; material: waste water | place: USA: North Carolina | collected 2016-04-28 ... | reverse complement strand
CCACCGCCGCCGCCAAACTCAATCAAATGCTGTCGCTGCAGCCTTGTGGTTCACAGCCCGCAATTAATTGGCGCCTGTATAAAGATGGGGATTACCAGATCACCATCGACACCCGCAGTGGCACGCCGACCTTATTACTGAGTATGAAAAGCGCCCCCGTTACGCAAACGGCGGCACAGCCAAAAACGTGTCCGATCTGGCACAACCAGCCAGTTACCATTGATGTCAGCCGCAGCTTTAAGGACGGCGACAGTGTGCGAGATTATTACAGCGGCCAGACGGCAGTGGTTACGCAAGGTAAAGTGACCTTACAACCGGCACCCGAGAGTGGTGGTTTACTGTTATTGGAAGCCGCGAACACGGCGGCGAAAGCCCCGTTTAACTGGCACAATGCGACCGTCTATTTTGCGCTGACCGATCGTTTCGCCAATGGCAACTCCGCGAATGACCACAGTTATGGTCGCCAAAATGATGGTCAACATGAGATCGCCACCTTCCACGGCGGCGATCTGGCTGGCCTCACCAGCAAACTCGATTATCTGCAACAACTCGGCGTCAATGCATTGTGGATCAGTTCACCGCTGGAGCAGATCCACGGCTGGATCGGCGGTGGCACCAACGGTGACTTTCCGCATTATGCCTATCATGGGTATTACGCTTTAGACTGGACCAAACTCGACGCCAACATGGGCACCGAGCAAGAGCTGCGTACGCTGGTAGAACAGGCGCACAAACGCGGCATTCGTATTTTGTTTGATGTCGTCATGAACCATGTCGGTTATGCAACATTAGCCGACATGCAGGAATTTAATTTTGGCGCATTACATCTGAGCAAAAACGAACAACAGAAAATACTGGGCCAGCATTGGGGTGACTGGCGGCCCGGTAAAGCGGAAAACTGGCACAGCTTTAATAACTACATCAATTTCAGCGATGGCGCCGCATGGGAAAAATGGTGGGGTAAAAAATGGGTGCGCAGTGGTATTGGTGATTATGATGCCCCCGGTTATGACGACCTGACTATGTCACTCGCTTTCCTGCCCGATGTGAAAACTGAATCCAAGCAAGCCAGCGGGTTACCCAACTTTTATCGCCATAAAAAAGACACGAATGCCAAAGAAATTGCCGGCTACACACCGCGCGATTACATCACGCATTGGTTGAGTCAATGGGTGCGTGATTATGGTATTGATGGTTTCCGCGTGGACACCGCCAAACATGTCGAAAAACCCGCTTGGGATCAGTTAAAAACCCAGGCGACACAAGCCTTGGCCGAGTGGAAAAAAGCGCATCCGCAGGAAGCGTTGGATAACGCCCCGTTCTGGATGACTGGCGAGTCATGGGGGCATGGGGTGATGAAAAGTGACTATTTCCAGCATGGGTTTGACAGCATGATCAATTTCGATTTTCAGGATCAAGCCAAGCAAGCGCTGGAGTGCTACGCCAACATTGATGACACTTACCGTCAAATGGCGGAAAAACTACAAGACATCAATGTGCTGAGTTATCTGTCGTCACACGACACGCGGTTATTTTTCCACGACGATGCCAAAGGTTCGCTAGAAAAACAAAAACGCGCGGCTGATTTGCTGCTGTTGGCACCGGGGGCAGTGCAGATCTACTACGGTGATGAAAGTGGCCGTCAGTTTGGCGCCACCGGCTCAGATCCGATCCAAGGCACGCGTTCAGATATGAACTGGAACGAGCTGAAAGAGAACAAAGCCGCACTGCTTACCCACTGGCAGAAAATCAGCCAGTTCCGTGCCCGTCACACCGCGATAGGTCGCGGCCAGCAAACAACATTGTCATCTAATGGCTATTACGCGTTTAGCCGGCAGGATCAGCAAGATAAAGTGATAGTGGTGTGGGCGGGGAATCTTGTGCACTAATCATATTTACTCTTTGGTGACAGCAGTAAAAGATTAGCCGTCACCATTTTCTCCCAATATGCGGCGCCTCATTTAAAACCGAATATACTTGTTGAGTATCTGTTAAATCGGTTACATTTAATTGTCAGCAATTATATTGCGCACAATTAATCATTCCTATATGTAAGGAGATAGTGACATGGCAACTGTAACTCTGGCTGGTAATCCGGTAACGGTGAACGGTGATTTCCCACAAGCGGGCGCCACCGCTAAACCGTTTTCACTGGTCAATAAAGAGCTGGCTGATGTAACACTGGCCTCTTTCAGCGGCAAACGTAAAGTGCTGAACATTTTCCCAAGCGTCGATACTGCCGTTTGTGCTGCTTCTGTCCGCCATTTCAATGAAGCTGCCAGCAAACTGGATAACACCGTTGTATTGTGTATTTCCGCTGACCTGCCTTTTGCTCAGGCACGCTTTTGCGGCGCAGAAGGTCTGGATAATGTGGTTACCCTTTCAACCCTACGTAGCGGCACGTTCTTCACCGACTACGGTGTCGCGATTGCTGATGGTGTATTGGGTGGTTTAACTGCTCGTGCTGTTGTCGTGCTGGATGAAGCAGATAAAGTGCTGCATGCAGAGCTGGTTGATGAAATTACTCATGAACCAAACTACGACGCCGTATTAAAAGCACTGGCTTAATCATCCTGCTTATACCCAAAGTAATTGGAATTGCAGTAAGGTGACAAGTGAACGAATCCCATGAGCATAGAGATGTTATGTGATTGGAGTGAGTGAACGCCGTCAACGACGCTGCAATTTCAAGTACAAAGGGTATCAATGACCTTCCTGCTCTGACATCAGCTGCTGCTATACTGCAGACACATCTGATCACAGAGGCTTATCTTATGCTCTATCTCTATTCCCCCGAACAGCAAGATCACTATCATCACCTGCTGCAAGAAGCATTGCCTGATTGGTCTATCGCCTGCTGGCCGCAAGAAGTGAATGCCGAAGCGGTAACCCATGTTGTCGCCTGGAAACCACCCGTCAATTTTTTCAGCCGCTTTTCTAATTTACAGGTGATTTTTACCCTCGGTGCCGGTGTCGATAAATTCCTGCAGCGCGACGATATTCCTGAACATGTCACTATTATCCGTCTGACCGATGCCGGCATGGCACAACAGATGACCGAATATGCGTTATACGGGTTACTGCATTATCAGCGGAAGATGGATATTTACCGAAGCCAACAACAGAATGCGATCTGGCAACCACAGCCAACCCGTTTAGCCAAAAACACGCGTGTTACGATTTTAGGTCTCGGCCATCTCGGCGTGCATGTGGCACAAACACTCGCGGGGCTGGGTTATGCAGTCAGTGGTTGGAGTCGGCAGCCAAGAAACATTGAGCATGTCCGCTGCGTACATGGTTGCGATGCGCTTGGGTCATTATTGCAAGAAACTGATGTTTTATTCAGCATATTACCCTCAACCGATGAAACCCAGCACCTGCTCGATGCCAAGCAGCTGGCTTTCCTGCCGAAAGATGCCGCGTTGATCAATGCCGGACGCGGTTCACTGCTGGATGAAGATGCATTGCTTAATCTGCTCAATCAACAGCATTTGCGCTTTGTCTTGCTAGACGTTTTTGCGACTGAACCATTACCGGCCGCACACCCTTTCTGGCGACATCCGGCAGTGATCATCACCCCGCATGTCGCAGCAGACACCATTCCGGAAGAAGCGGTCGCGCAAATCAGTGCCAATATACAGGCACTGGCCAGCGGACATCCGGTGCAAGGTCAAGTCGATCGCCAACGCGGATACTGAGTCAATCCGAGAACATGATAGTGAGTGTGGCGGAAATACTTTATATTTCGCCACCATACCTGCAACCAATTATCCACCGATGAACTTACCGGAGAAATAACGATGGAAAATCAATGGGCAATTTGCCACGTTGACAGCTCATTTGACGCTTCATTACTGGGTAACCGAGGCAGTCAGTGGCACTGGTTTCATAGCCGCGATGATCTGATCGAATATTTATTGGGCGACTATATTTATCTGCTGGCTGATGCCGGTGAATTAGACGAAGAACAAGCCGAAAGTGCGCGCGAACGTTTTGAGCTACTGATCGAACAAAGTCACAGCGATGAGATTTTAGTTGAACAACTTAATGATCTAACGGAAAGCCTGCGTCGTATCATCTGGTTCGGTACGGTGGCACAGTTAGCCGAGCTGGATGATGAGTTTGCCAATGCCCTGCGCGCCTATTTCTGGGATGACTACGGTGACAATGAAGATGACCCGGAAGCGGCAGTACCAGAAGAGTTATGGCCGGAATTTACCGATATCATTGATGAATTTTTGACTGAGGGTGAATATTGCTGATATGCCATAGCCCTGCATTTGCAACGCTGGGCAAATTGACAACCGTAATTTGGCTCTATAATTAAAGCAAAGTAACCATTAATTATCCGGCGCAGTTGAAGACTAATATTCAGTATAAACATAAGAATATTATGGAGTGATCGCCACAGGCGTTTCATTAAGGATATTATCAATGAAGCTCAATCTTCATCTGCGTCTGTCTTTAATAGTGGCTCTCTTTGTCACTGGCGTCACGATAGCGACCTCTTATGGCTTTTATAACTTCACCTATAGCCGGGAACAAAGTCGTAATCTGCAAGCCATAGAACAAATCTCAGCCACCGTTTATAAAACCGCAGAAATAGCCGCATATGCCGGCAATAAGGTCATTGCAGAAGATGTGCTGGATGGCTTATTACGCAATAAGCTGATCTACAGTGCCACCATGAATACCGATCAATTTTCCATTCGTCAGGGAAAACATGACGAGCAAGCACTGCCCCCCATCATTCAGGCGCTTTACTCACCGTTTGGTAAAAGAGACAAAATTGGCGAATTGATCCTTATCCCCAGTCGCGATGTGATTGACGAACAAGCCAATACGATTGCGCTGGAAATTACCGTGCTGATGACCTTGATCATCATCCTGACACTGCTGTTTCTGATGGCTATCATCTGGCTATTTATCACTCGCCCGGTCAGCCGACTCGCTGATGAGCTTTATCATATTCGCCCCGGTGATGATAAACGACTGACAATTCCGCCATTATTACGGGAAACCGAACTGGAGACATTTTCTCAGACCGTGAACCAACTGCTCGATCGGGTGCAGCAGCAAATTGGCGAAGAACGTAAACTGCGGGATCGGGTCGAATTGATCGCCAATAATTTCCGCATGGTTTTTGATTTATCGACCAATGCGCTGGTAGTGACTGATAAATCACTAAACTTATTAACCTATAACCCGTCATTTCAGGATCTGATCTTGTCCGCCACCGGTAACCGGCATTTACCTCATACAGCGGAATGGGTCGCTTTGCTGGTGAAAAATCCGGACGAATTTATGGAGCAGGTCACCGCGTTATTAGAAGACAAATCGGATGACTACTTTGATGTGAAATTGTTATCGCTGGAAGATGGCCGACCGCGCTGGGTGAGCATCAATGCCAAAGAAGCGGTAAATGACTATGGTGAAAGTATTATCCTGATCTTCATCAACGATATCACCCGTCAGCATGAAGCATTGAATGCCTCGGTGCATGCGGCCAGCCATGATCACCTGACACATCTGAAAAACCGGCGGGTTGCAGAACATCAAATCGATCAGATGATCCATACCTCCACCCGCATCCAGCAGTCAATGGCATTAATGGTGCTCGATCTCGATGGTTTTAAATGCGTAAATGATAGCGAAGGCCATGATGCTGGTGACCAGGTGCTGATCGAAGTAGCCAATCGCCTGAACAACCTGACGCGTAAAAGCGACATTGTTGCCCGTTGGGGGGCGATGAGTTTGTCATTGCACTGAATGATACCACGCAGGAAACTGCCACGCTGCTGGCGCAACGTTTTTTGCAGACCATCAGTCAGCCGATTGATATTGGCAAAGATAAAATAGCCATCGTCGGGGCCAGCATCGGCATTGTCATTTGCCCGGAAAATGCGGCCAGCTTCAACACCGCGTTTGAATGTGCGGATATCGCTATGTATCAGGTCAAACAAGCCGGTAAACGCAACGTCCGGGTTTACAACCCGCAAGCCACTGCCTTGCTATAAGCACAACTAAATATACATCGCCATATTTCTGGCCGATTTACTGAGATTAGACATCAGCCCGGAGCAATGCTTATCCGGGCTGATTATTGAGCAGCGATTAACGAATAACACCGGTGGTAAGGTTCACGACACCACTTTTTTGCACAGGAATATTTGGCAGGAAAGCGCCGACATCAACCGATGCATTCACGGCATACGGTACTTCCTGTTGCAGTGGGTTGCTCAGCAAGCTATTCGCCAGTGACAAGCCACTCACCAGATCAGCAACCGCTTCGATCTCAACATCCTGTTCGCCATGTGCCGGAATAGTTGGCTGGTTCTGGCTGTTACCCGATACCACCGGTTGACCAGACAGAGCAACGGTATAATTCACACCATGGATCGGCAATGGGATCGCATTCGGGTTCTGTACATGCAACCCGATCAGAAAACGCAGATTTAACCCCTGCCCTGGCATCACCCTCACCGAATTAACTGCCACTGTTGGTGCTTCCAGCTTCGGCTGCAACGCAGCACAACCAGCCAGCGATAAAGCCACACCAGCGAACAGATAACGACACCACTTCAACATACCACTACTCCTGTTTTTACTCTTACGAACTTATTGATTCAACCACATCACGCCAGTGCTTTTGCCACCAGCGTTGTTTGTTCTTTCGGTAACACCAACTTTAACGCAGCCTGATGACCAGCCTCTGACATTTTGCGCCAGGTCTTTTGCAAAATATCAATTAACTTAGCCTCATCATGCGCTTTGGTAAATTCCGTAAAATAATACTGTAAGAAGACCAGACAAATTACATCTTCCAGTGTCTGACTTTCCGCATCACTTTTCAGTTTCTCTTTTTTCAGCAAAGCGGCTACCCGCTCACACATGGCCGAATCATACCCTTGGGCCAGCATGATTTCACTGGCGCGCGCGGCATGGCGTAATTTAAGCTCGCTGCGCCATTGTAAATAACCGGTGCGATCCAGCGGATAAAGCTCACGCGGTAACATCCAGCGCTCAATATGCTGGCTGCGGGCCGCCAGCTGCAATGCTTCCGACGCCTGAGGACAAAAATGATGCAGCATGTCACTCATCCGCCGGGCATACAGCAACTCATAGGCGACGCTCTGCCCATCTTCGTCTTGTTCCTGACGCGGGTCATGTGCATTGGCTTCATCAAATGCCGCAATGGTGCGGGTTAGACGCAAATCGGTATTCATTTCAGCAGACATAACAATTTTCTCATCTGGCAGTAACATTCTTTTAAATAATAACGCATCTTGTTCACTTCACCTACTTCCGACCGATCGCTCAATTCCTCGGTTCGCTAGTTTTTTCTCTGGCATGATGGTTGTTTTATGGCATAGTGTTGCGCCATTATTGGTTGTGACTCGTATCCAAGGAAAACCACGGGATGAAACGTAAGATCCTGCTGACTGACTGCCCTGATGCACAGGGTCTGATCGCAAAAATCACTTATATTTGCTACAAACATCAATTAAACATCATCAAAAATGATGAGTTTGTTGATCACTCGCAAGGGCGCTTTTTTATGCGTACCGAGCTGGAAGGTCGTTTTAACGATGAAACGCTGCTGGGTGATCTGGATGACACATTACCGCAGGGCGCTAAACGTCGTTTAGTGCCGGCAGGCAAAAAACGTGTCGTGATCATGGTGACCAAAGAAGCGCATTGTCTGGGCGATATTCTGATCAAGTGCTACGAAGGTGCGCTGAATTTAGAAATTGCCGCTGTGGTGGGCAACTACGATGTGTTAGCCGATTTAACCAGCAAATTTAATATTCCGTTTCATCACATCAGTCATGAAGGTCTGAGTCGTGAAGAACACGAAGCCAAAATGCGTGCGGTCATTGATGAATATGAACCGGAATATGTGGTGCTGGCCAAATACATGCGCGTACTGACACCGGGCTTTGTCGCATCATACCCTTACCGCATCATCAATATTCACCATTCATTCCTGCCCGCGTTCATTGGTGCCCGCCCTTATCAGCAGGCCTTTGATCGGGGTGTAAAAATCATTGGTGCAACCGCCCATTTCGTCACCAACGATCTGGATGAAGGCCCGATCATTGAGCAAGGCGTGATCCGCGTTGATCATAACTTCTCAGCGGAAGATATGGCGAAAGCCGGTCGTGATGGCGAACGCTCTGTCTTGAATCAAGCGTTAACTGCCGTCTCTGAAGAACGCGTTTTTGTTTACGGCAATAAAACCGTTGTGTTCAAATAAAGTGTTTTCAAATAAGTCATTTTTGAATAAATAGAAATGGCGGAGCTGTGCTCCGCCAGATACATAGCTAGAAGCCCCGCCAGTCGGGGCTTTTGCTTTTCTAGTTCAGTCCAGCCCATACTACAGCCCATACCTACACTAATGATTAGTAATCCTCTTTAGCGAAAGCGATTTTGAATTGGCTGAAATGTGTAGATGCTACACATTATGGGTGAGCTGAATTTTCAGTCTATACATTTAGAAGCCTGTATAAAGGCTTTGGGTGTCATTTCAAAAACGCCCCCCCCCGATATTTCAGAGAAATATCCAGTTTTGGACACATCTAGTGTGGGTTACGAAAATTTCGCAAGCATCAGTAACTAACATTCGCATCAACTAATTGGATGATTGGCGGGCTGGGAGCCAAATTCCCCCACGTTTCGTGATACTGCCAGCCAGCAATAAACTCCCGGAATAGTTTGTCTTGTAGAAACGGATGATCAGCTTTGGTCTTTTTCTTCAACATAGGAATTATCATTCGGCGGGCATGAACTAAAAAAGGGTTATGTCATTGTTACCAATCACGCAATTGGAAGACATTTCCTGACCATGAATAAGCGCTCCCTATAATGCTTTCCAGTTTTGGGGAAATGGCTTGTAGCTGTTTGGGCTAAATCTCATTGGTGCGCAAAAACCAGAACAAATATTAGCAGGAACCATCTGTAGATTTGCGCACAATGCGCACAGCTATCATCGCATCATAAAGCCAGTAACGACGCAGCTTTGCAGAGCATACCCGCACAACCAGCCGCACAGCTCACAATCATTAAACTGCGCAATCACCGTTGCGTTTCGTTTTGCGCAAATACCTTTGCATATCGAATCAGCCCCAAATCAATTTTGACAGAGCAGCTTTAACAAAGTCATAAATTTGTGGGCATCGGTTATGACTTGGCCCCGCGACATTCAGAGTATTGATCTGATATTGGTTGATGAATTGCTCGATAGCATTACTTGCCATAGATGGTGTCACATTACTCATGTCTATCAATTTGTATGGTTTATGAGCTTTGATACAAAACATCAATGTCAGCTCTGTTCCACCAGTAACAATCGAATCATAAAACAGCACAGTACCATCAGATGATTCAACGTTAGCTTTATTACGTTGCCGATAGCCGCCAGTGATTTCAATCAATGGATATTTATCATCAATACAACCGTCATCAGCTTTTCTTCCAGCAGGGCAATAGCCACCTACAGGCAAGCCTGATTCAAGTCCAACGTCTAATGCTGCCCGATCCACACCTGTTTGCCCACCAGAGATAATTTTCTTCAACATGATTCAATACCCATAAAAACAACCAGAGACTGTATTCGCAAAATTATCTATAATTACCGTACCAACTTAGTGAACCACCTTGGGCAATTAGAGCCCCTGCGTCGTACTAAGCGGGTTTGTTTCGGGGCATCTCCGATCACAAGTTAATCTTAAACCCGAGCTGGTGAACTACCTTGTGGCAATCGCAGCCCCTGTGTCGAACCAGACGGGTTTTTCTTTTTCTGCCGGTTCTTACCTTTTCGCACCAACCGGAGTATCCGTTAAACGGTCAGGGTTAACCATGACAGATAAGCACTATTGGTTTCCTGCAATGCGCTACGGCTTTGGCTGGGGTTTGCCCATTTCAGCAAGGCTGGTTTGCAATGCTGGCTGTCATC
>ERZ650302.2418-NODE-2418-length-9978-cov-5.161443_pt1 | contig 9978 bp, 8 predicted proteins | sample MGYA00376238_ERZ650302 | MGnify/ENA primary metagenome ERZ650302 (study PRJEB26733, sample SAMN07839298) | wastewater metagenome | biome: urban; feature: wastewater treatment plant; material: waste water | place: USA: North Carolina | collected 2016-04-28 ... | reverse complement strand
GCTGATCGCCTTTCAGCGCGGCATTGGACGGCCGGATCGCCTCATGGGCTTCCTGCGCGCCGGCTTTGCTGCCGTAACGGTTCGGCTTGGCCGGCAGGTATTTTCCGCCGAATTCAGTTTCGATATGCTGGCGTACCATATTGACAGCATCATCGCTCAGGAAGGTGGAGTCGGTACGCATATAGGTGATGAAGCCGGCTTCATACAGGCGCTGCGCCAGCATCATGGTTTTCTTCACCGAGAAGCCCAGGCGGGTGCTGGCCGCCTGCTGCAGCGTTGAAGTGATATACGGCGCGCTTGGGTTGACCTTGGTCGGCTTGTCTTCACGCGCCGACACTTTGTATTCCGCATCCTTAATCAGGTCCAATAAAGCGTCTGTTTCCGCCTTATTGCGCAGCTTGAGGGTTTTGCCCGCCTGCTTGACCGCTTCCAGGCGGATGTCATCTTTTTTAGACTTGGTGTCGGCAAAAACCTGCCAGTATTCTTCCGGCACAAATTTGCGGATATCGCGCTCGCGCTCCACTACCAGCTTGACCGCAACGGACTGCACGCGGCCTGCCGACAAGCCGCGGGCAATTTTTTCCCACAGCAAAGGCGAAATCATAAAGCCGACAACGCGGTCCAGAAAGCGGCGCGCCTGCTGCGCATTGACTTTATTGGTATCCAGCCGTGACGGATGCTTAAACGCTTCCTGAATGGCATTTTTGGTAATTTCGTTGAACACCACGCGCTGATAGCGTGAATCATCGCCGCCGATCACTTCTTTTAAATGCCAAGCAATCGCTTCCCCTTCACGGTCCAAATCCGTTGCGAGATAGATTTCATCGACTTGTGAAGCCAGTTTTTTTAACTCGGCAACCACATGTTCTTTGCCCGGCAAAACTTCATAATGTGCTACCCAACCATGCTCAGGATCAACACCCATACGGTTAATCAGCGCAAGCTGTGATTTTTGCTGTTTCTCGGCATCGGTTAATTTGGTACGGGTGGCTGGTTTTTTCTCACCCGTTTTATTGGCTGAACCGCCTGTCGGCAAGTCACGAACGTGACCGACCGAAGACTTGACGATATATTCATTCCCCAAATACTTGTTAATGGTTTTCGCTTTGGCTGGCGACTCCACAATCACCAGTGCGCGTTTTTTAGTCGCACTCGCGGATTGTTCTGTAGTCGTTTTAGCGCTAGACCGAGGAGCATTCGCCATAATGGTATTCGTTTCCTATTTCTAAAATTTTAACGTTCAGCCAAAGCTGTTAAGTATGCTTTCATTGCTTCTAATTGGGTCGCATGCAAGTCAGCATGTTCATCCCAATATGCACCAACGCAGTTCGCCTGCATATCAATAGCATAAATCCCCTTTAATGCAATGGGATAATCTTTAAATTTCTCATCCCCATACACTAGCTCAAGTTGTTGATCTTTCACTCGAGCACGCATTAAAGGTAGTTTTGCATCGGGTAATAGCACACTGTAATAGGCCACCATACTGGCACGACTTTCAGTGGCTTTGGGAATATTTGTCCATTCTGGTGCAACAATCAAACGTGGATGCAATCCCATCTTACGCGCTTTGTCACGCATGATTCCCAGCGCTTTTTCTCTTGGGCTTACACGCAGACCAAAAATAGAGCCCATCACAAATATGATGATGGCAACGGCAACCCAAATTCCAGTATTTTCCATAGTACAACCTTTCTATTCTTATATTAGAGTTGCATAAGCACAATATAAAACGCAAGTACCGCCGACTAAAATCAACTGGCTTTATCAGAAGCTTATACTGTTTATGACAAAACTTCCGTATTAGGCTGTTCCATTAAACTTGTCTGAATTATTGTTGTATTCAAACAAGTTTTGTCTAGACTTGCCCAAGCCTCAATCAAGGAATCGTTATATATTAGTTTAGTACTTTCTTGCTTAACAATATTTTGCTTTATTAAAATATTGATAAAGTCTTGAGCCAATTGCTGAGCGTTTAACTTTAAGACAGATTGAATCGAATTCAGTAAACTATTTAATTTTGCAGGTTTATTATTGCTAATTTTACTTAGATAATCACAATACTGTTTCACTCTTTGCAAGTGCGGCTTAATCTGAATTTCATCAACTGACGGTAAAGCTTTACTCAAAGCCTGTACCTCACCTTTTTCTCTAAATTTAAGAGCATCTTTCATCCGAGATAGCTCATAACTTACAGTCTGATCTTTAATTTGGATCAATTGATAATCTTTTAACTGCTCAATAATCTTTCTGGTATTGCTTGTATATCCTTTTAACCAAGACTTTAGAGCATTGTTTAATGAATTAAATTGTTTGGGTTGATTTTTTAAAAGTAATTGGATTGCAAACAGTAAAGGTTTCAGTTCATCAGAACTTAAATCAGTTTCTTGATTTATTAATTTGAACTCTTTGCTAGGTGAAGATAAGAGATCCCTTTTTAACTGTTGAGACTTAAAACCCATTACTGTCAATAAATCAACAATATATTCAATTTTCTTGTCATTAGACATTACATCAAATTCAACATTTGATTTATCCATTTGTATAGATAACTGACCAGCTAAGAAAGCTAATCCAAAATCTGCAGCATCTGGGCCAATCTTAGGCATTTTAATAAGAACAAGCTTTTTCTTGCTCACAAAATCAGAAAGCATCTGCAAACCATCTAAGCTTAAATTTATAGGTGATTTTGCATATACCAAATACACGAATTGATATTCAGATAAATATTTTAGAAGTTCTTTTTCTGATTTATGTAAATTTTCAATATCCAACAACAAGACTTTTTTCATACACCCTCACAATCTTTTAACTCACGAATATCTCATGACTATATAGCACTTCATGTCCATTCCAATAAATATAGCCTTTTTCAATCAGTTCTTTGAGTAATAAACGAATGTCAGACTTTGGAAATAATCGCTCCAGCAAATCACGCAACTCATAAATATCTTTTGGTTTTTCACCTTTTAGCTCACGTAACTTTTTGGCGACTTCCCATTGCACAGGGTCAATTTGGCTAAAGTTTTTAAACAACGCATGCTGAGGATGCAAATCTTCAGCTTCAGTTTGCGCCACGATTGTAGAAGTGACTGTCGCCTCTTGTACAGGTTCTACAGCGGCATTTAGGTCAAATTGAATCCATTGCTTCAGCACTTTTTTACGAAAGCTAATTTGCTCATCCACCCGCTTTACAATTTTCAGACTTATCAACATACCAACAACATGCTGCACTTTATCTGCCTCAAGTTGCAAAATATTGGCAATCGAGTTTTTTAAAGCCTCTAAGTTTGTTGGCTTACCTGACATTTTTGCCAGTGCATCACAATACTTTTTTACCAACAGCAATTCAGGTTTACTACGAATTGCCATTGGGCTTGGTAAACGATGTTTAATTTTCCCAGACTTCGCTTCAGGCTGAATATGAATCAAGTGACAGGCAATTTCAGAAGCTTGCAACATTTCAATTAAAATCTGAATACTATCAGCCGCAGAAATCACTTCAACGTGTGTTTCCGGCTCTAGCAATGCCATCAGTTGCCCCACTACCACCGCATATTCAAACTCTTTAAACTCTGCGCGCGGACTGTCTAAAATCATAAGCTGACCCGTACTGACCCAGCCAGCCAACTCAGTTAAATCCTGCAAGTTATATTCAAATTTTCCTGCACAATTAAACAGATACACACTCGGATGATGCTCAATAATTTCTCGCAACAAAGTCGCGGTAGGCAGGTTGTTTTCAAGGTCAAGTAATACAACTTTAGAGGACATAAATTTTAGCGGACACAATAGGGTTTAAAAGATTTAGACTCAGCAGCGGAGCATTACAGCGGGAAGTACAGCAAAGGTCAAATTAAAATAGCACTAAAACCAATACCGTTGATTAAGTGTTGTTGATTAATAGTGTGGCGGACGATTGGTCACTGGGTCAAACGGTGCAATCCCATCCGACAAATCTGCCGAATCTACCCGCTGATATAACAACTGCATTTGTTTCTTTAAATCGGCAATTTCCAGACTTTGATGAACCACTTGTTCATTCAATTGCTCAACTAAATCGTCCAAAAATGCAATTCGCACTTGCAAATCTTCAATGGGTGCGGAAAATGACGCCTGATCATTTATACTTTGTTTAGTCATTTCAAATCCTCATTTGAGATTTTTTAGGAAACACTATGGCCTATATTACTTTAAGGGATGTCCAACTTGCATTTGGTGGACCTGCCTTGCTCGACGGCGCGAATTTTAACCTAGAACGTGGCGAACGAGTGTGTTTGATTGGCCGTAACGGAGAAGGTAAGTCTACTCTACTTAAACTGATTGAAGGAAGTTTACTACCCGATGCAGGTGAAGTGTCCATTCAAAATGGCATCACCATTGCCATGTTGGCTCAGGATGTACCCATGGATTCAGGCAAAGTCGCCGATATTGTGGCCGATGGTGCAGGTGAAGCTGCTACAGTATTAAAAGCCTACCACGAAGCCAGTGATGCCTGTGTATTGGGAGATATGGATGCCTGTGACCGTATGGGCAATCTGCAACACAAGTTAGATCAGCTAGATGGCTGGGCACTGGAAAATAAGGTCAATGCCATTTTAAGCAAAATGGGACTAGATCCAAATGCAGACTTGGCCGATTTATCGGGTGGACGTAAGCGTCGCGTGTTGTTGGCACGCGCCCTGCTCACACAACCTGACGTATTGTTGCTGGATGAGCCGACCAACCACTTAGATGTGGAAAGTATTGAATGGCTAGAAAAATTCCTACTCGATCAAAATAATTTAACCCTGCTGTTTATTTCGCATGACCGTGCTTTTGTCGATAGTATCGCCACACGCATTGTCGAGTTAGATCGTGGTGTATTACGCAGCTACGAAGGTAACTATTCACGTTATTTAGATTTAAAAGCGCAGCAACTAGAAGCCGAAGAAAAACAAAATGCGCTGTTTGATAAAAAACTAGCCGAAGAAGAAGCATGGATTCGTCAAGGCATTAAAGCACGTCGTACCCGTAACGAAGGACGAGTGCGCGCCTTAAAAGCTTTACGTGAAGAATCCAAAGCACGTCGCTTCCAGCAAGGCAAAGTCAATATGGCAGCGCAGGAAGCCAATCGCTCAGGCAAACTGGTCTTTGATATTGAACATTTACAAGTGGCCTTTGGCAATCAAGCTCCAATTATTAAAGACTTTTCTACACTGGTATTACGTGGCGACCGTATTGGTTTAGTGGGCGATAACGGTGTCGGTAAAACCACCCTGATTAAAGCCATTTTAGGTGAAATTGAGCATGGTGGCTCTGTCAAAACAGGCACACAACTGGAAATTGCCTATTTTGACCAATTACGTAACGTCTTAGATTTGGAAAAGTCAGTCAAAGATAACGTATCTGAAGGTTCAGATTTTGTTGATGTGAACGGACAACGTCGTCATATTTATAGTTATTTGCAAGACTTTTTATTCTCACCAGAACGTGCGCGCACGCCGGTTAAAGCATTATCTGGCGGTGAACGCAACCGTATTTTACTGGCCAAATTATTACTCAAACCATCTAACCTGATTGTAATGGATGAGCCGACCAACGACTTGGATATGGTCACTTTAGAATTGCTTGAGGAAATGCTCAGCGACTATAAAGGCACCTTATTGCTGATTTCACACGACCGTGCCTTTATGGACAACGTGGTGACTTCGACTTGGGTATTTGATGGCAAAGGCAATATTGATGAATATATTGGCGGCTATCAGGACTATTTGCAGCAACGCCCCGACCAAACTGTGGTTGATCAAAAAAGTGATGTTAAAAAAGCCGTTGCCAAAGCCGAAGCGGCTGCAGCAGCGCCACCAGCCAAAAAATTAAAACTGAGCTATAAAGATCAACGTGCATTAGAACAGCTGCCTGGTGAAATTGAAGCACTGGAACAGGAACAAACCAAATTGGCTGAAAAACTGGCCGATGGTTCTTGGTTTGTAACAGATGCCGATGCAGCAACCAAAGCCTCACAGCGTTTGGCAGAAATTGATGAAGAATTACTGGAAAAACTGCAGCGTTGGGACGAACTGGAAAACTTGGCGAATGGTAACTAGGGTCTGTTGATACTTCGTCTACGCTAGTCTAAAAGGCTTTGCAAAACCGTTTTAAGCATCTTTCCCATTGGACGGATGCTTTTAAATTTTAAAATCGGTTCGTGCTAAACTGCAACGATACAACACTTTACACGGTCATTATGAGTCAACACACTGAATATCAACCAGGCGAATTTCAATGGTCTTTCCTGTTGCCAAAATATTGGGGCATCTGGATTGGCATTGTCTGCCTGATGATTTTAGCCATTTTGCCGTGGGCGATTCAGTATCGTTTGGCGCAGCTTTTAGGCAATCTTGCCTTTAACAGCATGAAGTCACGTCGCGTAACTACGTTACGCAATTTGGAAGTGTGTTTTCCTGAATGGAGCGAGGCTGAAGTACATGAAAATGCTCGCCAAGTCTTTGTTGATCAAATGCTGGGCGTATTTGAAACCTTAAATGCATGGTACTGTCCACAGTGGTTTAAAGGACGCACTCAGGTTGAAGGTTTGGAACATATTCAGCAAGCCCAAGCAGATGGTCGCGGGGTTTTATTGTTAGGCACACATTCTACTCTGCTAGATGCAGGTGGCTATGTCTGTGCACAATATTTTGACCCCGATGTGGTCTATCGTCCACAAAACAATCCCTTACTGGACATGCTGATTTACCGTTGTCGCGCCACCATTTACGGTCATCAAATTGACCACGATGACATGCGTGGTTTAATCCGCCACTTAAAAAATGGTCGTGCCATTTGGTATAGCCCAGATCAGGACTTTGGTTTAAAACAAGGTGTTATGGCGCCATTTTTTGGCGTGCCTGCTGCGACAGTTACAGCGCATCGTCGTTTACTTAAAATGACCAAAGCCGCAGCAATTCCGTTATATTTTTACCGTACAGGTGAGCTTTCCAACCCGCAATATAAAGTCTTGATTGAACCTGAACTGCTGGATTTCCCAAGCGCAGATGAAGTTGCAGATGCAACGCGCACCAATTTCATTATTGAGCAGCAATTACGGATCGCTCCTACCCAATATATGTGGTTTCATCGTCGGTTTAAGAGCCGCCCCGAAGGTTATGACAGTATTTACTAATCTGTACGGCAGAAGGAAAGATTCATGAAAGTCATGCAGTTATTACCCGAATTAAACAGTGGCGGTGTAGAACGCGGTACGCTCGAAATTGCCCGCGCCCTTGTCGCCCAAGGGCATACGTCATTGGTGGTGTCGAATGGCGGACGGATGGTCAACCAACTCGAAGCTGAAGGTTCCACACATTTAAAGTTAGCTATCCACAAAAAATCATTATCAAGCTTGTGGCAAATCCGTCCTTTACGCCAACTGATTGTGCAACATCAACCTGATATTGTGCATGTACGTTCCCGCGTACCTGCATGGCTGACTCATTTTGCCCTAAAAGGTATTCCAGCCGAAAAACGCCCACACTTAATTTCAACGGTACATGGTTTTTATTCGATTAACCGTTACAGTCAAATTATGACTCAAGCGGAAAAAGTGATTGCAGTTTCTGACAGTGTGGTCAAATACATTCGTGATCATTATCAAAACTGCCCACCAGAAGATATTGTCCGCATTTATCGTGGAATTGACCCTGCTGCATTTCCGCATGGGTATCAACCTTCGGCACAATGGATTCAACAAACCTATCAAGATTTCCCAGAACTTGAACATAAGTTTTTGATTTGTTTGCCGGGACGTATTACACGCTTAAAAGGTCATGAAACATTGATTGATCTGATTGCGAAATTAAAAACCCAATATCCCCAGGTTCATGCTGTTGTAGTAGGTGGTGCAGATGTTAAAAAAGCGGCGTATTTACAGGAACTAGAACGCAATATTCAGGATAAACATCTGACCGAAGCGATAACCTTTGTTGGGCACCGTTCTGACATGCGCGAGTGGCTTGCGTTTAGTGATATTGTACTTTCACTTTCCAATCAAGCGGAAACCTTTGGGCGCACTGCGCTTGAGGCTTTATCGGTAGGAACACCTGTAATTGGCTGGAAGCGTGGTGGCGTAGCAGAAATTTTATCGCAATTGTATCCGCAAGGGCTAATAGAGGTCGATGATCAGTCTGCTTTATTGAAAACTGTAGAATTACACATACAGCAAAAGCAAAGCGTAGCACCTGTAGAGGTATTCAGTTTGGCAGATATGTGCCATCAAACCTTAGATTTATATCAGCAGGTTTTGCAGTCAAAACGCACCTAAAGCCTTAGAACTGAATCAAGCTGATTGAAATTTAATTCATTTAAAACAATGAAAATAAAAAACCAATCCCTAAAAAATCATCGCCCGAGTTCTACATCCTGTAAAACTCGGGCTCATGAGGTTGTGCTTTCAAAACTTATTGTTATTTTATTGTGTGGCGTTCCTTACCTACATCATATCCTTGATGTCATCCATCAGCGTCGTCTTCCTTAATGGGATATTCCGTTCCCGAGTCCTTGTGCTGATGAATTAATCTTAACCAGATCAATTAGAATAAAATATGCGTCATGCGCCTAAATCTGTGTAAGCCATTTCGTACACTTTTCGATTGATTTCTAAACCGATTTACCCTGCTCTTTATACCGCTGTGCAATTTCATCTGTCACAATCTTTTCTTCTCGCTCTGCTTTTTCAATCCCCTCCTGAATCGCGTCCTGTGCTTCTTGCTCATCGGCATCCGTTTGCGGCAATTCATCTTGAATTCGATCAAACACCCGCCCAGTTTGTAATACCACATACACAGGAAAATGGTCTGAACCGATATGCGCTAAACGCTGCATATCCACCAATGCAAAATCGGTACTATGAAAAACATGGTCTAATGACCAACGCAATAAAGGATAATCGGCATGAAAGGTATTGATATAGTGCCGCCCAACGCGTGGGTCGAGCAAACCACTGATCCGCTGAAACAAGCGTGTCGTCCGCGACCACGCCACATCGTTTAAATCCCCCATCACGATACAGCTTTCATCTAAATCTTTGATTTGATCGCCTACAATCAACAATTCGGCATCTCTTAAAACTGAATCTTTGGCTTCAGTCGGACTCGGGGGTTTGGGATGCAAACAATACAACTGTACAGGTTGCCCCGAAGGCAAAATCACACTGGTATGAATAGATGGAATTTCATCACTCAGAATAAATTTGATTTCACTGTTTTGTAACGGCAAACGGCTATACAAATGCATGCCATATAAATTACCTAAAGGCACAGCGACCCGATAAGGATAGTCGGCTTCAATCACAGACAAGGCTTGTTGCCATGCCAAATCAGATTCCAAAGTCAACACCAAGTCTGGTTTTAAGGCTTGAATATGTTCAATTAAAAGATGATATTTTTGATTTGGTGTCAGAACATTGGATACGATTAAGGAAATCTGTTTTTCAGGATTTAGCTGTTCTGGACGAACTTGTTTGACCTGTTTTTTCCACAGCAAGGTGTAGGGCAAGACCATTTTGAGCTGATAAGCCAAAGCTGCAATTAGTCCAATCAAAATCACTAGGCTAGACACATCCCATGCCTGCTCCCAAATCAGCAGCAAAACAAAGGCAATGATGCCTAAAAACAAAATTTGTAACCGTGGAAAGTCTGCGCCCCGAATCCACCATTCATCACGCGGAATCAGTGACCAAAAACTTAACCAAATGACTAATATTGCAAGCCCTTCTACCCAAATCATCTTGCTTTACTCTTTTGTATTTTTTGTCGTTTTACATGAAAACCAAAGTTATCAATTTTGTATGTAACACAAACAAGAGATTTCACTCAATAATACTCATGTTTTGTTCATGTAATGCTTGCAGTTGCGTCCCCTTTTGATAGACTTACATTCCTTTATTGTTTTTAACGCACCGAGGCAAAGTGACATGAAAGTAGGTCTGGTCGGTTGGCGCGG
>ERZ650302.2414-NODE-2414-length-9983-cov-4.366338_pt1 | contig 9983 bp, 8 predicted proteins | sample MGYA00376238_ERZ650302 | MGnify/ENA primary metagenome ERZ650302 (study PRJEB26733, sample SAMN07839298) | wastewater metagenome | biome: urban; feature: wastewater treatment plant; material: waste water | place: USA: North Carolina | collected 2016-04-28 ... | reverse complement strand
GCCTGAGGAACAGCAGCATAAGTCGGAGATGCCGGCGCCGGGATTCAAGCCGGTGTTCGAGCGTATCCTGCGTGCGGGGCAGGCGGCTGGCGAGGTTCGCCGGGATGTGGCACCGGAGCTTATTGCTGAGATGTTCCATACCATTTATCAGGCCGCAGCGTTCAGCAAGCTGCCAGTGCCGTTTCAGGAAAATGTAGCGATGAAGACACGGCTGCTGCTGGATGGAATCAAGACGGAAAACGAAAACAAGTGAGCCGGAAATTTGCCGGCTGGATCGATATTATATTTAGGAGTAGGATCAATGATTAGTGTAACAAAACTTTTATTTGCCAGAGAATATTTCGGAGATAGTCTGCGTTATACGAAGACTGCCCATAGCATGCGCAATGGTGCCGGTGAGGGGATGGGGCCGGTGGTGGTCTGGAACTCGACCAAGACCTGTAATCTCAAATGCATCCATTGCTATATGAAATCTGACGCGCAGAAATATAAGAATGAGCTGACGACGGATGAGGCCAAGAAATTCATTGATGACCTGGCTGAGTTCCATGTGCCGGTGCTGCTGTTTTCGGGCGGTGAGCCGCTGATCCGCCCTGATTTTTTCGAGCTTGCTGAGTATGCCCAGAAGGCGGGGGTCCGTCCGACGCTGTCGACGAATGGGACGCTGATTACCCGCGAGGTTGCCCAGCGGATCAAAGACATTGGTGTGGGCTATGTTGGTATTTCACTGGACGGGCTCAAGGATGTCAACGATAAGTTCCGCGGGGCTGAGGGCGCCTATGAAAAGGCAATGAAGGGCATTGAGAACTGCGTAGCTGTAGGACAGCGGGTTGGCCTGCGTTTTACGATCAATCACCATAATATACAGGAGCTGGACCGGATCTTTGACTTCATCGAGGAAGAGCAGATCAACCGGGTCTGCTTCTATCATCTGGTTTATTCCGGCCGTGGTTAAATACCGTAAATTGCTGCTGGAAGTCTTAGTGGTCAGTCTGGTGTTGCAACTGTTTGCCTTAGTCACGCCGATGTTCTTTCAGGTGGTGATGGATAAGGTGCTGGTGCACAAGGGCTTTAGTACCTTGGATGTGATTGCCATGGGCTTACTGGTCGTGGTGACGTTTGAGGTAATACTGACTGGGTTGCGTAGTTATGTGTTTTCACACACCACCAGTCGGATGGATGTGGAATTAGGTGCTGCGTTATTTCGTCATTTATTGCATCTGCCACTGGCCTATTTTCAGGCGCGTCGGGTGGGTGATTCAGTCGCCCGCGTGCGCGAACTGGAAAACATCCGCTCGTTTCTGACCGGTAATGCCATCACGGTGGTGCTCGATTTGCTATTTTCGGTGGTGTTCCTCTCGGTGATGTTTTACTACAGCACCACCTTAACGCTGATTGTATTGGCCTCCTTGCCTTGTTACATCATCTTGTCAGTTTGCTTTACCCCTATGTTGCGCAGCCGCCTGAATGAGAAGTTTATGCGCGGGGCCGAGAATCAGGCGTTTCTGGTGGAAACGGTGTCGGGGATTGATACCGTGAAAGCCATGGCAGTTGAACCGCAAACCACCCGGCAGTGGGATAAACAACTGGCTTGTTATGTGGCGGCCAGTTTTAGAACCACTACTTTGAATACGTTAGCCAACAGTGGCGTCACCCTGATCAGTAAAATCGTTACCGTGGCAACCTTGTGGTTTGGGGCGCGCGCGGTGATTGATGCTGAGCTCACCGTGGGTCAGCTGATTGCGTTTAATATGCTCTCTGGTCAGGTGGCACAGCCGGTGATGCGGCTGGCGCAGTTGTGGACGGAATTTCAACAGGTTGGCATTTCGATGCAACGCTTAGGCGACATCCTGAATACCCGCACCGAAGTGGCCGGTAATAATCTAGTATTACCGCCGATTAAAGGCGCCATTCATTTTGATGATTTGCACTTTCGCTATCGCCCAGATGCACCCTTAATTCTCAAGAACATCAATCTGCGCATTGCATCAGGCGAAGTGATAGGTGTGGTCGGTCGTTCCGGCTCGGGTAAAAGCACCTTAACCAAACTCATCCAGCGCCTGTATGTGCCGGAACAAGGCCGTGTGCTGATTGACGGTATTGACCTCTCCGTCGCTGATGCCTCATCGCTGCGCCGTCAGATTGGCGTGGTGTTACAAGAAAACATCTTATTTAACCGCTCCATCCGGGAAAATATTGCCCTGACCGACCCCGGTGCGCCACTGGAAGCCGTGATGCAGGCCGCCCATTTAGCCGGTGCGCATGAGTTTATTACCGAATTACCGGAAGGCTATGACACGCCAGTCGGTGAGCACGGCACCGGGCTTTCTGGTGGGCAACGACAGCGCATCGCCATTGCCCGCGCCCTACTGAGTAACCCACGCATTCTGATATTTGATGAAGCCACCAGTGCGCTGGATTATGAATCGGAACACATCATCCAAAAGAACATGCGCGCCATTTGTCAGGGCCGCACCGTCATCATCATTGCTCATCGTCTATCGGCGGTGCGTCAGGCCAACCGAATTCTCGTTATGGACAAAGGACAAATTATCGAAAGTGGCAATCATCAGGAACTGATGCAACACGACGGTGGCATGTATCGTCACCTGTATAACCTGCAACAGGGATAATCAACATGTCGAATACCTTAACGGCGTTTAAAGAGTTGCTGCAACGCTATCAGCTGGTCTGGCAACACGCCTGGGCACGTCGCCATGAAATGGAAGCCTCCAACCGCTTACCGCATGAGTTGCAGTTTTTACCCGCCGCGTTGGCGTTACAAGAAAGCCCTGTGTCACCCAAACCCCGCTTAGCCATGTGGTTACTGATGAGTTTCGCAATGATAGCCCTGCTGTGGGCTTGTTTTGGCAAAATCGATATCGTCGCCAGTGCGCAGGGCAAAATCGTGCCCAGTGACCGCATTAAAACCATTCAGCCACTGGAAACCTCGACCGTCAGTGCCATCTATGTCAAAGAGGGGCAACACGTTGAAGCTGGTGACGCATTGATTGATTTTGATGCTACCGAGGCCAGTGCCGATATTGAACACCTGCAAAGTGCGCTCAATGATGGCCGCTTACAAACCATCCGCGCTCAAACCATGTTGCTGAGTCTCGACACTGATAATCGCAGCCAACATGAACCCATGTTGCCGAAGTTTGATGACATCCCCACGTTGCGCCAAACCCAGGAACAGGCGTTACTACACAGTGAATGGCAGGAGTTCAGCACCAAACAAGCGCAGCTTGATGCGTCACTTAAAACCAAACAGGCGGAACAACGCAGCTACGCTGAAACGGTGCACAAACTGCAACGCAGCCTTGTCATCACCCGCGCACGGGCCACCGATTACGCCAAACTGGATAAGCAAAGTTATATCCCACGCCACGACTACCTCGATGCTCAGCAAAAGCTTATTGACCAAGAAGGCGAACTGGCCAACCAGCAGCAACAGCTACAGCAAACGACCGCTGCGCTCGATGAAGTTATTCGCCAGCAACAGGCATTGACCGCTGAAACTTTACGAAACCTGCAAGACAAACTGCGCGAAGGCAAACAGCAAACCGTGCAATATCAGCAAGAACTCATCAAAGCGCAACAACACGGCAAACTGCGCCGCCTCACCGCCCCGGTGGCTGGCACCGTGCAGCAATTAGCCACTCACACCGTGGGGGGGGTCGTCACCCCCGCACAAGCCTTAATGATCATCGTGCCACAAGACAACCCGCTCGAAATCGAAGCTTACATCGAAAACAAAGACATCGGCTTTGTGTATGCAGGGCAAGAAGCGGAAGCCAAAATCGACACCTTCCCCTACACCAAATACGGCACTATTCACGCGGAAGTTACCGATGTATCAAACGATGCAGTCAATGATGAGAAGAAAGGCCTGATATATACCGCGCACGTCAAACTCGACCGCACCACCATTCCGGTAGAAAACAAAACCGTGAATTTAACACCGGGCATGACCGTGACGGTGGAAATCAAAACCGGAAAACGACGCGTGATGGAATATTTTTTAAGCCCACTCATGGAATATCAGAGCGAGAGCTTAAAAGAGCGATGATTTACATTATGTTAATATGAACCACATAATTTTAACCGAGTAATTGAAATTATTGGTGGATGCTTACTTTAATGTTTTCACAAGAAAGCAAAAGGAGAATAGATGTATATTATGTTGGGTGTTGCCACACTTTTTTTATTTTTTTTGTTTTTCCTCAATAAATCTAGGATTAGATATAGAAAGAGGGATTATAGGGAGCCAAAATTATTTCATGGCGCACTAGTATTGCTTATTAATATTGCTTTTGAGGTTGTGTATCGAAATGTATATGCATTTCAACCCACTCAAGTCCAAGGGGGGTCTGTTTTCTTGGTGTATTGGCTTCCTCAGGTTATATATTATACATGCCTGATAACTGTTTTATTGGCGCTATCTTATTTCTGTGGTTTATTTATATGGCCTGACACTAGAAATGAAATAAATAAAAAACATTCATTTAATATACCTATCTTTTTTTTACTATCACTCTTTATTATATATCCATCTATTTCACGATATGGTTTGGTGGAAAGTTCACCATTTATGCTTGCCATGATTCTGATCGCTGACGGATTTACCTCTCTTTATCTAGTGCGGATACTAGTGATTAAATTTAACAAATAAAAGGGTTTACTATGGAAGGAAATAATAATGTAGGAATTAGCCAAGACGGTATAGAGCAATTCCTAGATCTTATAAAAAATAAGGGTATTAGCGCAGTTCAATCACTATATGATCAGCAAGATTTAGAATGGGGAGATTATCTTGGTGCCCCAGGAGCTGCTTTTGCAAAATTCTATGGTGAGACAATAAATCAACTTGATAATCCAAGTAAAATATGGGACTCAACATATGAGTTATCAAAAACAAGAGAACTCGCTAAATACAGTCCAATATCAAAAGCTGTGTCTTCCAGTATCTTTGGCTCAGCAGTCGCTGCTGCAAATTTAGCGTATGGTTTATATATCAGTGAAGATATCAAAACAGTAGATCAATTCTCCGAAGCATTGACAGATTCATTTGCCGGTATAGTCGGTGGGGCTCTAATTGGTGATGCGGTTTTAGGTTTAGTCGGTTCGTTCGGCCTTGCTTCTGTTGGTGCGACTGCAATTCTGGGGGCTGTCGCTATATTAGGTGCATCAGCGATATTTTATGCAGTATATGACGAGTTAAAAGAAAATGGTTATCTGGATCCGTTTTACGATTTAACCGAAGATGCTCTAAATTCACTATATAATTGGCGACCTGAACCTCCCGTCCGCCGAGATCCATTGGTACTGGATCTAAATGGTGATGGTGTTCATCTCATTGATAATGTCTATTATGACCACGATGGAGACGGGATCGCAAACAACGGTCAATGGGTTTCTCCAGAAGATGGGTTGTTAGTTTTAGACCGGAACAATAATGGGAATATTGATAACGGCACAGAACTATTTGGTGACCATACTCCTGTTGATGGCGGAGGAAGACCATCCAATGGGTATGCAGCCTTGGCAACCTACGATAAAAACAATGACAATATAATCAATGAAGAGGATGAGATTTATAATGAACTCAAAGTATGGCGCGATACTAATAGCGATGGCATAAGTCAGAATGACGAGCTATTCACTTTAAGTGATTTAGGTATAAATGCCATACCACTATCCTACGATAATCTACAAGGCGTTTACATCGATAATAATGGTGACAAACATATTACAGAAAGCGTTATCTTGACCAGTAATAATTTTGATCGAATATTTGTTAATCCTATTCCCATATCAGACTCAGTCGCTGCGATGCCAAACATGCGAGGAACTGGAACAGTCAGAGACTTACATGAAGCAATGGAAATGAATGATTCCTTAAAGGATTTAGTTGAAGCATTTCAAGCGACCACAGATAGAAATAAACAGCTTGAATTAATTGACGGCATTTTCTTCTCTTGGGCAAAAACCAGTACTTATTATAATGAATACAATAAATTTATATCTGGCCCAATGATGGATAAACTATATGCGCTTGAGGCTTACTATGGACAGAGAATGCCTTGGGGTATTTCTGCTGGAACAGGGGGTATATCCATCCAGATACCAACAGAGTTAATTAATAATGGATATAGTCTAATGACCAAAATGATATATTTTGAGCTGGTAGGTCAGACTAGACTAAAAAATTATTTCGATGAAATACGCTTAAGTTTTAATGGAAATCAATTTGACCTTGATTTAACTAGTGTAATAGATCATTTCACACAGACACCACTCACCCCATCTTTGTTAGCTGATGCTCTTGATTTTTCATCTGCTATAAAAAAAGTTACCAATGCCCAAATAGTTGGATTATATGAATTTATCGCGGACTCAATATACTCACTGTCAGGCGATGATTTGACCGGATTACAATCCGCATTGAGTTTTAACAATGTTAAAGTTGATTTAACTGGGGAAAATAAAAAAATATCATTTAATGATGGGCAGATCATTTTAACTCAAGGGGCATCAAATATTGAGTTTTTGGGTTCTAATGGAAGTGATAAATTGTTCGGCACCAATTCTAATGATGTGGTCTTTGCTAATGCAGGGAACGACATGGTATATGGCTACGGCGGCAACGACACTATCACCGACAGCAACGGCAGCGACACCATCGACGGCGGTGCTGGGGACGACGTCATTACCGATAGTGGCAGCGGTACCAACACGCTGCTGGGTGGAGAAGGCAACGACACGATCACCTTTGGTTCCGCTGGAAGCAACACCATCGACGGGGGTAGCGGTAATGACGTCATCAAAGCGGAGAATCCGTACGGCTATACTGCCAATACGCTCACGGGAGGCACCGGCAACGACCGCATCGAAAGCGGCGGTAGCGCCGACACCTACCTGTTCAACCGGGGCGACGGTCAGGACGTCATCCGCGACTACGACTACTACAGCTACGGCAAGACGGACCAGCTCGTGTTTGGCGCAGATGTTAGAGCCGACCAACTATGGTTACAGCAGATAGGTAACAATCTGAAAGTTAACATCATAGGTACAACTGAATCTGTCACAGTTGAAAACTGGTATTCCAACTCGGTTTACCACGTCGAGCAATTGAAGAGTGGTGACGGTAAAGTATTACTCGATACCCAGGTAGAATATCTCGTCCAAGCAATGGCGGCTTTCACCCCGCCAGATGCTGGCCAGACGACATTACCGCAGAACTATCAGGATCAGCTATCAGCCGTATTGGCTGCCAACTGGAAGTAAGTTTGTCTGGATCTCCAGAATAAACAATGCGCGGAACATTGCAGATCATGTGATGTTCCGTTTTTTACTTTCGGTGCCAAGCGACAAGAACCCCGGTCGGTCATTGAACCATGACAAAACATAACGTTGCTGAGTTAAGAGTCGATTAAAATCAGGATCAGATATTCTCACATCCCGGTCTGGGATAGTTTCCTTGTGACCATTCAGAAGACAACGCCATCCCCAGGCCCAATAACCTCGGATCACAGCCCAATGGTCTAAATGACTGCGGCTCGGCGGCCCAAACTGCCATGTGGGTACACAAAACGGCTTCATCGCAAAAAGGATATCAAACCCCATCTTCCCTGCTAATAACGCCTGTATCCGTTGATTTTCTTTTTTCCAAACTGCGGTATTCAGGGCTTTTTTACCGGGATCCGACTCTGCACCATGGTGTAATAAACAAATACTGAGTTCAAATGTTTTACTGTCGGTCGCAAAAAGACCGTCTTTCCAACCTGTCTTATCAAAGATTTCAGCTTTGAATATAGAGAATAATTCGCGATGTAGCTGCCGGTTTCTGATATCCCAACCGATTATTAGCAGCATATGATATATCGCGGTGGCTACGGCTTCTGTTTGCTCCCTGTCATCCTGCATTTTTGCCCGATGCCAGTATAAAACCAGTACCGAGAGCGCATCCAACGTACCTCGTCGTAAGAGGACATCGGCTTTAAAATTTGAATAAGGGATCCAGACAAGTGGCGCGCCTAAGCGATCAGTCCCAGATCGCATCACGATGGACTGGATAGAGGGGTTTAGAAGGCGAAGATACGACTCAGCTTTAAACTTCTCTGAATTTAGTTTTTTTAAAATCAACCATAACGGATGAGTTAGTTCATGCGCAGACCCTTTTGCCAGTAAATCGACCGCCATGACCAGCTTCTTCTGCGGTGTATTTTCACCCACTGCATATCGACGCCATTTGCCCGGATAAACGGTGCGCAGATCCTGCACATGAAAATGTTCCGGCTCTATCTGCCTTTCTGCCTGATAGGCCGTATCAAATTTTAATTCCCGCGTTACGCCGGTATACCAATAACGAACCCGGAAGACATCCACTGCATGACGAGGCTTACCTGATTTACCCATTCCGCTTTCTCCTGTTGCAGCGAAACCACTGCAATGCCATCTATTTATAGATATTTCAGTTGGTTAAGCATTAACAATACAGTCAGAATTCATGAAAATCCTATGGGATGGTGGATTTTTTTCTGAATTGCTAGGCTATAAACACTTTCCATGACTGACTGTGAACTATGTCCCCTTTAGATGAATTGACCACGGAATTAGAAAGCGTATTAACGGAGCGTTACGGATTGATGTTGCCGAGCCGAGTGTTGTGGAAACTATTGGGGTATCCGTCAACGGATGCCTGGCGAAAAGCCATTCAGCGAAAAACGATCCCGGTCCCGATTTTTAAGATCCCAGAGCGTAGTGGTTATTTTGCCTTATCGCGAGATGTGGCGGTTTGGATCGCAAAAGCCAGAATGAATGTCGAAGAGAGCACTGAAGGAGGTTCACCATGCGACTGAAATAATAAATAAAGACATTAATTTTTCATCGCAGAGCGTTAGAAAGACAAAAGCCCGAGGTGGCTGCCTCAGGCTTTCGCTGAATTTAGTCAAGTGCCCACCTGACTATTTCATTGTCAATCTGACCGATGATCTCGTCAAGTCATCCCTCTGCAATTCTCATCATTTTTATCGTGGCAGACCTGAAAACGTCTGCCTGCGAGGGCTTACGACAATGAAACTACCCACTGACAAATTGCGGCAAGTGATCCGTCTGATTCATGATGAAAGTAATACCAATCGGGTGATCGGTATTACGGCTGGCGTATCACCGAATACAGTTAAGAATGTACGGGACTTACTCCGGTTTAATCACAAAAACTGGGATGATCTGAAAGCGCTGGATAATGACACGCTGGATAAAATGCTCTGGGGAGAGACCAAGAAAGCAACGATCCGCAAACCACAACCGGATTGGCCGTTGATCCATGAAGAATTAAAGAAGCGGGATGTCACACTGGAACTACTCTGGGATGAATACCGGGAGGTTGTCCGCAATGGGGTTTCGTATGCGCACTTTACCCGAAACTACAAAGCCTGGTTGAAACGTTGCAAACTGAGTCTACGTTTTGTGTATCAGCCCGGCGAGATGTTATTTGTCGATTTTTGTGGCAAAACCATGCCGATCATTGACCCTGATACCGGTGAAATCAGTCAGGCGCAGATTTTTGTCGGAACGCTGGGTTCCTCCGGATATTTGTTCGCAACCGCTGTTCCGAGCCAGACGATTGCTAACTGGCTGCAAGCCCATATCCGTATGCTGGAACATATTGACGGGGTTCCGCGATATATCGTGCCAGATAATCTGAAATCAGCAGTAACAAAAAACACTCCGACCAGTGTTCAACTGAATTCCGCGTATATAGAATTCGCAGAACATTACGAGTTTATCATCTTGCCTGCTCGTCCGCGAAAACCGCGAGATAAATCACTGGCTGAAGTGGGCGTTCAAATCGTACAGCGCTGGGTGCTGGCCCGGCTTCGGCATCAGTCATTCTTCCATATTGAAGAACTCAATCAGGCGCTAGGGAAGGTGCGAATAAGCGGGGAAATTCTTCTCGGCTGACTCAGTCATTTCAT
>ERZ650302.2408-NODE-2408-length-10003-cov-14.542622_pt1 | contig 10003 bp, 10 predicted proteins | sample MGYA00376238_ERZ650302 | MGnify/ENA primary metagenome ERZ650302 (study PRJEB26733, sample SAMN07839298) | wastewater metagenome | biome: urban; feature: wastewater treatment plant; material: waste water | place: USA: North Carolina | collected 2016-04-28 ... | reverse complement strand
AAAATAAAAAAAGCGAATGCAGAACTTGGAAAAATGTTGAACCTTGGTATTTACAACTCCAAAAAGCTTGTAAAATAGAAAAAAATAATTTAGCTATTGATTATGGTGATTGGTTTAGTGTTGGGAAAAAAGAAGATTTAACAAAAGAAGAACAAGAAACAATCTTACAAACAGCCAAAACATTGATACCTTGGAGAAAAGGTCCTTTTAAAATTTTCGATTTAGAAATAGATAGTGAATGGCAAAGCAATATAAAATATAATTTAATAAGACCTTTTTTTGATTTAAAAGATAAAGTTGTGGCAGACATTGGTTGTAACAATGGTTATTATATGTTTAGAATGTTAGAGGATAAACCAAAAAGATTAATTGGATTTGATCCTTCACCATTAACTTTACATCAATTTGAGTTTATAAATCACTTTGTAAAATCAGATATTGTTTATGAAATGTTGGGTGTTGAGCATTTAGAATATTATAATCATAAATTTGATTTTATTTTTATGTTAGGTGTTTTATATCATAGACCAGATCCAGTTGGAACTTTAAAATCACTTGCTCGTGGATTAAACTCTAAAGGTGAGATTTTAATAGATACTTTTATGATTGATGGAGATGAAGAGTTGTGTTTAACTCCAAATAAAAGATATTCAAAAATCCCAAATATTTATTTTATTCCAACAATTCCAGCACTTAAAAATTGGCTTGAAAGGGCAGGGTTTGAAAATATTGAAGTTCTTGCAACTACGGTTACAACTTCTGAAGAACAAAGAAAAACTCCCTGGTCATTTGATCAAAGTTTAGAAGATTTTTTAGATGAAAATGATAAAACAAAAACAGTTGAAGGTTATCCAGCTCCCAAAAGAGTTTATGTAAAAGCTAGAAAAGTTTTATAAAAATAAAAGATACTATTGATTAAAATAAATCAATAGTATCTTCTGCACTTAAATCACCAAATTTAAATAATTGGCTTCTTCCTTTATTTTTTGCCTCATAAAGAGCAATATCAGCATTTTTAATACATTCTGTTATTGTAATATCAGAGTTTAATCTATAAACTTCAAATCCTATACAGATAGTTTTTTTCAAAATCTGATTTTTTTCTTCATCTATTAAAATACTAACTTCTGCGAAATCAGAAATGATTTTTTTTGCCAACTCTTCTGCTTGATATTCACTTGCATTATTTAAAATTGATACTAAAAATTCATCTCCATTTAATCTTCCAACCATATCAAATTCATTTATATTAGAATGGATTACTTTTGCAAGCTCGATTAAAACTTTATCTGCAATATCATAATCAAATTCGTCAATTACTGCTTTAAAATGATCAATTCCTATCATTAAAAAATAGATTTCACTTTGAGTATTATTTGATAATCTTAAATGAGTAGTTAAATTTTCAATTAAATAATTTCTATTATATACATTTGTAACCGAATCTAATGATGATGATTCTATAAAATTCTTTTTTAAAATACCACTTTGAATTATTGGAGAAACTTGAAAGAATGCTGCTTCTATTGTGTCGTATTTTGTTTCTAAGATTTTGAAATGAACTTTTGAAGTAGCGCTAAATGAAACAGTTGCATTTAAACTTGTATGAGTATTTATAATAAAAAAATAAGATAAATCATCATCTAAATAGAACTCTTCACCTTTTACTAAAATTTTTTCTTTATAATTTTTTTTTACATCAAATAGTGAAAAAGTAAGATTATCTATGTTAAATTCTTTATTTAACCAAGTAAATATATCTTCAGCCATTTGTTTAATATTTGTAGCATATTGTAATTGCTCATGGAGATTAAAAATACTAACTAAAGATTTATAATCATTTTCATTTGTAGCTGATGATTTAATTAACTCTAAAATCTTGTTTTTCATATAAATACCTAAAAGAAATCTATTTTATTTGTATCTTCTTCACTAAACATAAAAACTTGACTTCTTCCTCTATTTCTTGCTTCATATAAAGCAATATCAGATTTTTTTATAATCTCATCTATTGTTGCAGCATTATCTGGATATATCGAAATTCCACTACAAATAGTTTTCATAAGTGTTTGTTTTGTTTGCTCATTTATTATAACTTCTTGTTTACTAAAGTTATTAATAAGTTTTTGAGCTATGAGTATAGCATTGTTTTCATTAATTATGTTTAATAAAATAACTAAAAATTCATCATTAGAAATTTTGATAACTAAATCTGATTCTCTAACACTTTCTTTTAATGTTTTTGCAAGTGCTTTTAAAACTTTATCCCCAACTTCATAATCAAATTCATCAATTACAGCTTTAAATTGGTCTATTCCTACTTTTACAAAAGCAATCTTTTTTTGTTCTCTATTAGAAAGGCTTAATAAATTAGTTGCATAATTGTCTAAATAACATCTATTATAAGAACCTGTTAAATGATCAACTAATGACATTTCATTTAAAGTTTTTTCCATATATTTATTAAATAAAGATTGGGAAAATATTAATAATGACATTTGAATAGAGGCTAAATGGCTTTTTACTGATTCATAATCTTCTTCATCTTTTGATAAAAAATGAAAAATAATCACCGTATCGCAATTTTGTTGAAATTCTAAAGTATTAACTAAATAATCTTCGTTTTTGTTTGTACATAAAAAAAGATTTTGAATATCATCATTTTTCTTTATATCAATTTGTAAAAAATTGATATGATGATGTAATTTTAAATAATCAAATATATTTAAACAACTTTTTTCTAAATCTGTTAATTTTAATTTTTCATTCTCATTAATAATTGTCTCGCAAGAAAAATTCATGAACCAAAGCCTTTATTTAAATATGTTTTTCCCATTGTTTTAATGTTTGTATTTCACTTTTTAATGTTGTTTTTTCACCATGTCCAGGATAAACGTGAAAATCTTCGTCCCATTGTAATATTTTATTCAAACTTCGTTTCATTAATGTAGCATTTGAATTGGGAAAATCAAATCTACCAATAGTTCCTTTAAAAATAAAATCACCTGTAAATAAGTGTTTATTTATTTGAATAGCACTACATCCAGGTGTATGACCAGGAAAATGATGGAATTTTATTTTTATTCCTTCTATTTCTATCTCTTCATCAGGATTTATTAAAACATCTGCATAAGATGGTGGCATTCCAAGATCGTAAGGATCAAGTGTTAACATAAATTCATCATCTTTTGGAATAAATAATTTTATTTTATAGTTATCTTTTATCTCTTGATTTGACCAAACATGATCAAAATGTCCATGAGTATTTAAAATAGCAACAGGATTTTTTACATTTCCTTTTATCCATGAAAACGCATTTACACCTGGATCTATAATTAAATCTTTATCATTTATTGTAACAATATAACAATTTGTTTGATAATCACCCATTGGTTGAACTTTTATATTCATTTTTAACCTTACTTTGCTAAAATTCACTAAATTATATCAAAAAAGAGGTTATTTATGGATTATTTTTCAGTATTAGAGGATATTTTACATATAAGTGTTCCAAAAGATAAAATTGAAAAGTTTGAAGTTTTTTATAATAATTTTTTAAATGATAAATATACTATGGATGAATCTTATAAACCCTATACTTTTGATAAACCTTCCTATCATGATTTTTTAAAAATAATTAAGCCAACTCAATTACCTCCAATAAAAAATTTCAAATCTATTGAGGGGAAAAAATATCTTGTTCATACTATTTTGCATATAGAATATTCAGCTATTGATTTGGCTTTAGATGCAGCTCTTAGATTTAAAAATATGCCAAAAAAATATTATGAAGATTGGTTAGAAGTTGCAAATGATGAAATAAGACATTTTTTAATGTTAGAAGAGTTATTAAGTGAGTTAGGAGGAGTTTATGGAGATTTTCCTGTTCATAAAAATCTTTTTGAAGCAATGGAACAAACTCCTGATTTTTTACGAAGAATGGCAGCCGTTCCAAGGTATCTTGAAGCAAATGGGCTTGATCAAAATCCAAAAATTATGGAAAAATTAAATTCAAATAGAGATGAATTTAATAATAAATTTTTAAAAGCTCTAAAAATTATTTTAGAAGAAGAAGTTGACCATGTAAAAAAAGGTGATTTTTGGTTTAAATATGAGTGTGATAGGTTGAATTTAGAGCCAGAATCTACATATTTACAAATAATTGAAGAAGTTTTCCCTGGAAGTACAACAAGAAAAATGGATTTAAATTTTGCAGCACGAAAAGAAGCTGGTTTTTCTTGTAACGAACTAAAATTTTTATCAAAAAAAGAGGATTGCAACTAATGATAACTTCAAATATTGATTTAATAAAAGCACAAATTTCAAGTTCTAATAATTCTAATATTACAACAAACTCAAATTCATTTTTAAGCAATTTAGTTAATAATTCAACTACAACTTCATCAACAAAAACAAATTCTTTAAGTTATGAAAATATAAAAGGTATAACTTTAGAAGAAATTGATACTTTATTTGTAAATGAAGATGATAAAAATATGGCTAAGAATTTAAGACTTGCAACGCTTTTTTCAAGTGATGATTATTTATCAAAAGCTTTATTTAACACGGTTTTAGGGAAGCCTTTTAATATAGGATTTTCATATTTAAGTAGTAGTTATGAAGATAAAAATATGTTTTTATCTTCAAGTAATAATAGTTTGAGTGATTTACTTCATGAATCTATAACTCAAAAAGTAAATAATCCAAATTCTAAGTCAACAGATGTGATTTCTCAAGATAAATTAGATGAAATCCTAACAAAAGTTAACTCTTTTAATTTTATAAGTGCTTTATCAAACGATTCAAAAAAAGGTTATGATAAATACAAAGATAAAAAAAATGATTATTCATTTTTATACAATGACTATAATTTGAAATATCAAGAGTTAGTTTATAAATATCAAGAACTTGAAAATATAAATAAAACTCTGATAAAACAGTTTTAAAAAATATTTATAGATAAATTAAGTTTTAAAACGCCATTATTTTCATCTGTTTTTAAAGTTGAAGTTAATTTATAATGTAAAAGTTTATTTTGGATAGTTTTTAAAATATGCCAAAATTTTTCATTAAAAATTGTATCAATTTTTTTAATTTTATTTTTTTTAATTACTTCGATAATTGCTTCGATACAATTAAAATAAAATATTTTATTTGTTGCTCTTTGGATTTTATAATCTCTCATTAGTTTTAAATTTGTAAGATATATCTCTTTTTCAATATCTGATAAATTTGTTCTATTTTTTATTTCATTTTCTTCATTTTCTAAATGAATTAAATAATTTTCTATTTCTTTGTCTATAGAAACTTGAATATTTGGGTTTATTGCCAAAAGTTTATTTATTGTTTGAGAAAAATTAAAATTTTCTATTTTAATTTGATGGGAATGAGTTTTAACGTGTTCATAGTTATTATCCAAAGCATTTAAAACTTCAAGAACAAAAGGAAAATAACAAAACTTATCCTCTTTCCCTTGCTTAAAAGATATTCCGTGTTCAGTAATAACTGGTTTTAATCCTGCATATTCAAGTTTCATATTTTTCCTTTAAAATTTACTATTTGGAATAGGGTAGTTTTCTATCACAAAATCTATATCTTTATCGCCACGACCACTAAGACTTACTAAAATAGTTTTATCTTTTGGAAGTGTTTTGGCTAATTTCATTGCAAATCCAACAGCATGAGCTGATTCAAGTGCTGGAATGATTCCCTCAAGTTGTGATAATTTATAAAAAGCATCAACAGCTTCATCATCATTACAAAGCCCAACTTGACTTCTTCCACTTTCTTTTAAATAAGCATGTTCTGGTCCAACTCCTGGATAATCTATTCCACTTCCAATAGAATAAACAGGCGCAGGATTTCCATTCTCATCTTTTAACATAATAGAGTTAAATCCATGCATGATTCCCTCTTGACCGTAAGTTAAAGTAGCACTATGTTCACCGATTTTTTCACCTTTTCCCATTGGTTCAACACCATAAAGATTTACTTCTTTATCATCAATAAAACCAGCAAAAATTCCCATAGCATTACTTCCACCACCAACACAAGCAACAACATTATCAGGTAGATTTGGTTCATGTTCCAAAAATTGTTCACGTGATTCAAATCCAATTACACTTTGGAAATCTCTTACCATCATTGGAAATGGATGTGGACCTACAACTGAACCAATACAATAAATAGCATTCTCAGTGTCTGCTAAATATGCTTCAAAAGCAGAATCAACAGCTTCTTTTAAAGTTTTTAAACCATGAGTTGCAGGTACAACTTTTGCTCCAAGTATTTTCATTCTTACAACATTTGGATGCTCTTTAGCAATATCAACTTCACCCATGTGAATTTCACACTCTAATCCAAAATAAGCAGCTGCAGTTGCAAGTGCAACACCATGTTGACCAGCTCCTGTTTCTGCGATTACTTTTTTCTTTCCAAGATATTTTGCAAGGATAACTTCAGCCATACAGTGATTTAATTTATGGGCACCAGTATGATTTAAATCTTCTCTTTTTAAATAGATTTTTGCTCCACCACAAAATTCTGTAAGATTTTTTGCAAATGAAATTGGAGTAGGTCTCCCTTGATAGTGTTTTCTTACATATTTTAATTCTTCAATAAATTTTGGAGAGTTTTTTAATTCAGCATAAGCTTTTGTAATATCAGCAAATGGTTTTTCTAAAACAGGGGGAATAAATGAACCTCCAAATTTTCCAAAAAATCCATTAATATCTGGCATTGATTCTAAATATGATTTATTCATTTATTTCCTTTTTTTATTTAATTTTTTACGAAAACCACTTTTTAACTTTGTCAAACATTGATTCAAAACTTATTTCGTGAGGTTTACTTTCTATTCCAAAACTTTCTTGAAGTTTTTCTAATAGTTCAATTTGTTCGTTATTTAACTCTTTTGGATATTCAATTTTAATTTGAACAACTAAATTACCTTTTCCATAACCTTGAACAGATTTTACCCCTTCACCTTTAAAAGTAAATTGTTGTTTATCTTTTGCACCTTTTGGAATTTCAAGTTCAACTTCACCTCTTAAAGTTGGAACTTTTATTTTTCCACCTAAGGCAATTTGAGTAAAGAATATTGGAGCTTCATAATAAATATCATCATCATGTCTTACAAAATGAGAATCTTCTTTTACTTTTACTTGTAAATATAAATCTCCTCTTGAACCATCTGGTGCGATATTTCCTTTGTGGGAAACTCTGATTCTCATTCCATCATTTACACCCTCAGGAATATCAACTTTGAAAGAATCTTTTACTTCATCATATCCAGTTCCACCGCATGATTTACATGAAGTTGCAGCAGCTTGACCACTTCCTTCACATTTTGGACAAGTTTGAGCAAATGTCATAAATCCTTGTCTAGCATGAACTTGACCATGTCCATTACAAGTTGTACAAGTTGCTAATTTTCCATCTTTTGCGCCAGTTCCAGAACAAGATTTACAAGCTGTTTTGTATTTATAATTTATCTCTTTTTTGCATCCAAAAACAGCTTCATTAAATTCTAGTTTAACTTCAACAGTAACATCAAGATTATAATTATAAGTTTTTCTTTGTCTTCTACTTCTTGATCCACCACCAAAAGCACTTCCAAACATCTCTTCAAAAACAGAACTTAAGTCATCAAAACCACCAGAGAATCCACCTCTTTGTCCATGTCCTTCAAGTCCAGCTTTTCCATGTCTATCGTAAATAGCTCTTTTTTCTTCATCACTTAATACTTGATAAGCTTCATTTATGGCTTTGAATCTTTCTTCCGCTTCGTTATCACCTGGATTTTTATCAGGATGATATTTCATAGCCATTTGTCTATAAGCTTTTTTGATTGTACTTTTATCTGAACTTTTACTAACTTCTAGCAGTTCATAATAATCTATTTCAGTCAATTTCTATCTCCTTAAAAAATATTTGAATTTATGTAAGACGCGATTTTATCTAAAAGTATATAAATCTTAGATATAATCCCGCCATGAATAAAGGACTAGAAAAATTTTACGAACTTGTTGAAGCATTTGAATCTTTGCCTACTATTGGTAAAAAATCAGCTCTAAGACTTGCATATCATATTGTTATGAATGACAATTATTGTGGGATTAAAATTGCTCACAGTATTGAGAATGCGCTAAAAAACATCACAAAATGTGTTCGTTGTGGTTCTATGAGTGAACATGAGATTTGTGAATTTTGTTTAGATGAATCAAGGGATAATACAAAACTTTGTATTGTTCAAAGTGCAAAAGATATTTTTGTTATTGAAGACTCAAAACAGTTTGATGGAAAATATTTTGTAATAGAAGAGTTAGACCAAGAAGTAATTGATTCTTTACACAAATTTATAAATGACAATGAAGTTGAAAATATTTTATTTGCTATAACTCCATCTATTGCAAATGATGCTTTTATTTTGTTTATTGAAGATAAGTTGAAAAATCACAATTTAAAATTTACAAAAATTGCTCAAGGTGTACCAACAGGTGTTAGTTTGGAAAATGTAGATATTTTATCTCTATCAAAAGCTATACAAAGTAAAGTTGAAATATAAGATAGTTGAGAAATGGAAAAAAGAATAGTTTGTCAAAAATGTGTACATTATTTTGTAACTTGGGAAGCTGGAAAACCTCATGGTTGTAGGGCTTATGGATTTAAATCTCAACTTCTTCCATCTATATCTGTAAAGAGAGCGAGTGATGAAGATTGTAAATTTTTTGAGTTAAAGAATTTTAAGCAGTAGGTTTCATAGAAAATGGATAATTTTATAAAAGAAGTAGAAAAAGATAAAATTTTAGTTATTAGAACTTGGGTTAGTTCATCTATTGTTGTTAAAATAATAAATGATTATTCTATTGACAAAGATTTATTTATCAAAAGATATGCTTTTGGTTTTCTAGAACACTATATTAAGGCTGTAAAAAATAACCAAAAAATAGAAGAAAGTTCAGTTATTATTGATTTTATAAAATATTTAAAAAAGTTAAATATCAAATCAAGTGAGCTTTTTTTGTTATGTTCTGCTTTTAAAACTTCTTTAATAGATTTTGCTTTTAAATTAGAAATACAATCTATCGAATTATTTGAAAAAATTGTTTATTATTTTGAAGGAATTTTTTCAGCTATTTTGGATATATATTCAAAATCAATAGCTCAAATACAAAGTGCTTTAAATAAATCAGTCGATATAGTTGATAAATATGTAGTTATGTCAAAAACCGATTTAAATGGTGTTATAATGAGCGTTTCTAGTGCATTTTGTAAAATTTCTGGATATGAATTTTTTGAGTTGATTGGCAAAACTCATGATGTTATAAGAGATTATCAAGCAACACCAAATCTTTATGAAAATTTGTGGAGTACCATAAAATCTGGAAATATATGGAAAGGTGATATTAAAAATATCAAAAAAAATGGTAATGTTTATTGGCTAAGAACTACAATTCATCCAAATTTTGATAGTAGTGGAAACATCATTAGTTATGATGCAATAGGGGAAGATATAACTTCTCAAGTTGAATTAAGAAACCAACAAAATTTATTAGCAGAACAATCAAAATCAGCAGCTATGGGCGAAATGATAAGTATGATTGCTCATCAATGGAGACAACCTTTACAAGCAGTTTCTATATTGATTCAAAAATTACCTTTAACAAAAATGATAGATGGTGAGATTTCTGATGAGATGCTTGATACTGTTGTATCTCAAGTGAGTTCTCAGCTTGAGTATATGTCACAAACAATAGATGATTTTAGAGATTATTTTAAACCAAATAAAAGAAAAGAAGAGGTTTTTATAAAAGATGTTGTTGAAAAGTCATTGGATTTTTTGGCATACTTGTTTAAAATTCATTCTATAAAAGTAAATTATCAAAATAATTCTGATTCAAGTTTAGAAATATATTTAAATGAAATAGTTCAAGTTTTTATAAATCTTATAAAAAATTCTTGCGATGCTATGATTGAAAAAAATATTGAAAATAGGGTTATA
>ERZ650302.2407-NODE-2407-length-10005-cov-90.763518_pt1 | contig 10005 bp, 9 predicted proteins | sample MGYA00376238_ERZ650302 | MGnify/ENA primary metagenome ERZ650302 (study PRJEB26733, sample SAMN07839298) | wastewater metagenome | biome: urban; feature: wastewater treatment plant; material: waste water | place: USA: North Carolina | collected 2016-04-28 ... | reverse complement strand
AGTATCCATCATGTCTTGATTTTAAAGTCTCTTCTTCTAATTGCCAATACTCTAAAAATAATCCTGGATCATCTTCTCCAATACAAATCATTCCCTCTTCTTCAACTCCAACTTCTTCTAAAGTTTCAGGATCTAAAAGTTTTACAATATGTCCTGGTTGTGGGAAACCTGCACTTCCTGGTCTTATAGGATTATTTTTTGAGTGAGAAATATAGTATGAACACTCACTCATTCCAATAGCTTCATAAATATCTTGTTTAAATCTATCTCTCCAAAGTCCAAGCATCTCATCACTTAAATGCTCTCCCGCACTCATACAATATCTCAAACTTGGACAATCATCAAGTGTGAAATCTGTTTTCTGAATAATTTGTCTATAGATTGTTGGAACTCCAATAAATATTGTACATTGATGTTTTTTTATTAAATTAATCCATGTTGATGCATCATTTGCACCCTCATATGCAATTACTGTATGACCATTAAATAATGGATCCATAAGTGCTGACCCTAAAACATAAGTCCAGTTAAATTTCCCAGAGTGCATAATTCTATCATTCTCTTTAAAATCAAACCAGAAATCTGTTGCTGGTTTTCTTCCTATTAGTGATCTATGTGAATGTAAAACACCTTTTGGATAACCAGTTGTTCCAGATGTATAAACTAAATATGCTGGTTCACCTGATTTTGAGTTGTAGTGATTTGGTGTTGTACTTGTATTATTGAATATTTGATTTAGAGCAAATATTTCAATACCTTCTGGCTTTTTAAGACCATCAGTGCTATCAATTCCAGCAATTATTATAGTTCTTAAGTTATCAAGATTTAATAAATATGGAACTAAATTTTCATACATAGAAGCTGATAACACTATAGCTTTTGCTTGAGAATCTTCTGCAAGATATTTAACTTCACTACCACTTAATAAAGTTGAAGTAGGAACTGCAATCATTCCACCTTTCATTACTCCAAAAAAAGATATTGGATATGCTAAAGAGTTTTTAAGACAAACTAATACTCGATCTCTTGGTTTAAGACCTATTTCTTGAGTAAGAAAATTTGAAACTTGATCTGATTTTGTAGCTAATTCTTTATATGTAACTTTATCAGTTCCTAGTTTATCATCTTCAATAATCATAGCAACATTGTTCTCTTTTGCTGTACCAACCCAAGCTGATGTACAAGCAATACCTATATTTAAAAATTCAGGTATATCTAATTTTACTGTTTGACTCATTTTAATCTCCTATAATTATTACAATTGACCATATGGCCAGTTTTCTTTAAATGTATTTAGAGGCATTTTATTTAATACTGAAAGTGCAAATAACTCATCCTCTTTTGTTAAACTTTTTAAAGCATAAGCTCTTAAAATATTTTGTAAAGATTTACCAAACATTGGAGGATCTAGCATCTCACCTTCATATCTAATCGCCCCACTTAAAAGAGCATCAGCCTCAAGTGCTGCTTTTAATATAGAAACATCTTTTGCAATCTCATTTGGAGATGGTGTAAATGCAACTTTACATATATTTATATGGTTTGGAGTAATTACTTGTTTTCCAGTAAGTCCCATAGAACTCTCTCTTAATGCATGAGAGTAAACATATTTACTAGCTTCATCTCCATGTAAATCAAGCCATCTTCTAATATCTTTTTTCTCAACACAGTTACTTGGTAGTGAGTGAGGAGTAAGCATAACTTCAACTCCACCAATTACACCTTTTCCTTTAATTCTAGCTTCTAAAGTTAGCATATCAAAGTAAGTTTCAAGTTCATCAATCCAACCTTTAGGAGTGATTTTATATGCCATAGCTTTTGAAAAGTCATGAATTCCAAATACTATATGTTTTACAGTTGAATACTCCATTAATCTATCAGCTATTTGAAGTGATTTTGGATGTTCAACGATTGGTTGAATTGTAAGATTACTTCCAATAGAGATTAACCAAGAAGATAAATCTCTAATTTCAGCACTTCCATAAACTTCTCCAGCTTTTGCTAAAACTATTACATCAATATATTGATGAATTTGTTTAAGCATTTTTAAATCCTCTTCATACTCTTCTGTTCTAAATGGATTTATTCTTACTGCTATTTGAAAATCTCTAGCAGGAAATTTTGGTAACTCTTGAATTAAAAGCTCTCTACTCATAGCTTTTTGTCTACATCCATCTTCTAAGTCAAATAAAACTGTATGTGCTCTTGTATTGTAAGCGTGTTTTTGAAGTCTTAATTTCGCTTGTTCTATACTCTCATAAGAACCATCTAGCGGGTTAAACTTTATAGGGGGATAATAAATTTGAATCCCTGGCCAATAACCACCAAGAACTGGAGTTAAATCATCTTTTGCTGTGAGTTTTGATAAATCTATCGCAGAAGTCATCATATTTTCAACCTTTCATTAAATTTCTTTTTATTTTTTAAGAAATTGTATTATTCCATAAAAAACTAATATTGAAGTTATACACAATTTAAAATGAAATCAATTTATATCTTTTAATATAGAAAATATTTTTAAGCTTATTATAATAATTGAGATTTTATGAAAATAATAAACTCTTTGGTAGAATATTTGGAAATATTAAAATACACAAGAGAGATTTAAAAAATGTTTTTAAATAAAGATATTGAAATTATGGAAACTAAGATTGTAATTTATGAAGATGCAAATGGAGAGATAAAGCTAGATGTTTCACTTGAAAATGATACCTTGTGGCTTAGTCAAAAACAGTTAGAAGTTCTTTTTGATAGGGATAAATCTGTTATTTCAAGACATATAAAAAATATTTTTAAAGAAGAAGAACTTGATAAAAATTCAACTGTTGCAAAAAATGCAACAGTTCAAAAAGAGGGAGATAGAGAGGTTACAAGAGAGATAGATTATTATAACCTTGATATGATTATCTCTTTGGGTTATCGTGTAAACTCAAAAAGAGCTACAAGTTTTAGAGTTTGGGCAACAAAAATTCTTAAAGATTATATTATAAATGGATACTCTATAAATAATAAAAGATTGCAACAAAAAGGATTAAAAGAGTTAAATGAAACAATATCTTTATTAAAAGATACTATTTCAAATGCACAAATAGAGCTAAATGAGGCAAAAGGTTTACTTGATGTGATACTAAACTACTCAAGAACTTGGACACTTCTGCAAGGATATGATGAAGACACTTTAAAAATAGATTTTGTATCAAAAGAGGCAAAATTTATATTAGATAGCGATGAAGCAAAAAATTATATAGCACAACTAAAAGATGAACTTATAAAAAAAGGTGAAGCAACAGAGCTTTTTGGTAGAGAAAAAGCAGGAGAGTTTGAAGGAATTTTAAGAAATATTTATCAAACTTTTGGTGGGGTTGATTTACTAGAAAGTGTTGAAGAAAAGGCTGCTAATTTGCTTTATTATATTATAAAAGGACACCCTTTTAACGATGGAAATAAAAGAATAGGTGCTTTTATGTTTATTCTTTTTTTGAGTAAAAACAATATGCTATATAAATCAAATGGAGAGCTTAAAATAAATGATAATGCCTTGGTTGCACTATCACTTATGACTGCAAAAAGTGATCCAAAACAGAAAGATACTATTATAAACTTAATAGTGAATATTTTGCAATAAGAGCAGAATAGTAGAAGAGATAGATTAATGATGGATATTTGAGAAATTAAAGCTTAGTGATAATAATTGAGATTTTATGAAAATAATAAACTCTTTAAATTAAGTTTACATTATTAATATTAATTAACTATTTATTTACTTTAAATATTTTTTTTAGTACAAAAAAATTATAATTTTCTAGAAATTATTTCATTATTAAGTTTTTTATATTTTGAAAGTTCTTGCTTTATGTAGCTTATTACATTAATTGGTGTATGTGGTAAAAGATCGATTATTTCTCTAATTTCTTTACTAAATCTAATATTATAATTAGAAGCATATTCTATATCAAAATTAAATAAATCTTGTTCTGTAACTTCAAGAACTTCTGCTATATATGGAATTAGCTCTACTTTTAATTCTCTACTCCCATTTAAATATCTATATATTGTTTGTTCACTTGGAACTTCTCCTGTTGCATATAATTTAGGAGATAATGACTGGAGTTTAGCAACAAATTCTTTTTTTGAGATATTTTTTTCTTCTAATAAGAAGTTTATTTTTTCTATAACTTGCAAAAAAATCCTTAAATCTATTTTGTATAATTAATTCCAAATAGTAAGAAATAAATAAGTCTAATATGGATAAAATAATCTAATTTAGATTTATCTAAATGAAATTTTTATAGAGGGGGATAATTATGTTATCAAGAAGAAAGTTTTTTGCTAAGTCAGCAACTTTTGTTGGAGCAGGAATTGGAACAATTGTATTATCAGATTTAAAATTTGATAATTCAGAACCAATAAAAATGGGAGAACTTAAGGATGAAACTAAAGAAGCTATTATTGTTGCTGGACAATGTGGATTTGGTAGCGGCTGTAGTGGCGGTGGTGGTACTTGTGGCTTTGGGAGTGGCTGTAGTGGCGGTGGTGGTCGATGCGGCTTTGGTTATGGATGCGGTGGTAGCTAATTTATGTTTGATTTATCACATATACCAAGAGTGACAGATACATTATTTGTCACTCAAAAGGAAGATAAATATCTTTTTTTAAATACTGCTTTGCCAAACTGGTTAGTTCTGAATCAAAATGGAGCTTTTATCATAAATTTAATTGATAAGAAAAGAAGCATAAAAGACATTTATGGTTATTTGGAAAAATTAAAAGCAAATATTAGCATGGATGAATTATTAGAACTTTTTATATCATTAAAAAAATATGGAATCATTGATGATTTTGACTTAAAAAATCAAAAAAAATTAATCAAAAAAAATCAAAATAATAGTTCTAAATTACACATAGTTCATTTAAAACTTACAGATGAGTGTAATTTATCTTGTAAATATTGTTATGCAGAAAGTGGAGCTGTTGCTTATAAAAGTTTTTTAAGTTTAGATGAATTGAAAAAAATAGCAGATGATATCAAAAAAATAACATCTCATGCAAATTATACTTTATCTGGAGGAGAGCCTTTAATGTATCCTCATATTTTTGAATATATGAATTATTTAAAAGGCTTAGGTAACAGTATTTTTTTACTAACAAATGGGATGTATATTACAGAAGAAAATGCATCATTTTTAGCTGAACAATGTGCTATGATAAAAATAAGTTTAGATGGAAGTAATGAAGAAATAAATTCTATAACTAGAGGTAAAAAGTCATTTGCTGCTGCTTATAGAGGATATGAGTTACTTTTAAAAGCTGGAGCTAATGTACAAATTTCTATGACTGTAACAAAAGCAAATAAACACGATATTCAAAATATGGTAAATATGTTTGGAAATGGATTAACACTACAACCATTTTTTCAAACTGGAAGAGGTGCATTACACAAAGAATTAGAAATTTCTGGAGTTGAATATTATGAAGCAATGTCATCAATTGAAGGGCTTAACCCTATGGCTGGAATTGGTGAGTCTTTAGAAAGTTTAAGAGGAATAGGTACTACAAAATGTGCTATGGCAGATGGTGAAATTAGTATTTCTGAAAATGGAGATGTTTTTCCTTGTCAAATGTTTGCGGATGAAGAATTTAAAGGGGGAAACATAAGAGTAGATAAAATAGAAGATATTTTAAACTCTGAAGTTTTCAAAGAAGTGGCTAGTTTTTCGTCTATTACTAATGAAGACTGTAAAAAGTGTCCTATAAATTTAATATGTGGTGGTGCTTGTCGTGCAAGGTCTTATGCTGTAACTGGTAGTTTGTATAAAAATAGTGAATTTTGTTCTTATGAAAAATTAGCATATATTAATGGAATATTTGATGTAGTTAATTTAAAGGAATCTTCTCAATTATAATAATTTAGTATTTATATAAATATTGAGATACAAAGTTTTTTTCTTTTGTATCTCAACTACTCAAATTCTTGCAAAAACTTCAACTCTTTAAAATAATCTTTTAAAAATGGCTTTGAAACCTCTTCAAAACTATCTTTATCTTCATATAAATTTATAAAAAAATCAAAATCTATTTGCTTATTTTTTAAAGCTTCAATTGAAAGAAGTGTATCATTTATGCATCCTAGCTTTGAAGAAGTTATTAAAAAAGTTTTAACTCTTAGCTCTTTTATAAAATCAATCATAAAAAAATCTTTTTTAATTGGTACAAATAAACCACCAGCTCCTTCAATAATTAAAACATCGCAAAAAGTTTGTAAATACTCTTTTTTTTCTATTAAAAAATCAATATCTAAAAAAGTGTTTCCTTTTGCAACATAAGGTGAAGCAGGAAGAGTAAATTGATAAGGCACAATATCATTTATTGTAAGTTTTAAAAAATTAGGATTTAGTTTTTTTACAAGTTCAAACATTTTTAGACCATCAAGTGGCGAGTTATCTATAACTCCTGTTTCAATTGGTTTAAAATATCCAACTTTTAAACCATTTTTTGCAAAATATTTTAAAAAAACTTCACTCGCAAATGTTTTACCTACATTTGTATTTGTTGCTGTTATAAATATTGCTTTTCCTATATAATCTTGAGGGTTAATCTTCATAATAATCTCTTTTTTGTTATAATTTTAAGCTTTTTAAAAAGCGATATTAACATATTAAAATATGGTTTACAATTAAGGGTTTTAAGTGAGTAATGAGATAGAAATTGAGTTAAATGAAGATTTAGAAGTAGAAGAGCCAAAGAAGTACAATGTTTTTTTATTAAATGATGACTATTCTACTATGGATTTTGTAATAGATGTTTTAGTAAAAGTATTTAGAAAAAATCAAACTGAAGCAGAAGCAATAATGCTAGAGGTTCACAACAACCAAAAAGGTCTTTGTGGAGTTTATAGTTTTGAGATTGCTTCTACAAAAGTTGCACAAGTAAAAAGCCTTGCTAGAGAAAAAGGGTTTCCCTTAAAAGCCATAATGGAAGAAGAGTAAAAATGATAAGTAAAGAGTTAAGGCATATTTTTGCACAAGCAATAAATTATGCAAGAGCAAATAAGCATGAATATTTAACATTAGAGCATATTTTTTTAATGCTAATAAATAATTCAACAATAGAAAATATGTTTTTTGATTTAGGTGTTGATACAAAGATTTTATTTGATGATTTAAAAACATATATAGAAGCAAATACCCCAAAATTGCCAGATGATATAAAAGATGACCCTATAGAAACAGTAGCTTTGTCTTCAACTATTGAGTATATGGTAGCTCATACTCAAAGTAGTGGGAAAACAAAAGCAAATGTTGAAGATATGTTTGTAGCAATTTTAAAAGATGAAAAAGCATATTCTACATATTTACTAAAAAGATTGGGAATTCAAAGAGTAGATATTTTAGAAGAGATTTCTCATAAAATAGATGATGAAAATTTTGATCAAAAAGATGAACAAAATGATAAAAATGAAAAAATTTTAGAGCAAAATTCAAGCGAGCTTGTAAGTATTGCAAAAAAATCAAAAATCGATCCAGTTATTGGAAGAGATAAAGAGCTTGAAAGAGTGATTGAGATTTTAGGAAGAAGAAAGAAAAATAATCCACTTTTAGTTGGAGAACCAGGTGTTGGAAAAACTGCAATTGCTGAAGGTTTGGCTTTAAAGATTGCAAATGAAGAAGTGCCAGATTTTTTAAAAGATTCAAAAATATTCTCTCTTGATATGGGCTCTATGTTAGCTGGAACAAAATATAGAGGAGATTTTGAAAAAAAACTCAAATCACTTTTAAAAGAGATATCAAAAATCCCAAATGCAATACTATTTATAGATGAGATTCATACAATTGTAGGTGCTGGAAGTGTTGGTGGAAGTGCTATGGATGCTTCAAATATATTAAAACCACTTTTAGCAAATGGTAGTATAAAATGTATTGGAGCTACTACATTTTTGGAGTATAGAAATGATTTTGCAAAAGATAAAGCACTTAGTAGAAGATTTGCAAAAGTTGATATAAATGAACCAACTATTGAAGACTCTATTTTGATTTTGGAAGGGTTAAAATCAAAATATGAAGAGTTTCATGGTGTTAAATATTCAAAAAGTGCAATTATAAGCGCAGTTGAACTTAGTAAAAAATATATTCAAGATAGATTTTTGCCAGATTGTGCAATAGATGTAATAGATGAGGTAGGTGCTAGTAAAAAAATCGAGCTATCAAAAACTTTAAAAACAAAAAATGAAGCAAATATTACAATAGTTTCAAAAGATGTAGAAGATGTTGTCTCAAAAATGGCACATATTCCACCAAGAAGTGCTACAAAATCAGATTTATCACTACTTAAAAACTTAGAAAAAAATATGCAAAAAAGAGTTTTTGGGCAGGATAAAGCTATAAATTCAATAGTTCAAGCAATAAAAATAAATAAAGCTGGATTAGGAGTTGATAAAAAACCAATAGGAAGCTTTCTTTTTACTGGACCAACAGGAGTTGGTAAAACAGAAGTAGCTAAGGAATTGGCACTTCAAATGGGAATTCACTTTGAAAGATTTGATATGAGTGAATATATGGAAGCTCATGCAGTTTCAAGACTAATTGGGGCACCAGCTGGTTATGTTGGATTTGAACAGGGTGGACTTTTGACTGAAGCTATTAGAAAACATCCTCATACAGTTTTACTTTTAGATGAGATTGAAAAGGCACATCCAGATTTGATGTCAATATTACTTCAAGTTATGGATAATGCCGAATTAACAGATAATAGTGGAAATAAAGCAGATTTTCAAAATGTTGTTTTAATTATGACTTCAAATTTAGGAGTATCTGAAGCAAATGTTATGGGATTTGCTAAAAATGATAAATTAAATGAAAATAGGGCGATAAATAAGTTTTTTGCGCCAGAATTTAGAAATAGACTTGATTGTGTTGTTAGTTTTGATAGTTTAAGTTTAGATATTGTTTCAAAAGTTGCAGGAAAGTTTATAGAGGATTTGGAAAAGCAGCTTGAAGGTAAGAAAATAAAAATAGAAATTAGTAAAAAAGCAAAAGATGAGTTAGCAAAACTAGGATATGACAAAGCAATGGGTGCAAGACCTTTAAATAGGGTGATTTCTGAAAAAATAAAAAAACCTCTAACTGATGAAATTTTGTTTGGTAAACTTAAAAAAGGTGGAGTAGTAAAAATTGATTTTAAAGATGATTTTGTTTTTATTTATGAATAACACAATTATTTTACAATCAATTTGATACAATTCCGAAAAATATTTAGAAAAAGGGATAAAATGAAAAAAGGTATTGCAGTTGTAGCAACTTCACTGTTACTGTTTGTTGGTTGTACAGAAGATAAAAAAGAGGCAAAAGAACAAGTAGCTCCAAAACAAGAAGTTACTCAAAATGTTGAAGAAAAAGCTAAAGAAGTTAAAACAGAAGTAAAAGTTGAAGAGAAAAAAGCAGAAGAGACAAAACAAGTAAATGAAACTGCTTCAAATGAGTTAAATGCAGAAACTTTATTTAAAACATGTGCTTCATGTCATGGATTAAAAGGTGAAAAAGAGGCTTTAGGAAAATCTCAAGTAATTACAGGTTGGGATAAGGATAGAGTTATAAAAGCTTTAAATGGATATAAAGATGGAAGTTATGGTGGAGTTATGAAAAATCTTATGAAAACTCATGTAGAAACAAAAACTCCAGAACAAATTGAAGTTTTAGCAGATTATATTTCAAAACTTCAGTAAAATTTGGACTTTTTGTCCAAATTTATTTTAAATATCAATCAAACTAACAAATATCTCTTTTAATAATTACCTAAAATACGACTTTAAAAATCTAAAAAATAGAACAAAAACTACAAATTCCCAAATTTAAGCCAAGATTAATAAAAACCCCTTGACAAAACAAAAAAAAGGCACTATAATTCCCGTCCAATTTGACCAGAGGGTTAAAATTAGAGTTCTTTAAAATATGTATGAAGTTTATAAGTAATCTTTGTAAACTAAATATAATGATTGTTAAAAGTAAAAAA
>ERZ650302.2406-NODE-2406-length-10009-cov-31.067912_pt1 | contig 10009 bp, 10 predicted proteins | sample MGYA00376238_ERZ650302 | MGnify/ENA primary metagenome ERZ650302 (study PRJEB26733, sample SAMN07839298) | wastewater metagenome | biome: urban; feature: wastewater treatment plant; material: waste water | place: USA: North Carolina | collected 2016-04-28 ... | reverse complement strand
GGTGCAAATATACAACTTATTGCGATTTCTACAAATTTTTTTCTAAAAATTCTCCTACTACAAAATTGCTTCCGCCCACAAAAATCATCTCTTCTGGCTTACATTTTATTTTAGCTTCCTGAAAACCAGCATCTACACTTCCGAAAATTTGATAATTTATTCTTGAAAGGATTAATAAATTTTCATAGTCTTTTGGATTTCTACCTCTATTAATCGCAGGTTTTACGAAATAATATTTGGCATTTTTCGGAAGAATTTTTAGAACTTCATCTATTTTTTTATCATTTACAAAACCAAGAACAATGTGTTTATATTTTTCTATGGTATTCAATTGGGCAAAAACCATTTCTAAACCCGCCTGATTATGAGCGGTATCACAAATAATCAACGGATTTTTTGAAAACTGAAACCAACGCCCAATAAATTTGGTGTTTTTTTGTACATTTTTGAGCCCAATTTCTAATGATTTTTCAGAAATTTCAATTTTTTGCTTTCTTAATTCTTCTACCACTGCCAGAACTACTCTTATATTTTTCTTTTGATAATTTCCTTTCAAATCGGTTGGTAAATCGGTAGAAATTTCGGTGGCATCTATAAACCTTGCATCATTTACAGAAGCCTTTTCTTTAATGATATTTTTCACCAAATCTCTTTCGTCGCCAGAAACAATTGGAATATGAGGTTTTACAATCCCAGCTTTCTCCAAAGCTATTTCTTCAATCGTATTTCCTAAAATATTTTGATGGTCTAAATCTATATTGGTAATGGCTGCAACCAAAGGTTTGATAATGTTCGTAGAATCTAATCTCCCTCCTAAACCTACTTCAATAATGGCATAATCCGCATTTTTTTGATAAAAATATTCGAATGCCATAATAGTTGTAAATTCAAAAAAAGAAGGCTTTATTTCTTCTGGAAGATTTTTAAGCTTTTGTATAAAATCAAAAACAAATTCTTTTTCACAATTTCTACCATTTACTTTAATTCTTTCTGTAAAATCTATGAGATGCGGAGAATTATACAAACCAACATTGTAACCTTGTTCTTGTAAAACCGAGGCTAACATATTACTGGTAGAACCTTTGCCATTGGTGCCGCCAATATGTATGGATTTTAATTTTTCTTGAGGATTTCCAAAAAAATCACATAGTTTGGTAATATTTTCTAAACCAGGCTTATAGGCTTTTTGCCCATCAACTTGGTAATTAGGCATTTGTACAAAAAGCCAATCCAATGCTTCTTGATAAGCTTCTTCGGAAAAAGAAATTAGCGTATTTTTTGACACAAAAATTTTTATTCAAAGATAAGGAAACCTATTTTCATTATAAAATTTAACCTCAAATAGTCTTTCTTTTTTACTAAATTTGAAAAACTTCAAAAATAAATTTAATGGAAATTCAACAAGAAGATAATGGTAAAAAAGGCGTTTTTTTTATTGAGGAAAACGGAGAAGTAGTTGCAGAAATGACTTACGTTTGGTCTGGTGAAGACAAAATAATAATAGACCATACGGAAGTTTCAGAGAAACTAGGAGGAAAAGGCATTGGTAAACAATTGGTGCATAAAGCTGTAGAAATGGCGAGAGAAAAGCAAATTAAAATACTCCCTCTTTGTCCTTTCGCTAAAAAGGTTTTTGATAAGACTGAAGACTATAAAGATGTACTTTTTTAATTTTTTAAGACGATAATTATGAGCGAAAACCCTATAAAAGAATATACAAACGGCGAAGTAACAGTACTTTGGGAGGCTTCTAAATGCACTCACTCTGCAAATTGTGTGAAAAATCTATCTGAAGTTTTTAAGCCAAAAGAAAAACCGTGGGTACAGATGGAAAATTCTACTTCAGAAAAAATAGTTTCTACTGTAGCTAAATGCCCTTCAGGAGCTTTGTCTATTAAAAAGTAATTTTATAAACCCCTGTAGAATTGGTAGTTGCTTTTTCTGCTTTTACATATTTTTTTACCCAGATTATGGCTGCGGTTACTACACAAGGGTCAGAAATACCGCTTCCACGGCGAGCAGAAGTTACGTTTCCTGATTTATCTACAATGTAAGCAATATTTACCGTTCCAGAAGCGTTGCAATTATGCGGTGGCTGTTCGCCGCCACGCCCCATCGTTCCTGGGATGAAGGAGATTAATTTTCTATCGACTCCTATTTTACTTTCACCATTTCCGTTTCCTCCCAAAGGATCGCCTGCATTGCCTGTTGCTCCATCATTACCTTGTGAGCCTGATTTTGTACCTCTTCCTTTTATTAAATTTCCTATAGCAGCAGTTCCTTGTCCGTCTCCTTGAGCGGTTTTGGTTGCCGTATTGTTGGTTGCCGATGTTTTAGAAGTGGTACTTTTTGAAGCGGAAGCTTCTGAACTTTTAGAAGTTTTTTTCTCTGTTTTTTCTGTTTTTTCTGTTTTTACAGCAGTGGATTTTTCAGATTTGCCAGTGATGATTTTTTCTGCGGGTTTTTCTACAGCTTTTGGCGTTTCCACTGCTTTTTCAGAAGTTGGTTCTGGTGTTTTTAATTCTTCGGGAATATAGATTTCAGATGAAGCTAAACTACCTTCTTGATTGGCTGGCTCTTCTGCTCCATTTCCGTTTCGGTTGTCTCCGAAATTAATGAGCATCGTAGTTACTTTCTCTTCTTTTGGAATTTCTCTTACAAATTGATAATAAAAAATGAGAAGAAACAATAATGCAGTAATAAGCGCCGTGATTGTAGCGCTTTTCAACTGGTCTTTTCTTTCGTTTCGTTGATGTTGAGTAATGGTTTCCAATATATACTTTGGCTAAAGCCAATTTTAATGTTATTTTTTATAAAACGAACTAAAGTCCGTTTCTATTAATTACTCTTGAACTGTAGCAATTGCTAAGCCATATTTATGTTTCTCGGCGATTTCCATGGCAAAGACTACATCTTTGTGCTTGGTGTTTTCATCTGCTCTAATGGTAAAAGTAGGATTGGGTGTACCTTCTACTAATTTTACAATATTTTGTTCTAACTGCTCTTTTGGCACTTCTAAATCGTTTACAAAATATTTTCCTTCTGCATTAATGGTTACTGTAGTAGGATCTGTAACACTAGGGTCTTGGGCAGATGCTTTTGGCAAATTAACATCTATCGCACTTTGGCTAATGGCAGAACTGGTAATCATAAAGAATATGAGCAATAGGAAGATAATATCCGTCATAGAAGCCATACTAAATTCTGCGCTTACTCTGTTTTTTCGTCTTAATTCCATTGTAATTTAAAATTAGAAATTCAAGATTATAATGGTTTGTTCAGAGTGTCTAAAAATTCATTAACATGAGTTTGAATTTTCAGCACCAGTCTATCTACTTTGGTAACCAATATATTATAGAAAAAATAGGCAGGGATTCCTACGAAAAGACCAACTGCGGTAGTTGCCATTGCAGTGTAAATCCCCGATGCTAGAAGTTTGGGAGAAACCGCACCTGTAACGTTAGAAATTTCGAAAAATGCCATAATCATCCCTACTACTGTTCCTAAGAAACCTAGCATAGGTGCTGCTCCTGATGCGGAAGCTAATAAATTGAGATTTTTCTCCAATTTAGAAACTTCTAATTGTCCTTGGTTTTGCATGGCGTTAGAAATGTCTGAAATGGGTCTTCCGATTCTGGTAAGTCCTTTTTCTATCATTCTGGCTTCTGGTGAATCTGTTCTTCGGCAAAGGTCTATTGCAGATTCTATTCTACCATCGTGTATGCAATCTTTTATGTTTTCTAGAAAATTAGGGTTTTCTTTTGATGATCTTTTGATGAAAAAATATCTTTCAAAAAACACATAAAGCGCCAAAATCCCGAGAAGGAAAATAGCAATCATAATGGTATTCCCAATGATTCCTCCACTGAAAAGGATATCCCAAAGAGAGAAAACTTGTTTTTGAACGGTTGTATTTTGAGCTAATGAACTAGTTTGTAAAAACATTTTTTGAAATTTATATTAGACCTAATAATAACGATAAATGTAAGGAAAAATTATTGATTATTCCTTAAATAGCAATGCTTTTTGAAAGAAAATCCTTTCAAAAACAATTATAAATAAAAGTATGATTAGTCTTCTACTTCGATGTCATCTGGTTTAAAATGACATTTGAGTTTGAAAAGCAGAGGCTCGTCTGAACCGGTATAGAAATCATCTATTTTACCTTGCCAAAAGAGTTGAAGATTGTCATTTTCGTCTTTAGAAAAAGAGAGTTCGTTTTCGTAGAGAAAAGCTTCTTCGTCGTCATACAAATCTACTTCGGTATAAGAATCATCTTCTGTATCTTCTACATTGAAGGTTTTCCCTTCCAATTCATTAGTATCTATCGGAAAATCAAATACATCTAAAGAGAGCTGCGGAAAATTGTACTGAAGAGAATCGTCATCTACATGATCTAGAGAATCATCTGTTATAATTTCTACTTCTAGAAAATTTTTTGAATTAAGATAAACCGCTTTGCAATAAGTGCTTTGGATGTTGTATTTAAGGGTTTCGTCTGGATGATAGATTTTTAAAATCCCTTTCATAATGGTGTCTAAAGAAGGTTTTTAATTAAGTTTATAAATTGTTTTTGATAATATTGATAACAAAGATAAAAAAATATTAAAACGGTTAGGTTGTTTTGAAAAAATATCATAAAAAAAACGTAATAAATTCATATTACGTTCTTTTTGTAGTTTTATAAGTTGTTATTTAAAGTTGAATTTTACGGTAAGTAGAACTTGTCTTGGTCTGATGTTTACAGATGTCTGTCTTACCTGATTTAACTGAGAGTCAAACCTTATGTCTTCAAAAACATTTGTATTGGCAATATTTACCACTTTAAGTTCTATATCCATTTTCTCTTGAACTAAAGAGTATTGATAAGATATATCATAGAAAGAATTCTTTTTTGTTTCTCCTGCATTTTGGAACTGGAGTTCGTCCCACGTAAAACCAATAGTGTGGTCTTTAATAGGGTACAAATAAGTAGAAAGTGTGTGATTAAAATTCTTAGAAGTATTTTTGGTGTATTTAGTCCCAAAAATTTCTGATTTAACAAAAGACAAGCTTGCATTATAATCTACACTTAACCAAGAGAAATAATTATTATTGAATTTAAAAGTTATACCTTGATTATTTGACTTTACATTTTGGAAGTCTGCTTCAGTTGGTGGCGGAAAGTTAGAAATATCATCACTAGTAGTAATAAGTATTGCTTGCAATTGTTGAGACTTTCCTAGTGAATAGCTGTACCCCACAGAAGCGTTGGTTTTAAATTTAGGAAAATACTTTCCTAGCTCCGTTCTTATCGAATTAGAATTACCTACATTTTCTAAGTTGTACCCCTTAACCGTAAGTTGTTGAGTGCTGATATTAAGAAAATTTCTGTAACTTATATTATTACTTCTGTCATTAAAATTATATCTTACATTAAAGAAAATATTATTTAATGGATTTCTATATTCTAAAGCAGAGCCTACAAATTTAGAAGTTGATTGCTGAATATCTGTATCTTTAGTAGATAAATTGTTAGTAGAAAGTAGAATCTTTCCAGAATAAATGTCATTAATTGTTCCAAAAGAATTACTTATTCCTGAGAATGCTGAAATTTTCCAGAAAGAGGTAAGATCATATCTGGCAAATAATCTCGGTTCATAAGTTACTTTATTTAATGACTTGTCTAAACTTTGAGAATCTGTAGCAGTAATGTTATTAAAATTAACAGGGAAAGTTAAATTAGCTTCAAAACCTCCTTTTTTAAAATTTGCCATCATCTGTGCATAAGGCTTTAAACTTTTGAATTTGAGATTGTTCTCATAATTTATTCCAAAATTCTGAACTCCTCCACTAGTCTCTCCGTTTAGGTCTGTTATTAACTTATTGGTGGTATAATTAACCCCAACCTCTGGTGTAAAAGTCCAGCTGTTTTTAGAAAAACCAACTGAAGCAGAATGTATGGTTTCCAATGTTTTAAGATTTAAAAATTGGTGAATCATATCACTATTCTGAGCCTCTGTTTGTAATGATGGAACATATTTAGCAGGATTAATAAATAAGTCTTGCTTGTCATCTCTATAGCTTATAAAAGACATCACATTCACTAACTTTTCTTTCCAAGGAATGATAGCGCTTAATGAGTTTTGGAAATTATTAGAAGGTGTTTTGTTTCTTTGGTCAGAATTAATAACGTTTACTGTTTTGGCTACATCAGTATTCCAAAGTCCATTGTATGTAGTTGTATTTTTAAAAAAACTTTTATTGGCATTTTTAGAAAAAATAATTTCTCCTTTGGCTTGATTGGTGTAGAAATTATTAGCTATAGAAGTTCTGTTTGTCAGATTTCCAATTGCATCATATGTATTTACAACACTTTCTCTATCTATTGCATTATTTGTATAGCTCGTATTTGCCTTAAATTCCCAGTCTTTTGATAAGCTGGTTAATAAATTAGCTGAAAGATAATGCACATTATTAAACAAATATCTGTTAACAGGAATATTCGTTGGTGTAGCAGCATTCTCTACATTAAGCCAAGAATTTTCAGAAAAATTTCTTCTTACCCCTTCGAATCTATTCCCGAAAGCCATAATTTGGTTTTCTCTTTCTACTTGATCACCTATGTTATTGGTTTTATAATTGAGTACCCATTGTACTTTTGGGGTAAATAACATAGGCGAAAGTTTCAGGTTCCAAAGAGATGGTGCTACACCTAGAGATGCTTCACCTCTACCGGTCATGGTTACAGAATTTTTAAGCTTAACATTAATGGCTGCATTTTCAGAAGCTACCTTGTTCTGAAGGATTTTCACCGGTTGGTGATTTTCCATAATTTCTACTTTTTGTACCGCATCTTTTGGTAGAGAATTATTGATGGTTCCGTAACCACCTTCCATTAGATCTTTTCCGTTTACATAGAACTTATTAATAGGCTCACCTTGATAAAGAATAGAACCGTCTTTGTTTACCTCTACGCCTGGCATTTTTTTAAGAACATCTGCTAAAGTTCTATCTGCTTTGCTTTCGAAAGATTTTAAATCATAAGAAATGGTATCACCACGTTTGGTTACTAATTTTGTCTTCAGCTTTACTTCTTTTATTTCTGTAGCTTGTTCCTCTAGAGTAAAGTTAAGCGTTTGTGTAGCATTATCATATTGATTAATGGTAGTTTTGTAATTAAACGCTTTTACTTTTACATTTACTTTTGCATCTTTAGATGTAAAGGTCACGCTGTAATTTCCTTTACTATCTGTAATAGCATAAGAAAGAATGGCATTTTTACCAATTTCTTCTATGGTCACACTGGCACTAGGAAGCGGTTTTTTGTCTTCTCCGTACACTTTCCCCGAAATGGTTTTTTGCGCAAAAATTAGGGTTGTAAAAATTAATAAGAATGCTAAGGAAGCAATTTTTTTCATAAGTTAAGTTTTTATCACTAAGAAGTTAGTATTAGTTTTCTACTAATTGTTACAAAATCTTAGATAATAATTATAGACAAAGGTTAAACCTGAAATTTTCAACATTAACCAAATATTAATTATTTTTGCAAAATAGTTTTAAATGATAAAAAATGGCTCTAATACTTAAACCAATAGATGTAGTAGAAAATATTACCAAAGAAGAATTCGAAGAAAAATATCTAAAACCTAGAATTCCTGTAGTTATTCGTGGTATGGCAAAAAACTGGCCTGCCTACGAAAAATGGAACTTAGATTATATGAAAGAAACGGTAGGAGATGTAGAGGTTCCATTATATGATTCTTCTAAAGCTGATCCTTCTGCGCCAATTAACGCTTCTGCTGCTAAAATGAAGTTTGCAGATTATATAGAGCTCATCAGAAATACGCCTACAGATTTAAGAATTTTCTTATTTGACCCTATAAAACATGCTCCAAAATTACTAAAAGACTACCTTTCTCCTAAAGATTTAATGGGAGGTTTTTTAGACAAATATCCTAATATGTTTTTCGGAGGAAAAGGTTCTGTCACTTTCCTGCATTTTGATATTGATATGGCGCACATTTTCCATACGCATTTCAACGGCAGAAAACATATTCTGCTTTTTGATTACAAGTGGAAAGAAAGATTATACCAAATTCCTTATGCCACTTATGCACTAGAAGATTATGACATTTCTAACCCAGATTTCGAAAAATTCCCAGCATTAGACGGCGTTGAAGGGATAGAATGTTTCTTAGAACACGGCGATACACTTTTTATGCCAACTGGTTGGTGGCATTGGATGAAATATTTAGACGGAAGTTTCTCTATTTCTCTGAGAGCTTGGGACAAATCTTGGGCTGTAAAAGCTCATTCTCTTTGGAATCTTACGGTTCAAAGAAAATTTGATGATTTGATGAAATCAAAATTCAAGAAAAAATATATGGATTGGAAAGAAGGTCTTGCCATAAAACGTGCCGAAAAAGCGAAAAAAGCCGGACTACCTAGATAATACAAATCCTCAGAAAATTCTGAGGATTTGCTTTTTATAAAATTCTATAAATAGGATATTGATTTACCGTTCCTTCATAATATTCGGAGTTTTTATAAACCCATTCTAATTGCGCAGCACCATTTTCGGCAAAGTCTTTTTCTACGGCTTTTTTCATCTCAAAAGCAGCTTTTAAGGCCTTGTTGTTTCTAAGCAATTCTGCGGCAGTATCTTCGAAAACATAATCTGAGAAATATTCTTTTTGTCCCAAAATTCCATCAAACTCGTTCCAATTAAAATAAGAATCTATCGCCTCTGGTTCTAGCGTTTCTAAAAGAAATTTTACACCTGTCTGTTTTGTAGGCACTAAATAATCTCCTTTTTTAAAACGAAGTGTTTCGGTTTTCTTTGAAACTGCCGTTTCATAATGCAAATAATGACCTTCGTAAGGATTCTTCACCGTTTTGAAATCCGTAATTTTATAAGATTCTACAAAGATTAAAGTATCTTTAGCCAAAGGTTTCATTTTTATTTGATTCCTTTTTAAATTTTCTATGATTTTTCCTTCAGATTTTGGAATCACATAATAACTCGGGATTACAATTTCTTTGTCTGAAGAATAGGTATCAAAGAATTTTACTTTTCTGACAAAAGGTTTGTTTCTGTCATAGAAAAGCCTCGGTTTACCAGAAATTTCACTTGGTTTTTTCCCTGCTTCATAACCTTTGAAATCAATAAAACTGTATTTGGTGCTGTCTAATTTCCAACGAATGGTGTATTTACTTTTGGGTTGATAATTCGTGAATTCTTCCATCATTTTTTTGGTGATTTCCTTATAATTCTCATCTACAAAATTGATAGAATGCCTCATGTATTCATACGTTGCTTTTACACGATTTCTGTATGGTTTTAGCATATGCGTTTCTGCCACGGTTCCCAGAGTGTTAAAAAGCGTGGTGTAACCAGTAGCATATCTTGGAGAATCCATAAATGCTGGGAAACCTTCGTCTGGCGTATCACCGTGAATATTAACGTAAGGTACACATAAGATTTTATCTTTTTCTAGATTTTCAATCAATTTCGGCTGCATTTCTTTGTGAAAATACGTCCCAAGATAACTCCCCAATCTTTCTTTGTTGGTAGAAATATAGGTAAAAGTGTACTGATAATCTGCGCCGTTACTTACGTGATTATCAATAAAATAAATAGGCTCTAGCCAATGAAAAATTTCTTGAAAAGCTTTAGCGTTTTCTGTATCATTTTTGATAAAATCTCTGTTCAAGTCAAAATTTCTGGCATTACCACGAAAACCGTATTCTTCTGGTCCATTTTGGTTGGCTCTGGAGAACTTGCCTCTTCTTTGCATTCCCGAAATATTATAGGCTTCAATGGCAGCAACTTTGGTATTTTGTGGCACTTTTATTTTTCCTAAAGCCAAATCTCGCATCAACATCATTGTTGCATCTATTCCGTCTGGTTCGCCAGGATGAATGCCATTGTTGATGAGGATTACAGGGTTGAGAAATTCAAATTTCTTAGTTTTAGAAACATTGAAAATCACCACTCTAATAGGTTCTCCGTTGTCATCTTTTCCTT
>ERZ650302.2401-NODE-2401-length-10020-cov-48.724335_pt1 | contig 10020 bp, 15 predicted proteins | sample MGYA00376238_ERZ650302 | MGnify/ENA primary metagenome ERZ650302 (study PRJEB26733, sample SAMN07839298) | wastewater metagenome | biome: urban; feature: wastewater treatment plant; material: waste water | place: USA: North Carolina | collected 2016-04-28 ... | reverse complement strand
ATGCCAAAGTATTTATCAAAGGAACAACACAGATTTCTGAAGAAGAAAGCAAAGTCATATGTAATCAGATCATCAGTTTTGAGGATAGCAGACAGGAATTATGGGTACAATTTGCGGATAAAGAAGCATTTTTTAAAGAAGAGGATGCATTAAAAGGTATTTTAACTTCCTATCCCGGTAAAAATCCAGTGGTGATCTATTACAAAACAGAACGTGCTGTGAACCGTCTAGGGAGAGATTATATGGTTTCTGGTGACGAGAATTTATTATTTGATCTCGAAAAACGATATGGAAAAGAAAATATTCGGGTTAGATCGTTAGGAATATAACAAAGACTATTGAAAAATTTCTTTAAATGGATTAGAATAAAAGCCAAGTTAAGAATTGTATGGATTAATAATTGGAGGATATTGCAAATGGGAAAACCAAACATTAAAACAATTCCTAATATTTTAAAAAACATTAAAAGAGAAATCATTGTTTCTTCCACAAATGGTGAAAAATTGTAATTAATAATGTAATTTGTTGAAATTTTTGTTAAAAAACTAATAAAAAAATAAAAAGCAATATTTGTAGATACATACAAAAACCATCTAAAATACTTATTTAAAGGTTTTATAGTTTTAAATAATAATCTATGTTTATCGAAAATTGATAACCATATAAGAGCTATCTTTATTGCTATTTTCATTTGTTTTCCTTGTTGTAAATTTTTATTATCAGATCTTTATTTGAGTTATATCCTGCTAAAAAAGATGATGCTTTATCGATTTGTGTTTTAGCAAACTCTTTATCATTTCCCATCAAAAAGAAAGTTATGTATTCATTATGCTTTTGCATATATAAAATATGATAAAAAAATAGTAATAATGCTCCTACAAAAAATCCTCCTAGAAAAGTTGCAAAAAGTGTGTTAAAACGTAAAAACCTTGATGTGATGCTTATTTCTTCTTGCAATTTTTGTTTTGCTTTTAATAGAAGTTCTACAATATTATCTTGTACTTTTGGGATAATCTCTTTAATATTTTGCACTTGATTATTTAAATGTTTTGTTTGTATTTGTAGTTCATTATTCTCTCGTTCTAATCTTAGAGCAGAATTATTAACTATACTTTTAAGCTTTGATTGGAACTCTGAAACATCTATATTTTTTGAAAACTGAGATATTTTTTTTATCTCAGTTTCAATATCTTTTAGAGATTTAAAATTAGAATTAAAATCAGTAAATTTTGAAGTTAATACTTTTAAATCTTCAACATTTTTGATATTGCCTTCATTAAGTTTTTTAAGTTCTTCCAAATATACACTTTTATTAAAATCGAATTGATCAAGCAAATCAATTACTTCATTTTCTTCTAATAATATTATTTTACTCATGGTATAGCCTATAAAAGAGCTTTTCTAATTGGTTCAAGATCATCAATCAATTTAATTACCATTTTTGCGAATCTTAAACGTTTATATTTGCTTTAAATAGCTCTACCCCACCTTTTTGTCTCCATTCTTGATGATATTGAACAATATTTTCAATCAGGTCTTTGGAAGATAAGTAGCTATCCAATAGTGCAACCTTATAGTGTGATTTTAATAAGGTAAAAACATTTGTTTCAGGCACAAAAAATATATTATTAACTTTTAAATTATCTAGCTGACAAGGAACATCAAAATCTGGATCTCCATAAATGTTCAAAAATTGCTCTTCTATTACATCTTTATCCATCTTCTTGCATTTATTAAGTACTAAATTAATATTTGCATATTTATCAAATTCTAAAATTAAATTAATGGTATCCTTGATATTCTTAATCTGATCAATGTCCGTGTTTAAGGGTAAATAGTAGTTTGAATTTTTTAACTCTATCTCCTTTAATTTAGCTAAAACTATTTTAGTATCTGCCCCACCTCCCGCATCAATAATATTGATTAAACTGCTATCCGACAAACTATGATATTGTACTTCATCAATAATCATTTCCGTACTTTTCAATTTTAACGTTTGATGATTTATGAAAGAAGATTTAACTTTTTGAGCTTCATTAAAATCATCAAGCTCAAAAATATTTATTTGTTTATCTGGATTATTTAAATACAACATTGTAGATAATGGCGAGGTAAACGTAGTTTTACCAACACCCCCTTTTGACATGCATGATATATGAACATTACTTGAATTTGATTTATTTTCTTTTTTCATTTTTTATCCCTTTTATATTTTATTTATTTTCGAAAGTTTGATTTTTAGGGGCTTTAGCCCCGTTAAAAAATCGAACCAACTACGGGTAAGAAATATTACTTACCCACTCTATACTATCCCCGTAGTTTTTGGGTATTTGCTTAATCAAAAACTTGATTATCTTTACCAGCAATGGCCAACTCTTCAAGTCTTGATATTTGCATAGCTTTTTTAATCTGATTTTCATTAAAATTTTCCAAAAACTCATTATCTTCTTTATCTCTATTATTATTGTTTATTTCTTTATTTTTATTTTTTTTCTTTTCTTTTATTTGTTGAGCATTCGCTGAGCATTCGTTCAACGGTCGTTCATTTGAGTCACTTGAACTCAAGTTTACTTCAAGCTGTTTAAGTTGTTCTATTTGTTTTTGTTTTCTTTTTGCTGCACTAATTTTTCCAGCGATAACTCTTTGTTCTATCGCTTCTTCCATTTTTTGCATACGTCGATTTAAACTGCTTGAATAAAAAAAACAATCATCTTCAATCTGAAATAAATGATAATTTTTTACAACAACTTCAAGTTTTACAAGTGTTGTATTATATTTTCTCGCAAGAACTGATAATAACCGAATAGGATATTTATAGTTTTGTTGTTCTCTTAGTGTCTCAATCAAAACCCAAAATATACCATAGCCTTCTAGCCCTAACTCTTCAATCAAAAGCATGATCTTAAAATCGTCTTTTGCATTTGCATCATGCGAAAAATAACAAGTTTCTTTTTTTGTACTCTTTACATTCACTTTAATTATCCTTGTATATTTACAATGAGTTAAATAATCGGTTATAATTCCAACCGATTAAAACCTTAAGCCGTTTTAATCCTCTCTCTTTTTTCTCTCGCAAAGCTATAAAGAGAGAGTTTTATTTTTTCATACATATTATTCCGTTATGCTGTTTTTACTTTTCTGTTAACTTGAAATTCTGCAATTTTTAATTTTGGATAAAGTATTCTTCCTCCAACTTCAATATAATCAATTCCAATACCTTGCTTTCTCCAAGCTTCAATACTTGAAGAAGAAACTCCTAAAATACTTGCTGTTTGTTTACTATTTAAGTTTAAAATTTTTGAAAAACCTAAATTGTCAATTTGCTCCATATATTTCTTTATTTCTTCATTAATATCCATTTTTTATCCTTTATTTATTTTTATTTTCTAATAAGTTATGTATAACTTATTACACCACTTAATAAACATTAAGCTTTAAAAGAGCAAAATCTTTATACAATTAAATATAATTATTTAAGATTATATTGTATTTTTAAATACATATTGAATTATATGATATTTAATTTAATATGTCAATATATTTATCTAAAATATAAATTTTATTTTTCAGGAAAACTATGAATATTGAAATATTAATAAACAAATTACTTAATTATTATCAACTCAAAACATTAAATGAACTAGCTATAAAATTAGATACCACTCAATCTACTATAAGTGGATGGAAAGCAAGAAATGCGATAGGTGCATTGACTGATACAGTTGCAAATAAAGATCCAGAAGCTTTAGAATACATTTTTACCAATAATTCTAAATCTCAACATATAGGTAGCATAACAAATTCAAATATTTCACAAGATGTTCATACTCAAAATAATAGTACAAATCAAAATCATACAGATACAGATGAAGCTACATTTTCTTTGTATAAAGAAGCTTATAAAGAAGCTAAAGAACATGAAAAAATAAAAGAGTTTAGAATTTATTTAATGAGTTTTAAAAGTGAGTAAAATTTATCAAGAACTATTAGAAATAAAAAGTTTATTAAAAGATACTGGGCAAAAAATAGATAGTGTTTCAAATTCAAATGTAGCAAATAATGTAGAAAATCAAATTCAAACACAAATTAACAATTATTCTAAAAAAACATTTAAATCTTTAGTAAATTATAATAAAGAAATTAAAATAAAAAAACAATATACAACTAAACAAGAAAGAAAAGTTATTTTTAGGACTTTATTGGTAGCTGCATTTATTCTTCCTGTATTAGTTATATATTTTAAAGGTGATGATTTCGTACCAGATCCTTTTGCAAATTATATATACACTTATATTTTCTTTTTTATATTATTTTGTTTTTTAGTATCACCTTTCTACTATATTCCTAGTTTAATTAGCAAAAGAGGTAAATTAAAAGTAGCTGATGATAACTTAGTCTTTAATTTTGGTAAAAAAGATACTCAGATAATATATTTTAAAGATATTAGATCTTATATCAAAGAAAGTACATCATTAGGATTTTCTTTTTTTATTTATCCATTAAATGATATCTATCCTATCGTATCATTTTATGTAGAAAATATCCACGAAGTAGATGCAATTGATACTTTATTAACAAATAGGATAAATGATTATATTGAAAAAGAAGAAAAGTTAGATAAAAAAGTTTAATGCCTGTAAAATGGCAAGAAGATTTACTGGCAAGTAAAAATCTAAAAAGAAGTGAATATATTCAATTTTTAAAAAACGCTGATAATAGAGATTATACTGATTTAATTGAAATGCATAAAATTACATATTAAATTTTATAATTTGGTGTGATATAGGTGTAATTATATAAAATAAAGAAACCTTAAAGTCTATCAAAATATCTATAAAATAGGACTTTAATTAGATTTTTATATTTTATTTATATAGAGAGTTAATCTCTACATAAAATAAAACTATCTAAAAAATATAAAAAAACTAAATTGTTATCTCTTTAATATCTGCAATATTCCTAAATCCTAAATAAACTTGTGCAATAAGATTTTTTCTATTTGTTTTAATTTTTTCATCTTCATGATTTACAAAAACTTTTTCAAAAAAGCTATCAAGTTGTGGTTTTAAAGAAAATAGAGCTTCAAGTTCCTCATCAAAAGTTACAAAGTTTGAAGTTTTTATTTTTTTGAAACTATTATATAAATCTCTCTCTTCATCTTGTTCAAATAGTGTTTCTTCAATATTTAAAGAACTATTAATCTCAATATCTTTTACAATATTTGCAACTCTTTTAAATGTAGCACTATAATCTTTAAAATTATCACTTTCAACAAATGGATTTAAAGCTTCTACTTTTTGATAAATTTTATAAATATTTCTCTCTCCACTACTTATTACAGCTTTTAAAACAGTTGGATTTACACTATCAAAAATTTTATAAAGTCTTTCTATAAAAAATTCATTTAAAACTTTTAAATCAAGATTTTTATAATTTTCTTTTAAATCTTCAAAAATAGCTTTAAAATCTATATCCAATTTATGTTCTATTGCAATTTTTACAACTCCTAAAGCTGCTCTTCTTAATGCAAATGGATCTTTTGAACCTGTTGGGATTTTTCCAGCACTGAAAAGTGCCATAAGATTATCTATTTTATTTGACATAGCAACTATTGAAGAAAAAATTGAACTAGGAAGTTCACTATTCTCACCACTTGGAAGATACTGCTCTTTTAGTGCCAAACTAATCTTTTCATCATTTTTTGCAATTTTAGAATAGTAGTAACCCATAAGCCCTTGAAGTTCTGTAAACTCATAAACCATTTCGCTCATTAAATCAGCTTTTGAAAGCATTACAGCTTTTTGCAATAGTTCAATATCTTTTTTATCTATTTTTAAAATCTCTGCCAAATATGAAGCAATTTTTGCCTCTCTTTCACATTTATCATAAACTGTTCCTAAACCTTCAACAAATACAAGTTTTTTAAGTCCCTCATTTGATAAACCATTTTTAATATCATTTTTATAAAAAAACATTGCATCTGCTAATCTTGGTCTTAAAACCTTCTCATTTCCAGAGATTATATATCCAAAATCATTTGTTAATGCATTTGAAATAACTACAAAATTGTTTGTAAGTTTCTCATTTTTATAAACTGCAAAATATCTCTGATTTGCTTTCATTGATGTAACAATTACTTCTGCTGGAAGTTCCAAAAACTCCTCATCAAATTTTCCTAAAAGTGCTGTTGGATACTCAGTAATTGCGACAACTTCATCTAATAACTCTAAGTCCAATTCTATTTTAACATTATGCTTTATTTCAATATCTTTTATTTGTTTTAAGATTTTTTCTCTTCTTTCATCTTGATATAAAACTACCCCATATTTATCTAACTTACAAAAATAATCACCTACATCATTAAAAATAAATGGTTCATAACTATCCATTCTATGACCATAAGATAAATTAGAAGATTTTACTCCAAAAAGCTCACCTTCTACAATTTCATTATCCATCATTATCGAAAAAAATCTAATAGGTCTTATAAAACTATCACTTCTACTTCCCCATCTCATAGATTTTCCAAAATTTAAACTTGCTACAAACTCATTTACCATATTATTTAAAAGCTCTTTTGAAAAAGCTCCAGATATTTTTTGTTTATGATATAAAACTTCACCTTTTCCAAAATCTTTAAATAAAATTTCATCTACACTAATTCCACATTTTGATGCAAAACTAGCAGCTGCAGGTGTTGCAACACCATCTTTAAAAGCTATACTTCTTGGAGCACCAATGTTTTCAACTTCACTATCTTCTTGTTTTACTTGAAACTCTCTATGCCATAAAACCAATCTTCTTGGAGTATAGAATAACTCAAAATTACAAAGTAAACTATTTTTTTCTAAAATATCACTCCATTTTTTCTCTATATTTGATAACTCCTTTAAAAATGGAATAGCTGGTAACTCTTCAACTCCAATTTCTATTAAAAGTGGTTTAAGCATTTTCTTTTTCCTTATCTTGGTTTTTATTTTTTTCTATTTCTTCTAATTTTTCAAGTTTATCTGTATGTTTTTTAATTTGTTGCCGATTAAAATTTATAATAAACATAGCAACCATAAAAACAAATAGAGCCAAAACTACAAAATCTAAAATATCTTTCATACTTTTATCTCCAATAAATCACTATAAATAGCTCCATCAATCTCTTCTAAAGCAACTTTTTCTAAATCATCACTAGATTTTATAATAGTCAAAATTTTTGAATCCCACATATAATTATCAGCTATTTTTTGTAATTTTTTAGCTAATTCATTTTCACAAATTATATATTTTGCATTAAAATTTGAAGCATAAATAGCCTCTTTTATAGATTTAACATATACCAAAAAATTTAAATGTTGAAAAAAAGAGTATTTTAAAAGTTCTTCATTAAAATCAAAAAAAATCATTGAATTTGGTTTTGTATTTTTAATATCTTCAATACTTGTAACTTTAGAAAAAGCTTCAAATGGGATTAAATTATCTCCAATTATCTTCATTTTAAGCCTTTTTGTTATTTAAACAATCTTTTGAACAAAAAAACTTTCCACTACTTACAATAGCCTCTTTAGAAGATACAAAAGTACTACAAGTAGGACACTCTACCATCTCATCAGAGATTAATTTATCATTTTTTTTAACACCATCAACTCTTTTGTTTTTAAAAAATAGCAAATATACAACAAAACCAGCCAAAACAACAGCTATTACTTTTATCAACATTTTTTTCCTTTAATATATAAATAATTTCGTTCACATCTTGAAACAACTTTATAGTTAGATATTTTAGAAGTTTCAATCTCATCTTCTAGCATACTTCCTTTATAAAAAAGATAAGATGTATCCTCTTTTTTTATCTTAGAAGTGATATTTAAAAGTAAATTTGTATTTGTAACTGCTCTACTTGTTATTAAATCAACTTCCAAACCTTCTACATTTTCTGCTCTTTTTTGTAAAATTGTAAGATTATTCAAACCCAAACTGGCTTTCACAAAGTTTAAAAAAGCAACTCTTTTTACTCTTGGTTCTATTAAATACGATTTTACATCTTTTCTTGCAATTGCCAAAATAAGTCCAGGATAACCAGCTCCTGTTCCAATATCTGCAAAACTATTAAATTCATCTATAAAGTTAAGAGGATAAAGTGAATCTAAAATATTTTCATAGATATCATCATCACTCAATCTCCCGCTTAAATTATGAACCTTTCCCCACTTTTGCAAAAGTTCAACAAAAACTTCACAATCTTTGTAAAAAATATCTTCAAAGTTTAAACTATTTTTTTCAAGTAAAGATTTTAAACTCAAATTAGATGTCCCATCTTCTCTTTTTTTGTAGATAAGTATAATTCATTATACTTATTTGCTTTTATAATTGCTGGAATTCTCTCAACAATTTCAACTCCTAAAGACTCAACATATTTTAATTTTGCTGGGTTATTTGTAATTAGTTTTAATTTTTTTATTCCTAAATTTTCAAAAATATATCCAACAACTCTATAATCTCTCTCATCCTCTTTGAAGCCTAACTCAACATTTGCCTCAATTGTATTTCTTCCTTTATCTTGCAGTGCATAAGCATTTACCTTATTTACAAGACCTATGTTTCTGCCTTCTTGTCTGTGATAAATTACTAATCCACCATTTTTTGCAATAAATTTTAAAGAGAGATCTAGTTGGTTTTGGCAATCACACTTTAAACTTCCCAAAGTATCACCAGTTAGACACTCTGAGTGAATTCTCACAAATGGAGCTTCTAAAGTTTCAAAATCTAAACTCATTATTGCTAAATGTTCTTGATTACCATCTTTATATGCTTTTATTCTAAAATTTCCATATTTTGTAGGAAGGTTTGCTATATTTGATTCAATTATATTCATTTGTATTTAAACCTTAAACTGTTAAAATCCGAAGATTATATCAAAAAGAGGTAAATATTATGTTTAAACGATTTAGAAGATTAAGATTAAATGATACTTTAAGAAATTTAGTGCAAGAGACAACAATTAGTAAAGATGATTTTATATATCCACTGTTTGTAAGAGAAGGAAAAGGTATTAAAACTGAAATTTCTTCAATGCCAGGTGTATTTCAAATGAGTATTGATGAGATTTTAAAAGAGTGTGAATATTTACAAAAAATAGGATTAAACTCTATTATACTATTTGCAATTCCAGATATTAAAGATTCAGTTGGAAGTGAATGTTTATGTGAGGAAAGTATAATTGCACGAACAATAAAAGCAGTTAAAGAGAAATTTCCAAATATGTTTGTTGTAACAGATTTATGTTTTTGTGAATATACAGACCATGGGCATTGTGGAATATTAGATCCAAAAACACAAAGTGTACATAATGATAAAACTCTTGAAATATCAGCCCTTCAAGCACTAGTTCACGCAAGAGCAGGTGCAGATATGATTGCACCATCTGGAATGATGGATGGAATTATTACAACACTTAGAAATGCTTTAGATGAAAATGGTTTTAAAGATTTACCAATTATGGCTTATTCAACAAAATTTGCAAGTGGTTATTATGGACCATTTAGAGATGTAGCTGAATCAACTCCAAGCTTTGGTGATAGAAGAACATATCAGATGAATGTGGCAAATAGACTTGAAGCAATTAGTGAATCTTTAGAAGATGAAAAAGAAGGTGCTGATATTTTAATGGTAAAACCTGCACTTGCATTTTTAGATATTGTAAGAGATATAAGAAATGAGACAAAACTTCCATTATGTGTTTATAATGTAAGTGGTGAATACGCTATGTTAAAACATGCTGGAATTGCAGGACTTATTGATTATGAAAGAGTTATGATGGAGACTATGATAGCTTTTAAAAGAGCTGGTGCAAATATTATAATATCATATCATGCAAAAGAAGTTTGTGAAATTTTAAATAGAAAATAAGTTGTTATATTTTAAATCGTATGTTAATTCATACGGTTTTTAAATTTTAAAATATATAAAAAGATAAAACAAGAAGTAAAATAAAAAAGCTTACCTTGACCTACTTTAAGAGTGTAGTAA
>ERZ650302.2400-NODE-2400-length-10022-cov-11.627671_pt1 | contig 10022 bp, 5 predicted proteins | sample MGYA00376238_ERZ650302 | MGnify/ENA primary metagenome ERZ650302 (study PRJEB26733, sample SAMN07839298) | wastewater metagenome | biome: urban; feature: wastewater treatment plant; material: waste water | place: USA: North Carolina | collected 2016-04-28 ... | reverse complement strand
AATCAAAATGATTTGCCATCCAACCTAACGGAATTGTATGCAAAATCCGTTGAGTACATGCTTGGAAGATGGGATGTGCAGAAAGGTCGAGCCCCGGAGAAAGAGTATGCAGCAGCAGAGCGCATAGCATTGATGCTGTCCGAATACATCGTCTCAAATCAACTGATTTGGATGAGTTTTGATGAGGCTCAATCTATGCTTCGGGAATGGCATGGCAAGCGTAATACAGGAGTTGATCTCGAGAAGCTTGAGGAGCGAGTATTTGTAAAATCCGGAATTTTCACGATTGACGAAGATGATCGCAAACTATCGTTTCGGCATCGCTCTTTTGGGGAATATCTTTATGCCAAGGCAGCCTCTACCAAGGCAGATTTAATCACGCGTGAAATGGCGTTCAAAGCATACTGGGTGGAGTGTTCTTTTTTCTATATTGGAATTAAAGGTGACTGCCCGGAGCTTCTTCAGGATTTATTCAATCACCAGCCGCAAGATGAGGCCGAGAGTTGGTTGAAAATATTAGCCCTGCCAGATTATTCGCTTGCTGGTTATCAAACGGAATACGCAATCGTTCAAGGAAATTTACCTAAGCTCTTTATTGAGGCAGCAAAACTTTACCGGGATATTAGTCAAAATAAAACAAAGAGTAAGCTGGTTGAGTTACCCGAAATGCATCTTCTCTGGTTCTTTCAGAGGGTGATAAGATACTGCTACAATTATGATTATCTTAAACCGGCAATAAATAGCGTCATCCTGGAAATTGATGCAAAAAATATCGATTTTGAAACTTTAGAAGCAACCAAAGAAGAAGTTTTCGGATTATTGAAACAATCTCTTCGTCCGGAATTTTTAAACAGAATAGATGAAGTGGTGCTTTTCCAACCATTAAGCAAATCAGAAATTGGTAAAATCGTGAATTTCCAATTAAGAGGCTTTAATCAAATGCTAGAAAAGAGAAACATCATCTTAACTGCGACTGAAGACGCTTTAAAATATCTAACCAACAAAGGTTACGACCCTACATTTGGAGCTAGACCATTAAAAAGAGTTCTTCAACAAGAAGTTCTGAACAGATTATCTAAAGAAATTCTCGCAGGAAAGATAAATGATGGAGACAGAATCACTTTAGATTACTTCGAAGAAAGCGGACTGGTTTTCAGACCAGTTGAATAATAACATTGATATTTTTCATATATAACTTACCATTTAAGTTTATCATAGGAGATCCGTCTGGAATTTTTTCAGGCGGATTTTTTTATTTTGAGAACTTTACAAAAAAATTATCTAAAAAATAAAAAATTTCTAGCATTTCACCCTAATATTACAAAATCAGCAATAAAATAAACCTAATAAAATTATCTAATTCATAAAGATTTAAGTTAATTTAATAATCATTTATCAAAGAAAAAACAAATCCATTAAATAAAAATCAACACTTTTTGAAAAAAAATTTAAAAAAAATATTGCACACTAAATTTCAACTCTATATATTCGCAGCTGTGAATTAAAAAAACAATTTTATTAAAAATTAATTTGATATGAAGAAATTACTATTCGGAGTTATAGCGCTAGGTATGTTAGCAGCATGTAACACAACAGAGGAAACTGCAAACTTAACAGAAGACACAAATGCTAGAACAGCAACTGCATCTAGAAAATCTTGTCCATCTGAAGAAATCAGAGCAGAATTACTTAAAAATGACGCAAAAGCAAGAGCAAGATTTGCTGCAATTGAAGCGGGAACTGAAAAATTCATTCAAGCTAAAAAATTAGGAAGAGTATTAGCTGATGGAACTGTAGAAATCCCTGTAGTTGTAAATTTATTATACAGAACTACTGCAGAAAATCTATCTGATGCTAGAATCGCAGAACAAATTGCTGTTCTTAACAAAGACTTTGGAGCAACTAACTCTGATGTCAATAAAATTCCAGCTGAATTCGCTTCAGTAGCTGCTGGTGACACCAAAGTAAGATTTAGATTGGTAAAAACAGTTAGAAAATCAACTTCTGTAAGATCTTGGAGAACCAATGATGCCATGAAAAAAGCTTCTACCAAAGGAATTGATGCTACAGACCCAACACAATATTTCAACATTTGGGTTGTAGGTGATATGGGAAGTATCTTAGGATACGCAACTTTCCCAGAATCTGCTGGTCAATGGAATGATGGAGTTGTTTTAGCTTCTAAATACACTGGTGTAACTGGTGCTACTGCTCCATACAACTTAGGAAGAACTGCAACTCACGAAGTAGGACACTATTTAAATCTTCGTCACATTTGGGGAGATGCAACTTGTGGAAACGATTTCGTAGCTGACACTCCTACTCAAACTGGTTCTAACGGCGGTTCACCAACTTATCCACTATACAACACTTGTGGTGGTGTACAAAGATCTGTAATGTTCATGAACTACATGGATTATGTATATGATTCTGCAATGTATATGTTCTCTGCTGGTCAAAGAGACAGAATGCAAGCTGTAGTAGCTGCAGGTGGAGCAAGAGCAGGATTAAGAAACTTATAAAATCCTATACATTAATGAGAAAAGCCGAATCGTTGATTCGGCTTTCTTATTTTATCTATTTTTAAGAAGAATCCACCCCGTTCTGGTATAATGACCATCAATTTCCATAACATACCAATAAGTTCCCGAAGGTAATAGTCTACCGTTATATAGACCATCCCAATTGAATTTCAAAACATCTTCAGCCGTGAAAACTTGAGTGCCGAATTTATCAAATATTTTAAGTTTCACTTTAGAGAAAAACTCAATATTAGAAACCTTCCACACATCATTATATCCATCTTGATTAGGTGTAAAAGCATTTGGAATAAAAAGTACCGCTGAAGTAGCAACCGCAGTACAACTATTGGTTTGAGATTTCACATAAATCTGATAAATCCCAGCATCCAAATTTTTAAAAATATTTGAAGTTTGCCAATTTACATTGTCTAAAGAATATAAATATGGTGGATTCCCATTTTCCGCTAAAATTTCTAGAAAATCCTCCCGGCGTATAATCTGCATTTACTACCAACATATTTCCATAAGTTCCAGACGGATCATTGGTATGATCTAATGATTTTTGCCAACCCCAAGGTAAATATTCCGTAGTATTAGAAATGGTATAATAACCATCATTGGGTGGCATTACTGATGAATAAATATAATTGGTAAATGCTGGAGAAACCAACGCTGGAGAAACCGTCTGATAAGAATTATTTACCCTCCCAAAATCTTCTACGAAAATTGGAGCTCCGAAAGAACCTCCGCAGACTTGAGAACTTGCTTTTCCAAAGAAAATTAAACTAAGAATTAGTGAAAATCTAAAAAAATTCTTCCACGACATTATTGTCTTTTTTTGAGAAGATAAAATTAGGGATTTAAAATTAAAAATCCCGAAAATAAATTTCGGGATTAAAAAGTTGATTTTTATGATTTCTTTTTTGCTTTTATCATCATTTCCAGCATATCCCACATTTCTTGTGGAATTTGTTCTAGCATATTAAATTCTCCAGCACCTTGCAACCATTCTCCACCATCGATGGTTACTACTTCTCCGTTAATGTACGCAGAATAATCAGAAACCAAATACGCCGCTAAGTTTGCTAATTCCTGATGCTCTCCTACTCTTCTCAATGGTACTTTTTTTCTCATGTCAAATTTTTCGGCTAAATCTCCAGGCAATAATCTTTCCCAAGCTCCTTTTGTAGGGAATGGACCCGGCGCAATTGCATTAAAACGAATATTATATTTCGCCCACTCTACAGCTAAACTTCTCGTCATCGCTAGAACTCCTGCTTTTGCACAAGCTGAAGGAACTACATAAGCAGAACCCGTCCAAGAATAAGTGGTGACAATATTAAGTACAGTTCCCGGAATTTTATTATCAATCCAATATTTTCCTACAGAAAGTGTACAGTTTTTGGTTCCTTTCAAAACAATATCCAAAATAGAATCAAAAGCAGAATGCGTCAATCTTTCGGTGGGTGAAATAAAATTTCCAGCAGCATTATTGAGCAAAATATCTATTCTACCAAATTCTTTTATCGCAGCTTCTTTCATAGCTTCTACTTCGTCCCAATTTCTTACATCGCAAGAAACACAAAGTACTTTTCCGCCAGTTTCTGCTTCTAATTCTGCGGCAGTTCCTTGTAATTTTTCTAAATTTCTAGAAGTAATCACTACTTTGGCTCCTAATTGAAGAAAATATTTAGTCATGGCTTTTCCCAAACCACTTCCACCACCAGTAACGATGGCTACTTTATCTTTTAATGCGTTCTCTTGAAGCATAGGTTGTGTATACATATTCATGACAAGTCTTGTTTAAAATTAATGCTTAAAAGTAAGCATTTATAAAATTCCGAGAAAAAAATCTGTTATGTAAAGAAGATAATTCACAAAAAAAGACCGCAAAATTGCGGCCTTTTCTAAAAATATTTTGAAAAATTTCTAGTATCCAAAAATTTCTTCTAAAGAAAGTTTTTTTACTTCTCCTAGTTTTTTCATATCGTCCATAGAAACTCTTTTTTCTGAAGCTACAATTGCATAAGTGTAAGGTTTTCCTGAGAAATAATTCTGGTGGAATTTCTTAACATCTGCCATCGTAATTTTATCTACTGTTTCGTACATTTTCTTTCTAATGTCATCAGTAAGACCTAAATTTTTAGCATTCAAATAATTGTAAATGATACCATCTTGAGTAATTCTCTCTGTCTGAATATCTTTTTTCACTTGATTTTTAGCCAATTCTAAATTTTTAGGCAATTCTGGCATTTTGGTTAGCAATTCATTCATGGCAACCGTAGCATCATTAAATTTATCTGCTTGAGAACCTACATAACCTAATAAATAGTAATCTTGGTCTTTTTTCTGTGGTTGCACATAATATCCGTAAGTACTGTAAGCCAAAGCTTTACTTTCTCTAATCGTTTGGAATACTAAACTTCCCATACCTCCACCGAAATAGTTATTGAACACATTAACCATCGTAGTTTTTTCTGGGTTGTAAGTTTCTGTATTTCTAATCCATCTGGTTTCTGCCTGAACCATATCATAATCTGCAAAAAGCACTTGATTTTTAGCAGGAACTTCTTGTTTGAAAGTTTTTGCTGGAGCTGCTACTGCAAAATTTGCAGGAACTTGGTGCAATGTTTTCAACTGAGAAACAACGTTATAAACAGGAGTTGGTCCGTAATAAATTACTGTTTGCTCATAATTATTAAGGTTTTTAATTCTGTCTACTAATTCTTGAGCAGTTACCGCATTCAGTTCTTCATTGGTCAAAACATTGTTGAATTTATTTTCTGAACCATAAAGCGCATAACTTGTTAAACCTTGTAAAATAGCTCCTTTGTTGGCTTTAGCATCTTTTCTTGCTTTGTTTAATCTAGCTTTAAGTGCAGCTAAAGCTTTGTCATCTGCTTTTACATTATTTACCACTTCTTCATACAATTTCACTGCATTTTCGAAGTTTTCTTGTAAACCTTCAATGTTTACCGTAGTGTATTCTTCTCCTGTAGAAACATTAAAACTACATGCAATTTTGTAGAATGCTTTAGAAATTTCTTCGGCAGTCATTTTATCAGTTCCTAAAAACTGAATGTATTGAGAAGCTAAACCTTGTTTTTTATCATTCAAAGAACCGATTTTGTAACGGTAGCTTAATCTGAAAATATCATTGTCTTTATTCGGAACGTAAAGCACTTCTGCTTTTCCTAATTTAGATTTCTGAATATCTTTTTTGTAATCTAAGAAAACTGGTTTCGCAGCAGTTGCAGGCATTTCATTTATTGTTTTCACAAATGCCGATTGCTTATCCGGATTGGTTTCTACTGGTGTAATTGATGGTTTTTCAATTTTTACAGTTGCAGGAGATTCTCCTTTTCTTTTCAAAACAGCTACATAATTGTCACCAAAATATTTATTGGCAAAAGCTACGATGTCTTCTTTTTTAATTTTAGACAAATCATTTACATACGCAACTTGGTCTCTCCAATCTAGTTCTGAAGTGAAAGCATCCATCAAAACACTAGCTCTATCACCGTATTTTTCGGTTTCGTAGATTTTGTTTTTCTTGATGTTATTGATGATAGAAGTGATAAGTTGGTCATCAAAATTTCCTTTTTTAAGGTTTTCGATTTCATTTAATACTAAAGCTTTTACATCTTCTAAACTTTGACCAGAAGTTGGCGCAGCAGAAAGATATAAAATTCCGTAATCAATTAATGAATAGGTGAAAGCTGAAGCTCTCAATAATTTTTGTTTTTTAACCAAGTTCAAGTCTAATAAACCTGCTCTTCCGTTGGTTAAAATTTGACCAACTAAATCTGCCAATAAAGCATCTTTATCTTTATTTCCAGGTAATCTGTAACCGATGGTTAAATTTTCTGCATCTGGACCTACAATTTCTTTTACAATTGGAGCTGTAATCGCATCTTCTGGTTGGAAAGTGTATTTATCAAATGGTTTTGGTTGCATGTAAGAAAACGCTTTGTCCACTTTTGCAATTACCTCATCTGGATTGAAGTCACCCGAAAGAATGATTCCCATATTATTAGGAACGTAATATTTATTAAAATACTTTCTGATTTCTATTAACGAAGGATTTTTAAGGTGTTCTACTGTACCAATGGTGGTTTGTAAACCGTAGTTATGCTTTTGGAAAAGATTAGAGAATAAAGTTTCAGAAACTTTTCTTCCGTCATTATCTAGCGTTCTATTTTTTTCTTCGTAAACCGCTTCTAATTCAGTGTGGAAAATTCTCAAAACTGGATTTCTGAATCTTTCTGCTTGTACTGCTAAATATTTATCTAAAGAAGCACTAGGAACGTCATCTGTATAAACCGTTTGTTCAAAACTGGTGAAAGCATTGGTTCCTTGAGCGCCCATTGCAGACATCATTTTGTCGTACTCATTTGCAATTGCATATTTTGCAGCAACTCCAGAAACTGAATCTATTTTTTTATAGATGGCTTTTCTTTGAACTTCATCTTTAGTTGAATTATATTGCTCATATAATGCGTCAATTTTTTCTAATTCTACTTTTTCTTTAGACCAATCTAATGAACCGTATTTATCAGTTCCTTTGAATAACATGTGCTCTAAATAATGCGCCAAACCAGTATTGGTTGCAGGGTCTGTTTTACTTCCTGCTTTGATGGCAACATACGCTTGGATTCTAGGATCCTTATTCGTAGGACTTAAAATAACTGTTAAACCATTCTTCAAAGTGTAAAAACGAGCTTTCGCAGGGTCATTGGTTACATATTTATAGGTGTAACCGCCACTCGAAGCTTCTTTCCACTGAAACTGGTTTTGGGCAAAAGCAACTACAGAAACTAAGACTGCAGCAAATGCCAAAGTAAGCTTTCTAATCATATTGAATTATTTTTTTTCTATTAGACGCAAAAAATGCAAAAATGTTTCTTAAACATTCATATTTTTTGAAAAGGAATGATTTTATCTTTCAAAAAGCAATCTTTCTCCGTGTTTTTCAGGAGAAACTTTACCATTTTCATAAGCAAGAAAACCATTCACGAAAGTATGTGTAATTTCTGAATGAAAAGTCTCGTTTTCTAGTGGACTCCAACCACATTTTGAGAGGATATTTTCTTTAGAAACTGTAATTTCTGCATTTGGATTAATGATTACCAAATCTGCTTTGTAACCTTCTTTTACATAACCTCTTTTTTCAATTTCGAATAAAATAGCAGGATTATGACACATTTTCTCAACCACTTTTTCTAAAGAAATCTTGCCTTTTTTGAAATATTCAAACATTACAGGTAAAGAATATTGAACCAAAGGCGCACCAGAAGGACAGCTCAAATATTTGTTAGATTTTTCTTCCAAAGTATGCGGAGCATGATCGGTTGCAATCACATCTATTCTATCATCTAAAAGTGCTTCCCAAAGTCCGTTTTTATCCGTTTCGGTTTTTACTGCAGGATTCCATTTGATAAGAGAACCTTTGGTTTCATAATCTTCGTTGGTAAAATGGAGATGATGAACGCAAACTTCAGCGGTGATTTTTTTGTCTTTTAACGGAATATCATTTCGGAAAAGTTCCATTTCTTTAGCAGTAGAAAGATGATAAACATGCAATCTCGCGCCAGTTTTTTTGGCGAGTTCTATTGCTTTTGAACTTGAAAGATAACACGCTTCTTCGCTTCTAATTAAGTGATGAAATTTCACAGGAATATCTTCTCCGTATTGTTCTTTATAGATTTCTGTATTTTTTCTGATGGTCGCTTCGTCTTCACAATGCACACAAATCGGCATTTTTACTTGAGAGAAGATTTCTTCCAAAATTTCGGGATTATCTACCAACATATTCCCTGTAGAAGAGCCTAAAAAAAGTTTAATGGCCGCTACATTTCTTGGATTGGTTTTCAGAACTTCTTCTAAATTATCATTGGTTCCGCCCATCGAAAAAGAATAATTGGCGTAAGATTTCTCCGAAGCAATTTTGTATTTTTCTTCTAAAAGTTCTTGCGTTACCGCATTGGGAACGGTGTTCGGTTGTTCTATAAAACTGGTTACTCCGCCTGCAATTGCGGCTTTTGATTCGCTTTCTATATCGCCTTTATGAGTTAATCCCGGTTCACGAAAATGCACTTGGTCATCAATTACTCCAGGAATAAGAAATTTTCCTTCAGCGTTAATGATTGTATCTGCATTTTCTTCGGAAATAGTTGATGAAATTTTTGCTATCAAATCATTTTCAATCAATACATCAGATTTAAAAATCTTTCCTTCGTTTACGATTTGTGCGTTTTTGATTAGGGTTTTCATTTTACTTTTAGATTTTTACAAATTTAATTTAACTTTTGAGGAAAGCCAAAGAAATTTAGGTTTTTGTGAAAGTGTAAAAGTTCAATTCTAAGGTTTATGAAAAATTCGTAAATCTAAAATCCCAAATCCCAAATCTTATAGTTATTTTTGCATTCTAAAAACGCTAAAAAATTGTATAAAAAACTATTCGGACAAACCGCCATTTATGGTTTAAGTTCAGTATTAGTAAGGATTTTTCCTTTTCTTATCGCTCCTATCGTTACACGAGCATTTGGGCCAGCTGCATCTTCACCATTTGTAGATTGGTACTCTATTGCTGGAGTTATTACGGTTTTTTTAACACACGGAATGGAAACTTCGTTTTTTCGTTTTGCGCAAGAAGATGATATTGACAAAAAAACCTTAATCTCTACTACTGCACTTAGCATTCTTTCTGTAGGGTTTATTTATTTGATTTTAGGTTATGTTTTCAGGCAAGAATTAGCGAATGCTTTTGAAACGCCAGACCAAGTGAATTTTTTGGTCATTTTCTTATTTATTTTATCTTTTGATGCGTTTTCTACTATTCCTTCAGCAGTTTTAAGATTAGAAGGAAGACCTATTCAATATATGCTTTCTAAAGTAATCGGTTCATTGGTTTACTTTTTTTTAGTGGTCTTTTTCATCAAATGGTTGCCTAAATTTCCAGAGGGAATTCTTGGCTTAAAATACAATCCAGAAATTGGGGTAGGTTACGTTTTTATTGCCAATTTGGTTCAGAGTATTGTGACTTTGGTGATTGTGGGCAAAGAATTTGTGAATTTCAGCATCAAAAAATTTGATTTTCAACTTTGGAAAAGAATTATGAATTATTCCTGGCCAGTAATGATTGCAGGTTTGGCTGGAATTGTAAATCAAACGCTTGACAGACAATTTCTTAAATATTTACTTCCAGATAAAGAAGCACGCCATCAGATTGGAGTTTATGGCGCTGTTTACAAAATCGCAACGTTTATTACAGTCTTTAGACAAGCTTATCAATTAGGAATTGAGCCTTATTTTTTCAGCAGTTTCAAAGATAAAAACAATCATAAAACCTATGCAGTTTTAATGGACGTTTTTGTAATTTGTAATTGTTTAATTTACATGGGATTGATGGTAAATCTTCAATGGATTTCAGAAAAATATTTGAGAAATCCGCTTTATTACGAAGGTATAGAAATCATTCCAATGGTGATGTTAGGTGCT
>ERZ650302.2397-NODE-2397-length-10031-cov-3.783380_pt1 | contig 10031 bp, 10 predicted proteins | sample MGYA00376238_ERZ650302 | MGnify/ENA primary metagenome ERZ650302 (study PRJEB26733, sample SAMN07839298) | wastewater metagenome | biome: urban; feature: wastewater treatment plant; material: waste water | place: USA: North Carolina | collected 2016-04-28 ... | reverse complement strand
CAGACAGTGCTCGATCGACTTGAAGGTCGATCCTGCACGTCGGGCCCGTGCCGAGTACATGCGAGGACTGCCTAAAGCCGTTCGTCAGCGCGTTTGTCTGCTGCTGGGTTCCCGTGATGCAGAGAGCACAACCCGTGCCATGAACATCGAAAAAAAAGGCGGGAGCGCTGAAGACGTTAAACAGACAAAAGAGGGCGGTGAGCTCTATCCGATCCGTCACTGGCATCAGGGGAACGTATGGGAATTCCTGCTATCGTCCGGGGATGAGGCTCGTTTTGCGTTACCCAGTTACCTGCCTAACAATAATGAAACTGCTGAGCTCTACAAAGAGGCTACGGGCGAATGTGTCTGGACGGGTTCTGAAAAAGCAAAAAGCGCCTGTGGTTCACGATTTGGCTGTTACCTTTGCCAGGCTGTAGGGCTCGACCGCTCTATGGAAAACCTGCTGAATGCCGACCCGGAGAAATATGGCTATATGGCTATCCTGAACCGGCTTCAGCGTTTCATTGCCAAACGCCGTTATGCCTGGGAAGACCGCCATCCAGTGGGCCGCACGGTATACGAAGGTGGGTATATTAAGATCCAGCCAGATGTATACTCGCCGAAATTCCTGGAACGTCTGTTACACATCTGCTGTAGCGCCGACTACGTAGAGCAGCAACGCGCCGATGACGTTGCCGAGAAACTCGCTTACGGCTTGCTGGAAGACAATGCGCATAACCGTCGCATGTCCCGGCCTCAGTTCCGCATCGTCAGCGAAGAAGCCGTTGTGCATGTCGATTTCATGTGGGCTTTCCATCATTTCAATGACAAGCCTTTTAGGGCACTGGAGATCTACCACCGCGTCTGGGCCCACGGCGAGCTGGATCTGTTGACTGATGAACCGACGATGCCTGTAGTCCCTCAGTCCCCAATCCCTAAAGCAGTCTGGCTGAAGGTGGGGAAATTTGGCGATGACTCACTATTTGATGGGCTGGCTGATCCTGTTGCGGAAATGACCTATTTCGACGGCGGAGATGACGAACGCGCCGCACGTGTCATCAAGACAAGAGACGGCCACCGTCGTGTTGTCAGTTTCAGCGAAGATAACGAAGTTACCGTAGATGAAGAGTCTGCAAGCTTTGTGTTATGGGTGGAATACCCACGCCTTAAATCTGCTATTGAGAGCGGGGCGTACACCGCTGGGAGCGCGGCGCAGTTCTACCTGCGTTTCGGCACGGTATCTCTGTGCAAAGGTAAGTCAGCCTTGTATCACAAAATGATGCAGCGTGGTCAAACCTACCATCGACTCGGCCTGACCGGATTCCAGTCGATGGAAGGGATCACAGCTCGAAAAGACCTTCGCATCCTCTCGACCGAGAAATACCAGCATGTTCTGAAAAGAACGCTGGAGGCCCGGATCATTCGTTTTAAATGGTGGGCTAACCTCGCTTTCACCATCCAGTACCACATGACCCGCATGACAGAATTTGGGTTCTGGCTGCATCGCGTCTTACGCCAGGAAAGCCATAACGAGCTTATGGACGAGAAAACGCTGTGCAAAAACAGCCTGGAAACTGTCCTGATCAACCAGACCAATGCCTGGTGTCTTGTGATGAGTGACGTGGGCAACAAACCTGATACATCAAATGCGCTGCGCCGCTACTGGAGACAGGAGCGGGCCCGAGCTTTCGCGCACTGTGCTTCAGTACCGGAAGTCCTTAAATCGCTGGTGGCTCGTGAGATGTTCAATATTTATCGACGTGCGCTTTATGAACTCAATAGCCATAAAGAGTTGAGCCTTGGCCTGATACACATACAGGAACTGGCAACTCAGAACGCGGACGCGTTACGGATCCATATCAAAATAATGATGCGGTTAATCAGGCTGTGGCAATTGTCAGGTTTAACAAGCATTGGTCAGAGTGAATTTTGTGAGGCGGCTTAACTGCCTGGAATAAAGGGAAAATAATGAAAATCATGCTTTCACTAGGCTCTGTTGCTATTACGACAGTAGCATCTATGTTGTTGCTGTGCAGCCAGGCTAATGGCAGCAACGGGAACAGGCCTTTACGGATCAACGAACCTGTTCAGATTACTATCGAACAAGTGATGTATCGCATTGCAAATGGTAACCAGAATATCGGCATGAAAATGCGTGAAAACCCAGTGCTGTTTTCGGGTCATGCCGGAATCAGTGTAGAGCTAAGTGATTTTCCGCCCGGGTCAAAATCCGCGCCCGTACCCGGAACTACCGTAATGCTGCGTACCGCTTTGTCTGGTCAGACAGAGGCCTGTTATCAGCAGCACTGCTACTCAGCCGAAGTGACCACGTACAACGAATAGAGGTCTTGCTATGGCAGACAGAACTGATGGAATGAAAGGAAGAGCACTGATTAGGCAGTTGTCCGGTATGCCACCCGGCGTTAACCCATTAAACGTTCCTCAGCCGCTTAAGCGAACCGTGTGCCTGGCAAAAGGCATAGTGGATACATGGGATAGTTTTCCATCCGAAAACAACCTTGCAATCGCCCTGGAAAACGCCGCTGCAATATCACGGCTGGCGATAAGCCTCCTGCAAGAACGGGAAGTACTGTACCGGCAGCTGGCATCTCTTGGAGTAGAACCAGAGAAAATGAAACAATCCGTCGAAGCCATCCCGATGGAAACGCTTTTAAAAAGCCTTCCAATGAGGAAAAAGTAACTTTCTAGCGTTTTTTGTTTCCGCTGTAAGAAGACACCTTTTTTGGTGCTCAATAGCAGTATTTTTTTAACAGATAAACTAAACGAATTCAATATTTCTTAAATTCAAGCACATTTTGTCTTCTTTTAAATTTCGTCGTAGGTTTAATGCAGTTAATAATGTTACTCACGGATTAATTTTTAAAAAATACAGAGCCTAATCAGGCTATACGGGTTTTGTAATTGCTATCATTAAAGTCACGAGGAAAACCATGAGTGCATACGTCGAGCAGGTATTTAATGATGTTGAAAAAATGCGTGGCAAAGTTCTGGCCGACCGATTCCGCATGGTATTCAAAAAAATCCAGCTTGTGAAGAACGACGACTCAGACGAGGCCTACAACCTGAAGCAACAGGAAAACCTAGCCGCTGTCACTGAACTTCAGAATGCTGGTGGTTTCATTGATTGGGACATCAAGGTCACTAAGTATAGCAACACATCCACTCAGGTTGAGTTGCGGCATAAGGTAGATGGTGTGCTGGTATGGCGCGATTTTACCTTCGTAAGCGATTTTGTATTCGAACTCGCTAAAAACGTTGTCTATTCAAAAGAGACGGTCTGAATTCAATTTTTGCATTAATAACCGGTGGAAAAATGGAGCAACTGACACCTGCAAAACTCGACTCGATGATTACTGAGACTACAACTGAACTGCTATATGCGCAGAGGGCACTTATCAGCCCAAGCCGAGCTGATGCGATGGAAAAGAAAGCGTCTCAATTACTCAGCATATTATTGGAGTTAAAGGAACTAAGAAATAAAAGCCCACAAAAAATCATACTGCCACCCCCTGCATGTTGCTTTGCAGATCATAGTTATCCTGCATATTCCAGAGACCAAGTTATTGCAATACTTGATTCTCTTGGACATAAAATTATTGAAAAGGAAAATTAATGCTCCAGACAAAAATCGTAAATATATTCTATGCCAGTGCTGAAGAGCTTCAGCTAGGCATTAACGAGATAGATACTGAGATTACGACCGCTTTGCAGAACGGCAATATGGAAGCCGTCAAAAAAGCAACGTTACTTAAAAACACCATGATTAGTCTGCTGGACAACAAACAGAAGGGCGAGCTGGTTCAAGAAACGTGTACGTCAGGCGAAAAGGCTGATTCATCGGTAGAAATAACGGACGCAATGGCCTACGCGTTCCACGCGGCATCTGGTGAGGGTGCAATTGGTTCCGATGATGTTGAAGAGATAAAGCGTGGTCTGCGGGTAGTTATCAATGAGTGTGGCCTCACAAATCACCTCGTAAAGATCCCTGCTGGTTTACACGATGCAACAGCTCAGCTTGTAGTTAACTTCGCCTCTGAGATGGCGGGTAAGCTTTACCGGGCCCAGGAGAAGTATGGTCGTGGGGCTGAATGGGCAAAATCTGACTGGAAGGATGAATGCCTCAAAGAGCTCCACCGACACCTTTCAAAAGGTGATCCACGTGATGTAGCAGCCTACTGCATGTTTTCGTGGCATCACGGTTGGCTGACCCACAGCGAACAACCTGCTATAGCGGGGCTCAGCGAAAGAGTTCTGTTCGATAGCTTTATGAAAGATGATTACTCACCTGATTCAAGTGGTTCAGTATCAGAGGAAGAAGAAAGGGTCTTTCTTGAGGTGCTCTTTCACATATGGCAAGGCCGGGCCGCAGTTCAGAATGGATTAACTCAACAGGAAATGGATATCGTAATGAAGTACCGGGAACAAAATCAGAAATAACATTACTGCGTTCTGACAACCAGTAAATTAACTCGATGCGGTATTTCAGAAAGGAAAAATTATGATCGTTCTCAAATACCCTCCTTACCCATCGCCCTTCTGGTTCCGGGGGGAAAAAGATAAAACGGGTGTGGTTACCGAGGTTGGAACAGTTTATGTGGAAGCAACAAAGGATAACCTGCTGCTGGTGGAGGGCACACTCCCTCCGGTAGGTGCGACTTTGTTTCTTACACCTGACCGGTTCGATATTAAAGCTGAAACTGAGATTGATAGCCGGGCCCGACGAGAGGAACAGGCCAGACAACGTCTGACACGGCAAGAAGAAGAACGACAGCAAAAGGCCGCTCTCGATATGAAGCTGATGCAACAGGCGCAAGAGCGAAACGCTCGTTTGTATCTTCCGGTACGATGGACAAGCGGATTCAAATCGGTGATTTCCGGGCTGACGGAAAACAGTAGCGGTAACGGTATAAACCGGCGAACTGTGATTCACGTGCTTTTACTTGAGGACATACGTGATGGGCGCCTGGTCAGAAATGAAGGGGATTTTCTTTGCACCGCCGCAGGTGGAAGTAACGGCAAGCTTTGGGTTAACCCAGCCACCCATAGTGATGGTGAGTACGGGCCTTACGTATGTGAAATAACGTGTAAGCAGTGTATTAAGGCTGCTCTACGTTGGCAGGATAAAAATAAGGCCGTCCCACCGGAATGTGTTCCGTAGGTATCAGGCGAACCGATCACCACGCTATAGAGAGAGGGGACAGTGAACATGCAAGTTGCTAAAAACAAGTACGCCGTTCTGGACAGTGCGATCATGAAAATACTCGGCAAAGAGCCGGTTCCATTTTCACTGATTATGCTTCCAGACGTAGCTGGTGAGTGTTCCCGACTCGCTGATGAGGAGAGGAATAAGCCGATGCCATTCCGCATTCTTGACCGGCGGTTACAGGCGCTAAGAAAGGCTGGCAAAATTCAGTTCGTGACCGGAAAAGGCTGGGTAAACCCTCTTTCCTGACCACCCGCAATTCGTACTGCATCTTCCTTTTCGTAAAAGGCAACTCTTCGTTGCCTTTCATCCCCCAGAGCTATTCGTCACCTGCCCCCCCAACGATAAAATCAAAGTATCACAAACAATATGTCCCCCATTTAAGCCATTAGAAACACCATGTCCTAGTACAATAGCGGCAACATGGCTAAAGCCGGGGGAAGGAGATCATAATGACGGGTATCGTGCGCATTGAACAACCGGTAGAGCGAATTGAACGTTTCCATTCTCTTCAAGGCGGTCAGTACTGGCGGGCAAATGAAGCCATTGCTGAAGAGAACATTGCCGCTTCCGAAGTACTGCTGATTGAATCGCTGCGTTGGGTCGACAACAAACTGCATACGGTCATTCTGCGCACCCACCCATCAAAACATGGCCAACACATTCGGTTTGAATATACCGATGAATCTGGCCGCACTTGTGGCACTACCCGTAGCTTCACTCAGCACCGCTTTTTGTTTGATGACTTCGTTAACAAATTCACCTTTGCTGCTGACTCGAAAGAAGTCCGCGAAAGTGAAGTGCAGGCCTGCCAGCAGTTGGCTCAGAAGCTGACCGTTGAACTTTCCGAGGCGATGACAAACCCTGAACGCATGAAAGAGATCATTGCGGAACGCCTTGAAAAAGAGCAGACAGAAAAAAGCGAGAACAAACTCAATACTCTACCCGCGACGATTGACCAGTACACAAACCTCGCCACCGGCCCGTTAGAAAATGCGCTGACATCCGGTGTCAATGAGGAAAGCATTAAGGGAATGATGGAAGCGGCTCGGCATGGACATAAACTGGCCGTCATACAATCTGAATGGCTACAAGGTAAGAATAACGAAATTACCAGGGCCGTTCAGGCCGTCGTACCCTATTACCAGGAAATGGCTGCGGCGCAGCTGGCCGCATTCGAAGAGAGCAGGGAGAACGTTGAATCGCTGATGAAAGGGATTGCGTCTCTGGATCTTTTCATCGGCAAAGATGTTGTCGTCAACACGATAATCAAAGGCAATTCAGCCCCGAGCGACATTCCTCTGACATTTGTCCAGAAAAAGCTACTGATGGATGAGGAGCTCGCTGTCTATCTGGATCTGGGAGACTGGTTCGATTTCACCAAAGCAGATTTATTCGACCAGGCACTGCAAAAACACCCGGGCCTAATCGAGCAGATTTTCCCGACCCAACGTTGCGTACTGGTTATGGCCGTCACCAGACGGCACGTCAATTATCAGGATCCGTGGGAGGCTGCGGCCAAAGACTTTCAAAACAGATGTGTCTTCCTGCTGGTACGAGACGGCGAAAATATTTACCAGGTATGCAGCCCGGTTGAATCTCATCTGGGCGCTCATACGCTGTTCCCTGAACGTGACGAGCAGGACGCGCTTTTTCGCGGTTTTGACGGTTCTCGCATCACCTTCCGCGATGTAGCTTACACTGACCGGCTGCGGGCGCATGAAAAGATGGCGCTGCACTATAAACGTTTCCTGATCCTTTGCTGCGGGCTCGACCAGCGTGAGCGCCTGTTTGGCGAATTCTATGATCGCAGTAGTAACATTAATTTCATCTCGATGGACTTCCAGGAGAAATATTGCCGCTTTATTCATGACGCAGATGGAACCGGTCTGTTGAGTGACCCGGAGGCCGATACCAGACCATCGCTGGAGTCCTACATTAAGCAGGCGAACCAGCACCTGCGTTCTGGTTCACGCGTCTTTTGTGAGTGGAGACAGGTCGTTAATCCGGTTACCGCACCCGGGGCAGCTAAGGATGATTCAGGTAACGGCTACCGGGGACATTCATTCACGGTTGATTTCGTTAAAAGCCGTAGTACCAGCGTGGCATACCAGAAGAATGAAGAGATCTACGTTGATGTGCCAGTCGTTCAGCACACCTACAGCCGTAATGCGAAGTCAGACAAACGAGAATTCAATGCCAAGGTATGCCTCTCAAAATTCAGAACCTCTGATAGCCTTGGCTATCTTTGCCTGGACACGGTGAAATCCGCCGATCTCGAATATTACATTCACAACCGGCGTATCCGGGCTAACCATCTTTATTACATCCGGCTCTTCAAAGAACTTGCGGCACTGCTGAAGCTGGAAGAAACGCATGAAGAACAATACCGAAGCAAAATGCTGGCGGCTTTAAACGCCGGGAACATCGGTGACGAAAATGACCGGGTTGCGGCTGTAGATAAAACGATTCAGACGTGGCGCTGCGCAAACCGAGGTGCATCCCTCCAAAGTGGTCTGGAAGATGAGAAGCAATGGAAAGCGCTCCTTGCCATGATGGATTTAATTGCATGGCGAGGTCATGCAAGCATCCCGCAAATTGAATGCTACTGTGAGCAACTTGGAAACTCTCCTCTACGGCTTGTGGTAATGCCAAACGGCAAACTGGGCCTGTATGTAGCCCCACGAGCTGAAGAACGAAACGATGCAGCTGAGAAACACAAATGGGCTATACGTGTGGTATTGAGTCTGACGCGTACCGGTGTGAAAGAGGTATCTCGCTCATGGGCTCTGGTTAACGAACTGAGCGTATCTGAATGCACCCTCAAAGAATGGCCGCTGGTGGATGAGTGGAAAGGGTTAAAGTCTGTATTTGAAAGCTACGACCGGAAACTTAAAGCTCTGGCAGACATTGAACTGGGCCGTGAGACTCTCAAGCGTCTGAATCCCAGCAACCAGGAAGGTCTGAGCGAGCTGGCAGAATTGTGGATTAATGCTTTTGAAGAAATGAACTTCTACCGACCGACTGGCGGGATCGTTCAAAAGCCAGTAATGATGATCCCGATTGGTCTTATTGTCGACCGTGAGGAGTGGTCATACTTATATCTTGGTACACGCGGCTCTGCGGTCGAGTATATCTATCAGAATCTGAATGATAAGGCACTCAAGGCCCGGGTAGCCCACCGTCTGATTTCAAATTACGAGGTCAAAGAGGGTAAGCTCGATAATCTTGCCAATAAGAAAACAAGTCTGGGTCTCTTTTGCACAAAACAGCGCCCGGACATGGCCCCTTTTAGCGCAGACCGAAACATAGAGACATATGGGCCTGATTTCGGCGTTAACCATGCTGTGCTTACGCATATGGTATCGTTTAAATCGCAGATAGCGCTGATTCAGCAAGAGGCAGATCGCGGCTTACACCGTCTCTTCACGATAGCCAGCAACCTGGTCAGTTCAGCCGGGGAGTTGCTTATCGATCAACTGCTCGGCGATGCGGCGCGAGATGCAGATGAGCCGGTAGATATTCTTGAGGTGGTTATTAACCCAGCGCCAACCGGTGAACCAGGGGCGAAGCTGAAGAAGAATGGTGAGACATTCTGGCATAAGCACTGGTGTGATTTGTGTAAGCCAGGAACCGAAGAAAGCCTGGCACTCTCCCACATTCACGCGCCGGATCACGTCATTACGCGGACTTCGTTCAGTTCCAAGGAGGATGCCATCCTCTTCGTACTCAAGACGATGCCGCAGGCCAGAAAATACGAAAAGGATTTCTTCCGCGACAATGATTTCGATGTACCTGATGGGATTATTGAACGGTGGATAGACCGTTAATCATATGCAGTATGAATAAAAAAAAGCCCGCTTTAGTCGTTGCAAGCGGGCTTTTTATTTCTTCGCGTTACAGCTGTGGCATCAATTACAAAACGGAACGGCTTGGTGCCGGGGCGAAGAACGGAGAAAGGGATAGGCACGAGGTGGTGATAATGTTGCTATTCATATGGGGTATGAATAAGAAACAGCCCACTTGCGAGTACTAAGTGGGCCATTGAGGGTCAGGCATAAGACTCAGACAGAGCAGTAGCGGCTTCAAGCGCCGGTTCAAGCGACAGGCTGTTATCGCTGATAACATTCCATCCCTCATTGCCGTAAACAAAATGGACGTAACCTGCACGTTCAGTTTCTTCAGGGCGATAAGCATAGAAGTAGTCTTCATCAGTAGAGAACATGGCTTCAACAATACGTTCTACGTTCGTAGAGCGCTTCAGCACAATCTCTTCTGAGTCGAATACCGAGATGCTATATCCTGCTTCAATCAACCCGGTTGCTGCTGCCCGGGCAATTTCCTGCTCAATACGTTGCCGCTGATCTACGTTCATGCCTGCTGCTCCTCGATGGGAAGTGAAGTCGAACACACGAGAAAGCATGAACTATAGTTCACATTTAATCAATAAAAAAGGGAACTATACTTCACTTATTCTTGGTTTTTTTTAATACTGGTAGTCCTGCAAGCGCATCGTTCCAATGCTGCTCGCGTTCCTCATTACCTGAAATATTACTTATCCATCTTTCGGACTTGCCCCAGCGCTGTGCCAGCGCCTGCCGCGTCCAGCCTTTGCGTTTCATCTCTGCTTTAAATTCATCGCTGGTGGGTTTGTACATAGGTTAATCCACGTGAACTATAATTCACCTGATAGTACGGTAAGGCTGGTTAAGTAACAACGGGATATCGACGGTCATCTTCCGTTCCCGCACACGGGCCAGTGCTCCTGGCTATACTGAGTCAAAAATGCGGAGGACACATTATGTTTGAAGATCGGAAGAGCGTC
>ERZ650302.2392-NODE-2392-length-10037-cov-6.227610_pt1 | contig 10037 bp, 7 predicted proteins | sample MGYA00376238_ERZ650302 | MGnify/ENA primary metagenome ERZ650302 (study PRJEB26733, sample SAMN07839298) | wastewater metagenome | biome: urban; feature: wastewater treatment plant; material: waste water | place: USA: North Carolina | collected 2016-04-28 ... | reverse complement strand
GGGGCCTCCCCTGGCGGCAAAAGCTCGCCGTGCTGTTTGGCAAACCGGCGGGCCCGGGGAACACCTGAGCCACACGCCACAAAAAAGAGAGCGCCCTTGGGCGCTCTCTTGCATTTGATCGTCAGGTCCCTCAGACGTGGGCAAAGGACCAGATGGCGGGCACCAGGCTCACCAGGGTTATCCCGGCCAGCAGCCGCTCGCGCAGGCTGAGCCGCTGATCCGCCCCGAGCTGGCGGCGGCTGTAGAGAAACAGCAGCAGACCCGGCCCGTAGAGCAAAAGCGACAGCAGCAGATACTCCACCCCGGCGGCATAGAGCAGCCAGAAACCATAACCACTCGACACCAGGGCCACCGCCCGCACCAGGCCATTGCCCTGCCCGCTTAAGGAGAGCTTGAGCAGGAAGAGGCCGATCAGCAGGTAGGGCACCAGTATCATGGAGGTGGAGATGAGCAGCAGGTTGGTATACCCCTTGCCAAGCAGCCACACCAGCAGCAAGCAGCCCTGCACGGTCAGGCTGGTGAGCCAGAGCGAGGCGATGGGGGTGCCGTTGCGGTTCTCGCGCCGGAAGATGGCCGGGAAGGCCCCGTGACGCGCCGCGCTGAACGGCACCTCGGCCGAGAAGAGGGTCCAGCTCACGTAGGAGGCGAGCACCGACACGATGAGGCCGGCGCTGATGAGCAGCTTGCCCCAGGAACCCGTCATCTGGGCCATCAGTCCCGCCATGGAGGGGTTGGGCAGGGCCGCAAGCTCCGGGCGGCTCAATATTCCGAGCGCCAGCACCGAGATGAGCACATAGAGCAGCAGCGCCAGCACCACGCCGAGCACGGTGGCGGTGCCCACATCCCGCTTGTTTCTCGCCCGGGCCGAGAGCACCGCTGCCCCTTCGATGCCGGTGAAGACCCAGAGGGTGATGAGCATGGTGTTGCGCACCTGCTCGGAGACCGGTACCGCCAGGGTGCTGCCCTCCTGATCCGCCGCAAAGGTGACCGGATCGAACCAGTAGCAGGCGAACAGGATGAACAGCAGCAGCGGCAGGCTCTTGGCCAGGGTCGCCACCAGATTGAACAGGGCCGCCTGCTGCACGCCGCGGGCCACCAGCAGGTGCACCGCCCAGAGGATGCAGGACTCGCCGATGAAGGCCGCCAGGGTGTTGCCCTCGCCAAACCAGACCCGCTCCGGCGTGTCGACGAAGCTGCCCAGCGCCGCGAAGGCGATCACCAGATAACCCACCACGCCGATGGTGGCACAGAGCCAGTATCCCCAGGCGGAGAAGAACCCCACCAGCTCGCCAAAGCCGGCCCGGGCATAGCTGTAGATGCCGCCGTCGAGCTCGGGTTTGAGCCGCGACAGGTAGAGGAAGCTCATGGCCAGCGCCAGTATGCCGACCCCGGTGACGGCCCAGCCGATCAGCACGGCGCGGGCGCCCGCCACATCGGCCATGTTCTGGGGCAGGCTGAAGATGCCGGCCCCCACCATGGAGCTGAACACCAGCGCAGTGAGGGACCAGAGCCCGATCTTGCTCTCTTTCATGGGCGCTCCTTAACGCAGCCGGCTGGCCAGCGCCTCGATGTGTTCCGGGCCGATGCCGCAGCAGCCGCCGATGAGGTTTGCCCCGGCTCTGCGCCAGCGCTCGGCCCAGCCGAGGTAATCCAGCGGCCCCAGATCGCCACGGATCTCGTCCAGACCGTCATTGGCAGTCGCCTCCTTGGGCTGGGGCGGGAAGGCGTTGGCATAGGCGCCGAGGCGAACGTCGGTGCGCCCCTGAACCTGCAACGCGGCGACGGCCACCTTGAGCGCCCCTTCAATCACCTCGGGCTGGCAGCAGTTGAACAGGATGGCATCCACCCCGGCCGACGCCAACGCGGTCACGGCATCCGCCACCCGCTCGCCGGAGCGCAGGGTGGGCTCACTGCCCGGCGCCTCGTCTTCCAGAGTAAAGGAGACCCAGAACGGCTTGCCGTCCTCGGGCAGCAGGGCCTTGAGGGCCAGGGGCTCGGCGATGAGGCTCATGGTCTCCGCCAGCCAGAGATCCACATGGGGTGACAGGGCACGGATAAGCGGTGTCGCCAGCTCGCTCACCCGCTCGGCCTGATAGAGGTCCGCACGATAGGAGCCAAAGAGCGGCGGCAAGGAACCGGCCACCTTGACGGCTCCCCCCTGCTCGTCGGCCACGTCTCGGGCCAGTTGCCCGGCCAGAGCCGCAAGTGCCTCCCCTTGGGCGGCAAAGCGTGCCTCGCCGATATGGAAGGGCACCAGGGCATAGCTGTTGGTGGTGATCACCCGGGCACCGCTCGTCGCATAGGCCTGGTGTACCTCGCGCACCGTCTCGGGCGCTTCCATCAACGCCAGTGCCGACCACTCCGGTTGACGGAACGGCGCACCACGCCGCGCCAGTTCACGGCCCATACCGCCATCGAGTACCCACAAATCCTGCTTGTCCATCTCTGTCTCTCTGCGTCTCCCCGCCATGACGGGTGTTTATTGTGTGAAACCACATTAAGCCATCAAAACATCTAGACGGCTAGAAATCCCAAATATCATGACCCAAAGTAGAACAAGAGGCAATCGGGGGCTACGAACAAATCCGGGCAAGCTCAGGATGATGGCGGCAAAGGGAGGTCTCCCCGGCACAGGCATCACCTGGCCAGGCACTGAAACGACAAGAGGCCACCCCGGGGGGTGGCCTCTTGTGAAACAGGGGATCAAGGCGGGCACAGCCGCCGATAACCAGGGGCTCAGCGCCCGGCCAGCACCCGCTTGGTCTGCTTGACCCAGTCGGAGACCCGGCCCTGCTGGGGATAGCCCTGCCAGATCTGCTCCCACTGGGCGGGGCTGAGGGGGCGGCCCAGCCGACGCTGCACCCCGGCATAGAGGTAGTCGTGGGCCGTGGTGCGTGCCTGGGCCGAGGTGAGGAACTTGGCAACAGGGTCAGTGAGACGCACGTCCCGCATGCCGAGCAGCGGATAGTCGCTGTGCACCGCCGCCAGCATGGTCTCGCGCATGGCGGATTCGATGTAACCCCGGGCAAACAGGGCGGTGACCGATTCAAGCGACCCTTGATCCGGGCCGTGATACTCCTCGTCGAACACCGGGCTGGGCTCTGCCACGGCGCTTTGCACCACCGCATCGGGATCCTGCTGCGGGACCACCACGGCAGGCTGGGGAGCGACGGGTTTGGCAGGCGTCACCGGCTTGCGCGGTGCGCTCTGGCTGCAGGCACCCAGTGCCAGGGCGAGCGCCACACAGGCCAGCGCACGGGAATGAGTCTTCATCTTCATGATTGCTAACGAACTCCTTTAGGATTCCTGAGCGGGCTTCTCATTGCTCGCAGGTTCTACCCGGGTGACCAGCAACTGGTCAATCTTGTAACTGTCGATGTCCACCACTTCGAACTTGTAACCGGCATATTTGACCGAGTCGGTGCGCTTGGGGATCTTGCGCAGCATGTACATGATGAAACCGGCGATGGTCTCGTAGTTCTGGTTTTCCGGGAACTCCTCGATGTCGAAGGCGCGCATCACGTCGGAGATGGGGGTCACCCCGTCCACCAGCCAGGAGTTCTCGTCCCGCTGGACGATCTGCTCTTCCACCACGTGGGTGGCCCACTCCCCCATGACGGTGCTCATCAGGTCGTTCATGGTGACGATGCCCACCACCAGGGCGTATTCGTTCATCACCACCGCAAAATCGCCGCGATGGTTCTTGAAGTACTCCATTGCCTCGTAGAGGTTGAGGGTGTCGGGAATGATGATGACGTTCTGCACCAGGGAGCCGCTGTTGAGATCGATGCTCTGGCCGCTGATGACGCGGATCAGCAGCTCCTTGGCATCCACGAACCCCTTGATGCTGTCGAGGTTGTGGTCGCACACCAGGAACTTGTTGTGGGGGTGCTCGGCGATCTTCGCCTTGATGCTCTCCTCCCCCTCTTGCAGGGTGAAGTAGATGAGGCTCTCCCGCGCCGTCATGGCGGAAGTGACACCCAGAGACTGGAGCTCGAACACGTTCTCGATGAGCTGGTGCTCCTCGCGCTGGATGACACCGGCTTCGGCACCTGCATCCATCACCGCATAAATATCGTCGGAGGTGATCTCGTCGTTGCGCACCATGGAGATGCGCATCAGCCGGAACAGGCCGTTGGCCATGCCGTTGAACAGCCACACCAGCGGCATCAGCAGGGTCACGCACAGCAGCATGGGGCGTACCACCACCACCGCAACCCGTTCCGGCATCGTCATGGCCAGGCGCTTGGGCATCAAGTCCGCTATCAGGATGAACATGCCGGTGACGAACACGAAGGAGGCGATCGAGCTTATCTGGGAGAGCCAGGGGCCCTGATAGAAGCCGGAGATCAACGACTTGATGGCGGGGTTCAGGGCGGATTCGCCCAGGATGCCGCCCAGGATGGCGACGGTATTGAGGCCTATCTGCACCACGGTAAAGAAGTTACCTGGCTGGGCCTGCAGTGCCAGCACTTTTTCGGCATGGCGATTGCCCTCGTCGGCCATCACCTGCAACTTGATCTTGCGGGAGGCGGCGAGAGAGATCTCGGAAAGCGAGAAGAACACGCTGCCGGCGACCAGCAGCATCAGAAAGAACAAACTATCGGCAAAACTCATGATTAACCTATTGCTACAGCCGCCTTAGCACAAGACGGCAAACTGGGCCCGGGAAACCGGACCGTGACTCCATCCGGGACTCACACAGGGGCCATATTCTAGCAGAAAAGCGCCCGCTGGGTGGCGTTATCTTGAACTGCCGTGCCATGCAATGAAAAAGGCGCTCAAAGCGCCTTTTTATTCAATCAGGGCTGGATTCCCGTCGTGCAGCCGCGACGGGAGCTCCACCCAAGGCGCCCCATCAGCCCTTGCCCAGCAGATCGCTCAGGTCATCGGCCTTGGTGTGACGCACATCCTTGCCCTTGACGTAGTAGACGATGTACTCGCAGATGTGCTGGCAGCGATCGCCGACCCGCTCGATGGCCCGTGCCGCCCAGAGCACGTTGAGCACCTGGGGGATGGTGCGGGGATCTTCCATCATGTAGGTCATCAGCTCGCGGATGATGGACTCGTACTCCCGGTCCACCTTGTCATCTTCCTTGTAGACGGCGATGGCCGCCTCCAGATCCATGCGGGCGAAGGCGTCGAGCACGTCGTGCAGCATCTTGATGGTGCGACGGCCCATGTTCTCGAGCGACACCAGCGGCGGCTGGGGCTTGTTGGCGTTGTCGGTCAGCATGCGGGCAATCTTGTCCGCCACGTCGCCAATCCGCTCCAGATCCGTGATGGTCTTGATGATGGCCATCACCAGCCGCAGGTCGGACGCGGTGGGCTGACGCTTGGCGATGATGCGGGTGCACTCCTCGTCGATGGCCACTTCCATGGCGTTGACCTTGTGGTCGTTGGCCACTATCTTGCGCGCCGCATCCAGATCCTGGATGTGAATGGCGGAGATGGCGTCGGTCAGCTGCTGCTCCACCAGACCGCCCATCACCAGCACCTGGTTGCGCACGTTCTCGAGCTCGGCATTGAACTGACCGGAGATGTGTTTATTGAGGTTCATATTGTCCATACAAATAATCCTTGTTGCTCCGATTATGCCTTAGCCGTTGAACCGACCGGTAATCTGTTTATTGATGCTCATCTTGTTCATACCAATAACCCTTGTTGCACCAACCATGACTTAGCCATTGAACCGACCGCCAATCTGTTTCTTGTGGTTCATGTCAGTCGTCCTCATCTCTTAGCCGTAACGACCGGTGATATAGTCTTCGGTCTTCTTCTTGGCCGGGGTGGTGAAGATGGTGTTGGTGTTCGAGTACTCGATGAGCTCACCCATGTACATGAAGGCGGTCTGATCCGACACCCGCGCCGCCTGCTGCATGTTGTGGGTCACTATCACCACGGTGAACTGGCTCTTGAGCTCGTTGATCAGCTCCTCGATGGTGAGGGTGGAGATGGGGTCGAGCGCCGAGGTCGGCTCATCGAGCAGCAGCACTTCCGGCTCGATGGCGATGGCACGGGCGATCACCAGACGCTGCTGCTGACCACCTGAGAGGCCGAAGGCGTTGTCGTGCAGGCGATCCTTCACCTCTTCCCACAGGGCCGCGCCGCGCAGTGAGCGCTCGGCGGCCTCGTCCAGGGTGCGTCTGTCGTTGATGCCCTGCAGGCGCAGGCCATAGACCACGTTCTCATAGATGGATTTCGGGAAGGGGTTGGGGCGCTGGAACACCATGCCGACCTGACGGCGCAGGGCGGAGACATCCACGCTCTTGTCATAGATGTTGTGGCCGTGCAGCTGGATTTCCCCCTCGATGCGGCAGATCTCCACCAGATCGTTCATCCGGTTGATGCAGCGCAGCAGGGTCGACTTGCCACAGCCGGACGGGCCGATAAAGGCGGTCACCTGCCCTTTGGGGATCTTCATGTTGACGTTGAACAGCGCCTGCTTGTTGCCGTAGTACAGGTTGAGATCCTTCACCTCCAGCGCAGTCTGCTCCGGGGTCAGGTTGAGCAGGTCGGTGGCGGTGTGCGGGGCCGAACTCGGTGTTACGTTGATCATCTGTTTACCTCAAATTCTCTTGGTGGCAGCGGGCAAACGTCTTGCCCGCTGCCGGAATATCTGGTTGGCAGGGAAGGTCCCTGCCCGTCTCTGTAATGGCTGGATTAATGTTCCAGCGACCGGAATTTCTCGCGCAGGTGGTTACGAATACCGATAGCCGTCAGGTTGAGGCCCACGATCACCGTCACCAGCAGGAAGGAGGTGGCGTAGACCAGGGGCCGCGCCGCCTCGACGTTCGGGCTCTGGAAGCCGACGTCATAGATGTGGAAGCCCAGGTGCATGAACTTGCGCTCCACGTGCAGGTACGGGAAGTTGCCATCCATCGGCAACGTGGGAGCAAGCTTCACCACCCCCACCAGCATCAGCGGCGCCACCTCGCCCGCCGCACGGGCGATGGCCAGGATAAGGCCGGTCATGATGGCCGGGCTTGCCATGGGCAGCACGATGCGCCACAGGGTCTCGGCCTGGGTGGCACCCAGCGCCAGCGAACCCTGGCGAATGGTGCTCGGGATCCGGGCCAGCCCCTCTTCGGTGGAGACGATCACCACCGGCAGGGTCAGGATGGCCAGGGTCAGCGCCGACCAGATGACGCCGGGTGAGCCAAAGGTCGGGCTCGGCAGCGCTTCCGGGTAGAACAGCTGGTCTAACGAACCACCGAGGGTGTAGACGAAGAAGCCCAGACCAAACACGCCGTAGACGATGGAGGGCACCCCCGCCAGGTTGATCACCGCGATGCGGATGATCTTGGTCAGGCTGTTCTTGCCCGCGTACTCGTGCAGGTAGACAGCGGCCACCACGCCGAGCGGTGTCACTATGATGGCCATCAGCAACACCATGAAGACGGTGCCGAAGATGGCGGGGAAGACGCCGCCCTCGGTGTTGGCCTCACGGGGATCGTCGGAGACGAACTTGCCAATCTGGTGGAACCAGTGACCCACCTTGGCCATCAGGCTCATGTCGTTGGGCCAGACCACATCCAGCACCCGGGACATGGGCATGGTCACCAGCTCGCCGCGCATGTCCTTGACGGTGATGCTGTCTCTGTCCGCCTGGGTACGCAGGGAGAAGAGCTCTTTCTCCAGCACCTGGTAACGGTCGTTGAGCGCCTGACGCTCGCTCGCCAGCTCGGCTTTAAGCTGATCGGTCAGCTTGTCATCCAGCTCGGCCTTGCGCTCTTTCAGGCGCAGGCGCTCCAGCTGATAGTTGATGCTGCCGATGGCCCCTTTTTGCAGGTCGTTGGCTTGGCTTGAGAGGCCGTTGGCACGGGCCAGCACCCGCTGCAAGGCGGGATGCAGATCCGTGGTCAGCTCCTGGCCATCTTCCTTCACCGAGGTGATGTAACCATAGAAGTTGCCGTTGGTGGCGCGTTCCACCATGGCGAGCTCCGCCGGCTGGGCGCGCGATTTGATATCGGTCTCCAGCACCCAGCGAAAATCGAGGTCCACGAACTCCCGGTTGCCGGTCTTGACCAGATAACGGGTAATCTCTTCGCGCTCCTCCCCTTCCAGCGCCTGGCCTGCGGCGCGCAGGCGCTCCACCGGCACCAGCTCCCGGTCGTTGATCTCGCCAATCAGGACGCTCTTGTTGCCGCTTGCATCTTCAAGTTGCCACTCATAGATGGGATGGGGCCAGAAATAGACCAGACCACGCCAGCCAATCAGCAACAACAGACCCAGTACGGCCACCAGACTCAGGCTGACGGCGCCCCCCGTCATCCAGATCCAGGGGGCCCCCGATTTAAACCACTTACCCATTGTCGATTCCTTAGTCCTTACAGAGAGCTGTACTTTTCACGCAACCGCTGGCGGACGAATTCGGCCAGGGTATTGAACAAGAAGGTGAACACAAACAGCACGAAGGCGGCGAGGAAGAGCACCCGGTAGTGGGAGCTGCCCACTTCCGATTCCGGCATCTCCACCGCGATGTTCGCCGCCAGGGTCCGCAGCCCCTGGAACATGGAAAAGTCCATGATGGGGGTGTTGCCGGTGGCCATCAGCACGATCATGGTCTCGCCCACGGCGCGGCCCATGCCGATCATCAGCGCCGAGAAGATGCCCGGGCTGGCGGTGAGGATCACCACGCGGGTCAGGGTCTGCCAGGGCGTGGCACCGAGTGCCAGGGAGCCGAAGGTCAGGCTCTTGGGCACGCTGAACACGGCATCTTCGGCGATCGAGTAGATGTTCGGGATCACCGCAAAGCCCATGGCCAGGCCGACCACCAGGGCGTTGCGCTGGTCGAAGGTGATGCCCAGGTCGTTGCTGATCCACAGGCGCATGTCGCCGCCGAAGAACCAGTTCTCCAGGTGCCCGCTCATGCCCAGCGAACCGGCGCCGACCAGCAGGATCACCGGGATCAGCAGGGCCGCTTCCCAACCGTCCGGCACCACCAGGCGAATGCGCTCCGGCAGGCGGCTCCAGGCATAGGCGGCGAGCAGCACGCCGACCGGCGTGAGCAGCAGCAGGCTGAAGATGCCCGGCAGGTGGCCCTCGACATAGGGCGCCAGGAACAGGCCGGCGAAGAAGCCGAGGATCACCGTCGGCAGCGCTTCCATCAGCTCGATCACCGGCTTGACCTTGCGGCGCATGGCCGGGGCCATGAAGTAGGCGGTGTAGATCGCCGCGCAGATGGCCAGCGGGGCGGCCAGCAGCATGGCGTAGAAGGCCGCCTTGAGGGTGCCGAACGTCAGCGGCGCCAGGCTCATCTTGGGCTCGAAGTCGCTGTTGGCCGAGGTCGACTGCCAGACGTGCTTGGGCTCGTCATAGCTCTCGTACCAGACCTTGCCCCACAGCGCGCTCCAGGAAATTTCCGGGTGCGGGTTGTCGATGTAGAAACGCTGCAGGCCGGCCTTGGACTCCAGCAGCAGACGGTTGGCGCGCGGCGACAGGGCACCGATGGCGCCACCTTCGACGACCTGCTCGGTCAGCAGGGTGCGGTGCGCAGTGCTGTGGAAGAGGCCCAGGCGCCCTTGGCTGTCGAGGGCCACGAAGCCCTTGCGGCGCTCCTCGGGAATGATCTGGGTGATCGGTGCATCGCCCAGCTGGAAGCTGCGGATATGCGTCAACGCGGACTTGCCATCGGCATCACGGACCATGAACCACTGGCCGATGCCACCCTGGCTGTCACCGATCATCAGCGAGATCCCCGCCAGCAGCGGGTTGACCGCGCTGACCTCGGCATCGCCCTGGAGCAGGGTGTAGCGACCATTCAGGCTCTTGCTGCGCAGGTCGAAGACATCGGCGGTGGCCTTGCCGTTGATCACGAACAGCCACTGCTGGCGCGGATCGATGATCATCGCCTTGATCGGCTCGGCGATCTGCGGCAGGTCGATGCGGGTCTCGTCGAGGATGACCTCGCCGGTCATCATGTTCTCTTCACGGCTGATGTTCAGCAGCTGCAGCTCGGCACCGACCGAGCCACTGAGCATCAGGCTGTCGCCGTTCTCGCTGATAGCGACATGTTCCAGCGGACGGCCCTGCGG
>ERZ650302.2390-NODE-2390-length-10042-cov-7.063683_pt1 | contig 10042 bp, 8 predicted proteins | sample MGYA00376238_ERZ650302 | MGnify/ENA primary metagenome ERZ650302 (study PRJEB26733, sample SAMN07839298) | wastewater metagenome | biome: urban; feature: wastewater treatment plant; material: waste water | place: USA: North Carolina | collected 2016-04-28 ... | reverse complement strand
GCCCACTTCCCATCAATTAACTCGGCTTGAGCACCGACACGTAAAGTGCCTGATGGATGACCAAAACGAACTGCTTCACGCTCGCCACCACCTGCTGCTAAATTCACTAAAGTACCCGGAATTGCGGCTGCCGTTCCAATCGCCACGGCTGCTGTCCCCATCATGGCATGATGTAGCTTACCCATAGACAATGCACGTACCAATAAATCAACATCTGTTACTTCAACAGTTTTGCCACTTGAAGAAGTATAGCTTTTAGGTTCTGAAACAAAAGCGATTTTAGGTGTATGCTGACGTGCTGCTGCTTCTGAAATATCTTTGATCAAGCCCATCTGAACTGCACCATATGCGCGAATTTTTTCAAAACGTGCTAAGGCTGCGGCATCCCCATTAATATGATCTTGTAATTCTGTTCCTTGATAGCCAATATCTTCAGCATTCAAGAAAATAGTTGGAATACCTGCGTTAATAAATGTCGCTTGGAATGTTCCAACATCAGGCACAACCAATTGATCAACAACATTTCCTGTAGGGAACATATCCCCCCCCTCTTCACCATCATCAGCAGGGTCTAAAAATTCAATTTGAACCTCTGCTGCAGGGAAAGTCACTCCGTCTAATTCAAAATCACCTGTTTCCTGAACCTGACCATTGGTTACTGGGACATGTGCAATAATGGTTTTTTGAATATTCTTTTGCCAAATGCGTACCGTACAAATCCCATTTTCAGGAATACGATCTGCATCGACCAAACCATTAGAAATCGCAAATGAACCGACTGCTGCTGTCAAGTTGCCACAGTTACCACTCCAATCTACAAAAGCTTGATCAATTGAAACTTGTCCAAATAAATAGTCGACATCGTGCTCTGGCTCGGCACTTTTTGCCAAGATCACAGTTTTACTGGTACTTGAAGTTGCACCGCCCATACCATCAATCTGTTTACCATAAGGATCTGGACTTCCTATAACTCGTAGCAAGAGCAAGTCACGTGCTTTTCCAGCAACTTGTGCGGCTTCAGGTAAATCATTGAGATTGAAAAAGACACCTTTACTCGTGCCACCACGCATGTAGGTTGCAGGGACTTTAATTTGTGGTACTGAACTCATGTCAATTTCATCCTTTTATCATGTTCTTGGTGCAAGTGAATGTGAGCTTAAATTATCGTAGAGTCATCTGAAATGCCATACGACTATACGATTAAAGCAAAACGGAATAGATAAAGCACATCGTATATATTGAGTAAAGTTGAATAACTCAACAATGGCACGAAAATAAACAACTGCTGTTTAAAAAACAAAAATTTGATTTAAATGTCTAAAATACCACCACCACCTAGTTTACCATTCGTTCAAATATATGATTTTAAATAACTTTTAAAAACTACTTTCCAGTCATAGCCAAGCTGTACTTTTACTAGGCTAAAACTTTGCAATCTATTAGAATATTCCACTTATTCCTCGTCGAGCTCAGTCCTTTGAACAACGATTCTTCTCAACTTCAGCGTGGACTAAAAAACCGCCATATCCAGCTCATTGCTATGGGTGGAGCTATTGGTACGGGCTTATTTTTAGGTTCTGCGCAAGTCATCCAGTCTGCTGGACCATCAATTATTTTGGGTTACGCAATCGGTGGTTTGATTGCATTTCTCATCATGCGCCAATTAGGTGAAATGATTGTCGAAGAACCTGTCGCTGGTTCATTTAGTCATTTTGCTTATCAATATTGGGGGAAGTTTCCAGGATTCTTATCAGGTTGGAATTATTGGGTACTATATATCCTTGTTGCGATGAGTGAACTGACTGCGGTTGCAAAATACATTAACTACTGGTGGCCTCATATTGCGGCTTGGCAATCAGTGTTATTTTTCTTTGTCATTATTACGGCAATTAATCTAACTAACGTTAAATTATATGGTGAATCAGAGTTTTGGTTAGCTATCATTAAAGTCACAGCTGTTGTCGCTATGATTTTATTTGGTTTGTTTTTACTTTTCACAGCAGATGCGAATTCAACAGCCTCATTTAGTAACCTTTGGTCACATGGTGGATTCTTTCCAAACGGTTTTGATGGTTTGTTTTACATGCTTGCCTTTATTATGTTTGCTTTCGGTGGAATCGAACTGATTGGTATGGCTGCGGCAGAAGCGAATGATCCAAAGAAAACCATTCCAAAAGCAATTAATCAAGTTGTTGTGCGTATTTTGGTTTTCTATGTTGGCTCATTAGCGATTCTCCTTTCACTTGTGCCTTGGAACCAACTGGATTTAGGTGGTTTAGACAAAAGTCCATTTGTGATGATTTTTAGTCAAATGGGAATTGGTTGGGCGGCTCATTTACTTAACTTCATTATCTTAACAGCAGCTTTATCTGTATATAACAGCGGTATGTTTGCCAATAGCCGTATGCTTTTCGGTTTAGCACAACAAGGGAATGCGCCTAAAGTTTTCGCTAAAGTAAATAAACAAGGTGTACCGATTCCTGCTGTTTTATTATCTGCTTTATTGATTTTTGGTTGCGTACTGTTGAACTATTTTGTTCCAGAAGATGCCTTAGGTCATTTGATGTATGTGGTGGTTGGCGCTCTAGTGCTTAACTGGGCGATGATCAGCTTAACTCATTTAAAATTCAAAGCGATGGTCAAGGAAAAGAATTTAAAAACGAGTTTCCCTGCGTTATGGTCACCAATCAGTAACTACTTAGTCTTAGTTTTCATTGCAGTCGTACTGTACATCATGTGGCAACAAGGTTTCAAAGAATCTGTGCTGATGATCCCAATCTGGATTGTATTGATGTTTGTGCTATATAAAGCTTTAAATCTTAAAGCGAAAGACTAAATATCTGATCAAATTCATCAAAAAGTGATTGCTTAGGCAATCACTTTTTTGTTTATAATCATAAAATTATGCGCTTATAGCTTAACTGGATAGAGCAGTTGCCTCCTAAGCGACCGACGTGGGTTCGAGTCCCGCTGAGCGCACCATTTAGATAATTGAGATATAAACACTCGCATCCTTGAATAAAGTAAAAATCGATAAATAATTAATTTTTAAAAATAAATTTAACTATTTAATTAGCTAATAATCCTTTCACTTCGGTGAGTAAATCTTGCTGGTCTATCTCAGACGGATGAAAACTAGCTTTATAGAATGCTAAATAATCAGGCAGTAAACGCCATGTCATTTGAGTCAGTCCTAAAAGCGTTTGAGCATTTTTTAAAAGTTGTGCTGGGGAGTACAAGGTATTTTTGCGGTCTTGCCAGGCAAGATGACTGGTCATCACAATCGTACTAGTTATAAATCCCACTGTGGAAAGCTCATCGATAGTGCTGTGAGAAAATGTGACATTAGCGTAGATTCAGTATAGTGCGCTTTAATTTTCTCAGGTTTAAACTGCGTTTGGCGCACCGTAATTGTATTATGTAACATTATGGCTTTCCTTCCCCTAAAACTAAAACGCAAACAGCTTGAACTACATTAACAAGACCATCAAGAAATCATATATTCAACAGAAAACCGACAAGAGCTACATCATCCATTGAACAAGCTTAGATATAAATTCAATCATAGTTCCAAATTAGAACTATGATTGAATTATAATCTACTATTCATGCTGTCAATTTGTTTTTCATGTATTTTCTCAATTTGTCCTATAAAGATATTTTGTGACCTTAAAGCAGTTATTTGCTAAATCAAGGCTAGATAAAACAATAGATGCGCCTAAATATCCCAAGACTTTTCAATTGATGTGATTTGACTATGAACGCTTTGATGTTCTGCTTGTTTTACTGTGCACCATAGTTCCATAAATTCTTCACCTAAATATTCTGCAAGTATCTTGTTATTTTTAAATAATTTTAAAGCTTCAATTTGCTCAATTGGCAATAAATAATGTTTAGATTTAAACGTAAGTTGATTGATTTGTTTCGGCACTTCTAACTGGTGTGTTAAACCATAGAGTGTGCCAATCAAAATCATGGCAATGCTAAGATAAGGATTACAATCTGCTCCTGCCACACGGTATTCCAATCTTTGATTTTCTTGATCAGAGCACGGTATTCGAATAGCGACATTACGGTTATTCAGCCCCCAACTCGCCTCTAAGGGAACATGATGACCTGTTTTAAAGCGTCTAAAAGAGTTTAAATTGGGTGCCAAAATTGCCATCGAACTTGGCATTAACCATAACAAACCACTGATGACTTTTAAGAGATCTTGAGATAACTCATCTTTCCGAGGACTAAAAATATTGTTTTGATCGTGATCAAGCAAACTCATATGAAAATGCATGCCACTGCCCGCTTTTAACAAATCTGGCTTTGCTAGAAAATTTGCACGAAATCCGTGTTTATGTGCAATTTGTTTAATGGTTCGTTTTAACAACATAATCTGATCACATAACTTTAAAAGATCACATGTGTGTTGCAGATTAAGCTCATATTGCCCTAAAGATGCTTCAGAAATAATTCCTGTAATTATAATATTCTGTAGTTTAGCGATAGCTTCAATCTCATCTAAAATTTGTTGATGTGTATCAGAGAGATGAATATCAAAACATTGCGTTATTAATTCTTGAACTTCCTGTTCCCCATTCAACGGCTGCAAATAAAATTCTATTTCTGCAGCAATACAAGGGTGATAATTTTTTTCATGTAATTGTTGGAGTATTCTTTTTAAAATATTACGAGGTTCAATTAAACATTCTTGATGGCGATCATCTTTCATCGTCAATAACAATTGAGCATTAGTTTCAGGCTCAATGGCGCAAGGTTGCAATGAACCTAGGATAGGCTGACACAAATGATCTGGTTCACCAATAAATTTACCCAATCCTGTTTCTTCTATCACATTTCCATTTAGACTCATCGCATAAATAGAAATAGGTAAATAACATGCTTTCACCAATTGTGTTAAGCATTTGACATCAATTCTTTTACCTCGTAGATGTCCATTCAAATCATACAAATAAATATCAATATGTTGTGTATTCGGATACTTTTCTAAATAATGATCTACTTCCTGTAAAAATAATCCCTTATCGAACAGAATATTTTCAGATTTTTGCTCATTTGATTGATTAATCACATTATTAGAATTTAATAGCTGATTCAATTCTACAAAGACAGCATTCATAAATTAAACCAAGTTCATATTGTTATGAATAGAATAATTTATGCTTATAAATATGTAACGTTAAGATAATATAAACTTATCTCAGCTCAGTATAAATTTATCGTAAAATTCAAATAACCATTTAGCATTTTGTTAGACATCATAAGCACTGACCGATGTAATTTTACGAATTCTAACAGTCAATTCCTTCACGATATAATTGACAGATACAACCAACATCAAACCAATCATAAAAGATCCAATGATATCAAATGGAAAATGAACCCCAACATAAATCCTTGATAAACCAACGACAATACCGGCAAAAATACCGAATATACCAATCTTCTTAAAGCCTGCTAACCAATATGAAAAAGCAATGATTGCAATGGTTAAGGTATGCTGACTGGGAAATGATGAACTTGGACCATGCCCAATAAGTTGATGACCTAGTCCTATTTCAAACGGACGTGGATGATGGTAGAAAATTTCAGCCAAATCACTCAGGATCAAAGAAAGCAATACAATTAAAAGTGTTTTAGCGAATAAATAGTTATAGATTTTCCATTTGTAAATCAATAAAAATAAGAGAAAACATATAAAAACTGTATTTAAATCATGTGCCGTGAATATGGCAATTCTATCTAAAACAGGACTTTGAGTTGCAATCGAGTTGATACAATCAAACAAGTAAATGTTTAAGCTTTCAAATATCATTGCATATTTATCTTTTTAGATTCGCTCACTGCAATATATAAGCGAATCATGAAAGAATGATTAAATCTCTATCAAAATTAATTTTAAATAACGTCTAGTTCTTTGCATTTCACTAAGCAAACTTTTTACGATATTGATTAGGCGAAATTCCCGTCCAGTGACAATACGCTTTCCTAAAGTTTGAAGTATCTGAAAAACCAAGTCTTTCTGCAATTTCGTCCATACTCAGTGTCGTTGCAGCCAGATATTCATCAGCAAGACGAGTTCTCGTACTATCCAATATTTCTTGGTAACTCACGTTCAGATCGGCTAAACGGCGATATAAAGTTCTTTTAGATACATGTAATTGATCTGCCATCTGTTGAGCAGTTGGAAAATTCCCAACACTGTCCAAGAAAATAAGACGAATCGTTTTGATCAGTTCAGATTCCTCATCATTTTCATCTCCCAACATCCGTTCACAAAAAGATTGGCACATATCCGCAGTAATCGGGTTTGCATTTGGACAAGGCGCATCTAACCATGCTAAATCGAAATGCCATTGCATCACCTCTGCATCAAATTCCACAACACAACCAAACACCTTTTGGTATTCATCTGCATATTCAGGGGCAGGATAAGGCAGCAATAACCTTTTAGCTTGAAATGGCGCTTCGAGTACACACTGAATTAAGGTCTGCATTGAACTAAACCAAAACTCGCAAATTAATGGTAATAAATGTCCTAAAGCAATAATTTCTTTAGCTTCAAAAATTGCAGTATCATTTTGTATATAAAATGATTTTTGCAGTACAGGACTGGCTAGTTTGATATGACGAATGCCAAGTTCGACGGCTTGTTGAAAATTACGGGAAGAGTACAGTGCATAACCGTACACCCCAAAATCTGATAATTTTTGTTTTTGCCCTGCCCTAAGCCCGATCAATGGATCTTTAGACAAAGATTGGATATTTTGAAATAGCTTCAACTTTTGATATTGAGATATTGTTGTGGTCGCACTTGTCAGCGCATCATGCGCAATACCCGTACCGTCCAACATCTGAGCGATGGAATATCCTTGTTTTTGCATTTCATCAAACAAACTGCTTAAACCAAGTATAGGTGTGCCCTGACCGAATAGCGTATGATCATAACGAGCTTCAATATAGATATTTTGCTCAATATTCTGTTTAGGCATTTTTACTTTATCCATTCGATCAGTAGATAATGGCACTAAATTACTTTTTGTTGTCTCAATTTAACATCGACTAAAAATTCAATCAATCATAAAGTCTATTTCTACCAATAAGCATGGAAGGAGCAACAATGACACTTTCTCATTCGCAGGAATTTAGCGACTCGGCAACTAAACATATGCGCTTGGTATTCGCCCAACAACGTGCTGCTTTTGATGCGCATCCATATCCTGATCTCGATGCTCGACGTACAAAATTATTCAAACTTAAAAAACAAATTATTCGTTACCAAGATGTTATCGCTGCTGCCATCAATAGCGACTTTAGTTCCCGATCGGTAGATGAATCAAAGCTATTGGACTTATTAGGCTCTGTTTTGGAAGCAGAACATGCTATTCGACATTTACGTAAATGGATGCGACCGAGTAAGCGAAGTACTGAATTACTGTTTTTATCAAACCGTCTGGCTGTCCAATATCAACCGAAAGGTGTGGTCGGTGTGATTGTGCCGTGGAACTTCCCCGTTTATTTGGCGCTTGGTCCATTGGTTGCGGCAATCGCTGCGGGCAATCGAGTCATGATTAAACTGCCCGAAATTACACCTGCAACTAATGCAGTGCTGAGACGTATGCTGGCTGAAGTTTTTTCTGAAGATGAAGTTTGTATTTTCGGTGAAGAAATTTTTAATCCTGCACAATTCACATCACTCCCTTTTAACCATATTGTATTTACTGGTTCACCTGCAATTGGTCGAGTGGTAATGCGTGCAGCAGCAGAAAACCTAACGCCTGTCACATTAGAATTAGGCGGTAAATCCCCTGCGCTTGTCAGTCGACATTATCCCTTAGCCGATGCAGCTAAACGAGTATTGCATGGTAAGGCAACCAACTGTGGGCAAATCTGTGTTGCACCTGATTATGCGCTTGTGCCGAAAGAACAAGTGAATCAGTTTGCAGAAGAATGTAAAAAGAATTTTACGGCAATGTATGGCAGTAACATCAGCAATAATTCTAACTACACCTCTATCGTCAATGATCGCCATTTCAAACGTTTATTAGAAATCCTAGACGATGCCAAAGCCAAAGGTGCTCAAATTATTGCCTGTGCCGAATATGATCGTGATAAAGATGCACGTCGTATGCCTGTACATATTGTGCTGAATTGCACACCCGACATGCGTATTCTCAAAGAAGAGCTGTTTGGCCCAGTATTGCCCGTAGTTGCTTACGATAACGTTGATGACGCGATCGCCTATATCAAAGCAGGTGAACGACCTCTAGCACTCTATTGTTTCACTCATGATTCAACTGAACGTGACCACATCTTAAAACAAACTCATTCAGGTGGTGTCACGATTAATGATTGGGGCTGGCATGTGGTCAACCATGATGCTCCTTTTGGCGGTATTGGTAACTCTGGTATGGGGACTTATCACGGTGAAGAAGGTTTCCGTGAGCTTTCACATGCGAAAACGGTTTTTGCTCGCCATCGCTTCTTCCCAACGCAATTATTCTATCCACCTTATGGCACTTGGGTGCAAAAACTGGCATTAAGTTTCTTCTTGAAAAAAGGCGACCCAAACCTAAAATAAACGGTTTATTCGTCCGAAAGAGAGTTTTGCAAACTCTCTTTTTTATTTCCAATTTAGGATTGTCCTTGAAAACGTAACCCCACCCCTGCAATGGTAAAAATATATTTTGGAGTGACCGCAGAATCTCCAATTTTGCTGCGGAGTTTTTTCACCAAGATTCGAAGATAATGGGTATCTTCTTCATGCCTCAAGACATTAGAAATGGCTTGTTCAATCAAAGCAGGATGCACATACAATTGCGGAAGTTCTTCCGCCAAAGCAACCTCGATTTTTACCTCAGGCTGATAATGTTTCAGTCGTTGCATTGCCGAGCCAATCATCGCAGCTAAGGGTGAACGTAAATCATGCGATACCGAAGAAAGTAAGGCAGAGCGGAGCTTTTCTGTTTCAGCGACCACACGAGAGTTTTCCAACTGTAATGAGAGTTGAACCCGAGCAATAGTTTACGCAATATCGTCAATCATCAACTCAGTTAAACGTTGTAATTCAAAGCTAATCGCCTGAGCATTTTGATGAAAGCGAATTGCAATCACCCCATATTCTTTCACCAAATTTAGCGGAATAAACCACCATTCAGAATCGGTCAGCGTATTGGTAAAGCGTCCACAGGGTTTCGCATTCTTCTGCGTCCAATCTGCGGCTATCTGATCTTTTTCATTTAAGACAGATGGATCGCCTAAAGACTGATTTTCAACTTTTAACTAAACCTTGGCATTTAATGAAGTTTCCAAATGTTGTTTGGCGACATTTAACACCTGTTCAATATCTACACAGCTCGATAGCTTGCGCTCTAATTCCTGTAACTGTAACGACACTGAATTTGTAGCACGTAAACTCAACACCTGAGCACGTAATTGGTTAGCTAAACGTCCGACCAGTAAGGCTGAGACAATCAACGTAATAATGGTAATCACTCCACGTTCAGCACTCATCATAAAAGTAAAGCGAGGTTCGATAAAAAAGTAGTTGTAGAGTAAAAAACAGACGATTACGCTAATAATCGTGATCAACATGCGGCGCGTATCGCAACCAGTAATACGGTCAGAATAAAAATCAAAGCTAAACCACTATACCCAATAAAATGATCACTGAAGTATGGAAATTAAGGACGTAAATTCTCTATATTGAAAAAAAGTAAGACGCGTAAACTTACTTAAAATGGATATTAAATCGCTAAAAATTGAGTGATTTTTTAACTATGAAGAAAAAAAATGTATTTTTTACAAAAAATCTTTGACCCTATAAAAATTTTTTTTTGAAAAAATGTAAAAAAATAATATGCTAGCTTTCAGTTAATAATCTATATTTTTCATTATATTACCAGTAAATATAGAAATATACACCAACATAAATAGCATTATTTTCATCCTACTTCATGGTATCAATCGTACTGAGTAGTTCATTTAGAACATTTACTCTTATTTTAATTATGGTATTTTTGTTACATGA
>ERZ650302.2388-NODE-2388-length-10044-cov-15.542297_pt1 | contig 10044 bp, 8 predicted proteins | sample MGYA00376238_ERZ650302 | MGnify/ENA primary metagenome ERZ650302 (study PRJEB26733, sample SAMN07839298) | wastewater metagenome | biome: urban; feature: wastewater treatment plant; material: waste water | place: USA: North Carolina | collected 2016-04-28 ... | reverse complement strand
TCGGTTTCCACGTCGATGCGTTTGCCGTTGGTGCTGAAGTGGTACCAGTACAGCAGGGCCGAACCCAGCGAGGCAATCAGGCGGTCGGCGATGTCGCGCGCGCCCGGTGCGTTGTGGTCGTCTTTTTCCGGCAGGGCGCAACCCAGCACCGACACGGCGGTGCGCATCACGTCCATCGGGTGGCTGGCGGCCGGCAGGGCTTCCAGCGCGGTTTTCACCGCCGCCGGCAGGCCGCGCAGGGCCTTGAGCTTTTTCTTGTAGCCAGTCAGTTCGGCCTGGTTCGGCAGCTTGCCGTGCACCAGCAGGTAGGCGATTTCTTCAAACTCGCAGGTGGTGGCGACATCGAGAATGTCGTAGCCGCGATAGTGCAGGTCGTTGCCCGAACGGCCAACGGTGCACAGCGCGGTATTGCCGGCGGCCACGCCGGACAGGGCCACGGATTTCTTCGGCTTGCCAACAACAGGTGCTTCAGACATGGACAACTCCTCTATTTCGATGTGGGGGCGGCGCGGTCAGTCGGGGGAACGATCCGCCGCGCCTGTTATGACCGGCAATAAAACTTACTTGGCTTCTTTGGCGAACAGCGCGTCCAGCTTCTGTTCGTACTCGTGGTAGCCAAGGTGATCGTACAGATCCATGCGGGTTTGCATGGTCGGCACCACATTCTTTTGCGTGCCTTCCTGGCGCAGGGTCTGGTAGACATTCAGCGCAGCCAGGTTCATGGCGCGGAAAGCCGACAGCGGGTACAGCGCCAGCGACACGCCCACCGAGGCCAGCTCTTCGGTGGTGAACAGCGGGGTGGAGCCAAATTCGGTGATATTGGCCAGCACCGGCACCTTCACCGCCTCAACAAACTGCTTGTACATGGCCAGTTCGGTCATGGCTTCCGGGAAGATCATGTCGGCGCCGGCTTCCACGCAGGCGCAAGCGCGGTCGATGGCGGCTTGCAGGCCGTCCACCGCCAGCGCGTCGGTGCGCGCCATGATGACAAAGTCGTTGTCGCGGCGGGCGTCCACGGCGGCCTTCACGCGGTCCACCATTTCATCCAGCGGCACGATGGCCTTGTTCGGGCGGTGGCCGCAGCGCTTTTGCTGCACCTGGTCTTCGATGTGCACGGCGGCGGCGCCGGCTTTTTCCAGATGGCGAATGGCGCGGGCGATATTGAAAGCGCCGCCCCAGCCGGTGTCGATATCCACCAGCAGCGGCAGTTCGGTCACGTCGGTGATGCGGCGCACGTCGATCAGCACGTCTTCCAGGGTGGTGATGCCCAGGTCAGGAATGCCGCAGGAGCCGGCCGCCACGCCGCCGCCGGACAGGTACAGCGCCTTGTAGCCGCTATGGTCGGCCAAGCGCGCGGCGTAGGCATTGATTGCGCCCACCACCTGCAAGGGTTTTTCCGCGGCCACAGCGGCCTTGAAACGTTGTCCGGGGGTCATCATGTGCCGTTTCTCCTCTAGGTGTTCTGGGCTTGATGAACGGCATTCTAGCAAGTGCTTGGTTGGGGTGTAAATACAAAAATTCGTCTCGGTGGCTGACAAGGAAAAACACACGCACCTGACCGCTGGGCAATCCCCCTGAACAGTCTGAGAGAGATGCGTCGATGGCAAATAAAACCACATAAAATCAATTGGATTTGAATTTTTCTGGCAGACCTTGCGTGGCGAGCAGCTTGACGGTGCGCTGGCTTCTGGCAGCGGCCTTACGGTTGCACCAGATGCCATCGTTATCTAGAATCTGGCCGAAAAATGCCATTTTGGCAGGATGTGTGACAGGCGCTGAATTTAAGAGCCGCCCACAAAACCCAGCGCAGCGATCCTGACAAGGTGCGCGACCGCAGACATGCTAAGGCCGGGCCACCACGCCAGAGGGTTTGCTGAGCGGCGCTCAATACGCAGAGGTGAGTGTGTTGATCTTATGGAATTTGTTTCACTGGGGTAGTGCAGCCTTCATTATTGTTGTGCTGTTTTTTGCTTTTATTGGCCCGCCAAACAAACAAGGCACACCATATACCGTGGCAGTGCAACCACAAGCTGCGCCTGCCAATGCACCGGCAGAGCACAGCAAAAAGTTTAATTTCTGAGACACCGAATATGCATATGGCGTGCAGCAACATGATTTTCATCAGCAAGCAGCTTGTTGGCTGTTTGTTGGCTTTCAGCTTGGCATGCCTGGGTACGACCGCCCAAGCGGCTGAGTGCAATGGCCTGAAAGTTGCCACTGGCCCTGCTGGTAAAGGGTACGCCCGACTGTTTGCCGATATGCAACAGGTGTGTGGTCGGACGGTGGCGATGTGTGAATTGCCGACGTCTGGCGGTCTGGACAATCTGCACGCCATGTCTGCCAATGAGGCGGATATTGGTTTTGCCCAAGTAGACACATGGGCTGATATGCAAATGAGCAATGAAAATATTGCCGGCTTGCAAGCGGTGCTATCGCTCAATTTCAATTATCTGCATGTGGTGGTGGCTGCCAACGGGTTTGCTGTGGCGGGAGAAAGCCGCTTTGGTGGCTTGTTGCGCGGCAAGCCACAATATGTGTTGATGGAGCGTTTCAGCAGTTTGCGTGGTCAGCGCGTGGCGGTGGTGGGATCGACCGCGTTATTGGGGCGCAAGCTGGAGCAACGCTTGCGTTATGGCCTGCACTTTGTCGATGTTGAGACAGATGATCAGGCGTTCCAGCTTGTTACCTCTGGCAAGGTGGCCGCCGCTTTGACGGTATCAGGCTGGCCGAGCGGCACGGTGGGAGCGCTAAAGCCCGACGATCGCCTGAGCCTGGCGCCTTTTGATGCCCCCAGTGATGCGCCCTATGTGGTGCGCCCCGTCAGCTACCGAGGGCTTGGGGTATATAACACCAATATGCTGGCCGCGCCGAATGTCTTGCTGAGCCGGCCATTCAAAGGCGCGAAAGCCAGCCAGGTTGCGGCGCTGAAGGCCTGTGTGGCCAGCCACATGCTGGAGCTTCAAGAAGGCAGTTATTCGCCAGGCTGGAAAGAAATCAAGTCTCTGGATAAAACCTGGGGCATTCCGCCATTTAAGGGTGCGGTTGCCCCAGCAAAAACTGACCGGAAAAAATAAGCCGCGCCAACAAACGCTTCTTCTTGGCGTGGTGGTGTGACCTTGCCCGACTCCCGCTTACACCCTTTGGTCACACACCTCACCCAGCACGCCAGTGCCGGAATATTGGGCGCTGGCTTGATCAATCATCAGCCGCCCAAGCCATTCACCACCCCCGCCACCACGCCCGCCGCCACCAGCGCGCACAGCACGGCCAGTTTCCATGAGGCAAAGCGCAGCTCGGGCGGTTGGCTGGCGTAGGTTTGCCAGCCGCTGAGCATGGCGACCACCAGATTGCGGCGCTTGATCAGGCGATAGAACACAATGGCGCTCAGGTGCAGGCCAACGGCGGCCAGCAGCAGTTTGAACGAAATTTTGTGCCAGCCAGTGATGGCCTCTGACAGATCGCTATTGATCAGCTTGGCCAGCGGGCCATCCCACAAGAACGAATCGACATCAGTGGCAAACAGGCCGCTGCCCACCTGAAAACCCAGTAAACCCAGCAGCGCCAGCACCATCAGCGCGCCCAGCGGGTTGTGGCCGGGGATGCGGTGTTCCGGCAGGCTGCCGCGCAGATAGGCCAGCATGGCGCCGGGGCCGCGCACAAAGCGGGCAAAGCGGGCGGTGTCGCTGCCCAGCACGCCCCACAGCAGGCGAAACAGCAGCAGGCCGGCAATGCCATAGCCAGCCAGCAGGTGAAGGCGCAAGGCATCGCCGCCGGTTTCACCGGACCACCACATCACCCCGAACAGGGCGACCAGGCTCCAGTGAAACAGGCGGGTGGGGGCATCCCACAGTTTGATTCGGTATTGCATGACAGTTTCTCCACGAAAGCCCAACAGACTGGCGTCATGGCGTTTGGGTTCCGAGACGGAGCCCATCCGTCCGGCGGATGTGGGCCGGACGGGGGCCGGTTCAGGCGGCCAGCGCCTGGGTGCGCTCAGCCAGGGCGGCCAGGGTGCGCTGGGCTGCACCGCTGTCGATGGCCTGGCGGGCGCGGTCGATGGCCTCGCTGAGGGTGGCGGCCACGCCGGCCACATAGATGGCGGCGCCAGCGTTCAGCAGCACGATATCGCGGCAGGGACCGGTTTCGCCGGCCAGCACAGCGCGCACGCGGGTGGCCGATTCTTCGGCGCTGCTGGCTTTCAGGGCGCTGATATCGCAATAGTTCAGGCCGAATTCACGCGGGTCCAACAGGTATTCGCTGACCGCGCCGTCTTTCAGCTCGGCTACGCGGGTGCGGCCGGTGAGGGTGATTTCGTCCAGGCCGTCTTCGCCGTGCACCACCAGCACATGGCGGCTGCCCAGCTGGCGCAGCACCCGCGCCTGAATACCGACCAGATCCGGGTGAAACACCCCCATCACCTGATTATCAGCGCCGGCCGGGTTGGTCAGCGGGCCGAGGATATTGAACAGCGTGCGCACGCCCAGTTCGCGGCGCACCGGGGCGACGTGCTTCATGGCGCTGTGATGGTTGGGGGCAAACATAAAACCCAGGCCGATATCGTCGATGCATTGGCCCACCGCCTCGGCGCTGAGGTTGAGCTTGACGCCCAGGGTTTCCAGCACGTCGGCGCTGCCCGAGCTGGACGACACCGAGCGCCCGCCATGCTTGGCCACCCGCGCGCCAGCGGCGGCGGCGACAAAGGCCGAGGTGGTGGAGATATTAAACGTATGCGCGCCATCGCCGCCGGTGCCGCAGGTGTCTACCAGATGCTCGCGCTTTGCCACTGGCACCGGGGTGGCGAATTCGCGCATCACCGTGGCGGCAGCGGCGATTTCCGAGACACTTTCTACTTTCACCCGCAGGCCGATCAGGATGGCGGCAATCTGCGCCGGGGTGAGTTCCCCGCGCATGATCTGGCGCATCAGGTCCAGCATTTCGTCGTAAAACAGTTCGTTGCCGTCAATCAGGCGATTTAACGCGGCTTGGGCGGAAATCATCAAAGGCTCTCTATCGCAATGGAAAATGGCAGGTCAGTCCGTGACATAGGCCCGGCAGCGCGGGGCCATCGGCATCAAGCGTGGCTAAAAAACCCAGTGCCGCGGTCCTGGCCAGGCGCACGGCCGCAGACAGTACAAGCTAGTACGGCAAGGTCGGGCAACAAGGCCAGGAGGGTTTTGTTCGCCGCTCTAAGCGTGGGCGGTCAGGAAGTTGCGCAGCATGGTGTGCCCATGCTGGGTCAGGATGGATTCCGGGTGAAACTGCACGCCCTCGACCGCCAGGGTTTTGTGGCGCACGCCCATGATTTCGCCGTCTTCTGTCCAGGCGGTGATTTCCAGGCAATCCGGCAGGCTTTCGCGCTCAATCACCAGCGAGTGGTAGCGGGTGCAGGTTACCGGGTTGGGCAGGCTGTGGAATACACCGAGGTTCAGATGCTGCACCGGCGAGGTCTTGCCGTGCATCAGTTGCTTGGCGTGGATGATCTTGCCACCAAACGCCTGGCCGATGCTCTGGTGGCCCAGACACACGCCAAGGATGGGAATCTGGCCGGCAAAGCGCTCGATGGCGGCCACCGACACACCGGCTTCCAGCGGCGTGCACGGGCCGGGGGAAATCACCAGGTATTGCGGCGCCAGGCGGGCGATATCGTCCAGGCTGATTTCGTCGTTACGGAACACCTGCACATCTTGCCCCAGTTCGCCGAAGTACTGCACCAGGTTGTAGGTGAAGGAGTCATAATTGTCGATCATCAGCAGCATGTTTGGCGTATCCCATTGATTTATCTGGCTAAGTGATTTTTTAAAGTCTATGCATCCCCGCTTGAACCCGCTGTCTGTCGGGTGGGCCAGGGCTTTTGGCGGTGACAAACAAGTATTATCTCCAGTGCAGCGCCGGGCGGCAAGAAATGCAAAAGGAGCCTCTCGGCCCCTTTTGTAGCAACCCCTCGCTGTGCGCCAGCCGGCTCAGCCATCAATCAGCTTGGCCAGCTCGCCATAGGCAACGGTATCTTTATTGGTGGTCATCAGTTTGAGGAAGCGCGTCAGGTTGCCATTACACAGATGCAGAATGACCACCTGGGCCAGTTGGCGCGCCAGTTGTTGACTGGCGGTGAGTTCGCTTTGCCCATTACGCCCCAGCTCGGCCAGATCCAGCAAGGTGCAGGCCTGGCCGTAGTAGCTGTTTTGAGTGGGAGACACCTTCAGCACGAGCCACTTTACCCCGCTGTAGACGGTGGTCAGCAGGCCGAACGGGGTCACCTCAAATGCTGCTTTGGCCGCTGTCCAGTCAATCGAATCCAGACAGGCATTCAGGCAGATTTCCAGCTTTTTCAGATCGGGGTCAGCATCGGATTTCAGTGTTTGGCGAGCCTGCTCGCGAGCACTGAACAGCGGCCCCTGTTTTTTAACCAGATTGGAAAACTGATAAGTGGCTTTCCATGGCGCCAGTACATTGCTGCCAAAAGTCACCGCCTTGCCGCTGAACCCCAGTACCGAGTAACCGATCAGCCCCACGGTCTGCCCGGCTGCCGCATTCAGCCCGCGGTTGATCAGCGAAGAAATCACCTTGCCGGCAATCAGTCCGGGCAGGGCGTCGCGCAGCAAGGCCAGTAAACCATCTGCCGGCAGGTCTTTCATCTGCACGGGGCTGCTGTTGTCAAGAGCAGCCAATTGTTTGCTGAACCAGGTTTCCCAGTCACTATTGCCGGTCTGCCGTGACATGCTGGACAGCAGCGGCCATAGCGGCTGGCAAATGCTGTCCAGCGCCACCAGATCTGCCGGCAAGGTAGCTTGTTGCAACAGCGTGGGCGGCGACATGCGCGACACCATCACGTCATTGTCTTTTCGGGGCAAAAATCCGTCAGTGGCACGCACAAATGCGGCCAGCCGTGCCGACAGACAGGCCCCCGACTGGGTATTGAACAAGTCCTCTACCGGGCCACAGGCCTGCTGGTATTGCTGAGGTGATGCCGGCTCGCCATCATCACCATTGGTTTGGTAAGCATCCCATGCCCACCCCAGGTGGGTGCCAGCCTCCTGCTGGCGCACCAAGGCATAGCAGCTTGGATCCACCAGCAAAAACTGGATATTGTCGCGAAACTGCGGCATGCCCCAGTCACTGCTGACCCCAGGTACATCCCGAGCCGGGCCCAGTTTGTTAAAAGCCAGCCGGCCGCTCAGGACTTGGTCAAACGTGGCACAAGCCGGGCAACTCAGCGTCTGGAACGTGGTCTCCTTGGCCGGCGCGGACAAGGCCCGCTCCAGGCTGCTGATTATGGCATTTTCATCGGGCGGGCTCACGGTATTGCCCGGCGTATCACGGACAAAGCGGGCCAGGCGTTCGGGCAGATTCAAGTTGTCGTCAACATCAAACAGGATTTCTGCCGGGCCGCGATAGCCGGCGGTGTTCTCACTCTTGTAGGCGTCCCTGGCCCGTTCCAGCGCGCCCCTGGCGCCGGCCAGCTCAACGGCTGCACGCAGACTGGCCTCGCTGGTCATATAGCCCAGATTGTCGCGGATTTGCGGGTCGCCCCAGCGGTCGTGTTTCTGGGCTTTCCGGGCATTGTTCAATAGTGTGTCAAATGTCTGGCATGCTGGCGCCGAAATCACTTTCAGCGTGGTCGAGGGAGGCATAATGATCTCCTGAGCAAAATAATGGCCGCACACACACTGGCGGCCCGGCAGCAATAACGCAGCGGGCGCCCTGGTGTGAAGCGGGCAGTCTGCCGGTGCAGCATCCCATGGTGAAATGGCATGTTGCATCGGTTTGCCCGGTAAATCTGTTATGCTCATTGGCCATGCATGTCTTTTCTTTGCCCCGCTTAATCTGCCGTCTCTGCCTGATCCTGCTGCTGGCGCCCTGCCTGTTGCTGGCCCGGCCGGCGTGGGCATTGACACCGGTCACCCTGCAACTGAAGTGGACGCATACCTTCCAGTTTGCCGGTTACTATGCGGCACAAATACGTGGCTACTACCGCGAAGCCGGCCTGGATGTCACCCTGCGTGAGGCCCAGCCCGGCGATGATCCCTTGCGTGCCGTACTGTCTGGCCGTGCCGAATTTGGCGTCGGCACCAGCAGCCTGCTGCTGGCCCGTCACCGGGGTGCGCCGGTAGTGGTGCTGGCGGTGATTTTTCAGCACTCACCCCTGGTATTGCTGAGCAAATCCGGCGGGCCTTCCGCTGGCATTCACGACTTGCTGGACAAGCGGGTGATGCTGGAGCCGCAATCCGACGAGCTGCTGGCCTACTTGCAGCAAGAGGGCATTTCTTCACGGCGCATTACCTGGCTGGCACACTCTTACCGCCCCACGGCCTTGCTTGACCCCAACGTGGATGCGGTTTCTGCTTACTCGATCAATGAGCCGTATTATCTGGATCAGGCCGGGCTGCAGTATCAGACCTTCACCCCGCGTTCGGCCGGCATTGATTTTTATGGCGATAATCTGTTTACCCGCGAAGCCTTGCTGAACGATTCTCCCGAGATGGTACGGGCATTCCGGACGGCCAGCTTACGCGGCTGGCAGTACGCCATGGCCCATCCGGAAGAAATCATCCAGTGGCTGGTCAACACCTATCCTGGCCGCCACCCAGCTGATTTTCATCGCCACGAAGCCCGGCGCATGGCGCCGCTGCTGCGCACGGATCTGGTAGAAGTTGGCTATATGAACCCGGGGCGCTGGCGGCATATTGCCGACACTTACGCCGAGCTGGGCCTGCTGCCGAGCCAGTTTTCACTGAAAGGTTTTTTATATCAGACCAAACCTGCCATCGACTGGCTCTGGCTGGGCGGTGCACTGGCCGTGACGGCCATGATTGGCGGCGTGGCCCTGTACATTCACCGCATCAACCGCCAGCTGACCCGCGCGCTGGCCACCAGTCAGGCCACCCTGAATGCCCTGTATGCCAGCGAGGCACGGTTGCGCGAGCTGAATGCCCGTGACGCCCTCACCGGCCTGGCCAATCGTGAACGCCTGTTCGAGCAACTGGACACCCTGCTGGGCGCGCCACAGGCGCAACTGGCGGTATTGTTTATTGATCTGGATGGCTTCAAGGCGATTAACGACCAATTTGGCCACGCTGCGGGCGACCAACTGCTGCGGGTGATGGCCGAGCGCGGCGTCAAGGACGGCATCGTTGCCGGCGTCATGGCGGCCAACGCCCGCGGCAGCGAGCTTGGCGCCCAACTCGGCAAGGACTGATTCATGCTCAATCTTCTGTTCCAGGTGTTCCTGCTCATCGTCAAGTCGGTTGCCGGCTTCTTCTGCGTGCTGCTCCTCGTGCGCTTCTACATGCAGGTTTTCCGCGTTTCGTTCGCCAACCGCTTCGGCAACTTTGTCGTGCAGCTCACCAACTGGCTGGTGGCGCCCCTGCGCCGGGTGCTGCCGAGTTTCCGCGGCCTCGATCTGGCCAGCCTGTTGCCAGGCCGGATGGCTGGCATCCCAGACCGGCTTGCCGTCCACCTCTGCCATCAGGGTTTTGAGCACGCGCGCGGGGTCTTCCCCCAGCGCCTCGGCGGCCTGGGGCCACTGGGGGTCGAGCATCAGCATGTGGCCGGCGCGCTCGATGGTCACCGACCGGGCCTTCCAGGGCAGGGCGGTGAAGAACAGCATCGAGGCGGGGAAGACCGCGTCGTGGCTGCCGCCCATCACGAAAGCCGGCAGGCTCGGGGTGCGGGTGGTGGCGGCAAAGGGCAGGGTGACCATCTCGGCGACGGCCTGGTCGGATTCGTTGCCGATCATCGGCATGAACTGCAGGGTGTCCTCGGGCCGCACGTCGGGCGAGAAATACACGCTGGCCATCACCTTGAGGGTGTTGGCGGTGGGCTTGCCGGCGATCACGTTGGGGATCTCGGTGAAGAAATCCGGCTGCTGCAGCGCCAGCAAATTGCCCAGTTCGGCCTTGCTGCGCACATCCAGCCACAGCTGATATTTTTTAACCCATTCAAAACTAAACGCCAATAAAGACTGAATAGATCCGCTTTTCAGTTCAAACTCAATTTCATGCACTTCCTGTTCTGCTTGCCCGGTACGGATGCAGCCGATATCTAAGC
>ERZ650302.2387-NODE-2387-length-10049-cov-69.927557_pt1 | contig 10049 bp, 12 predicted proteins | sample MGYA00376238_ERZ650302 | MGnify/ENA primary metagenome ERZ650302 (study PRJEB26733, sample SAMN07839298) | wastewater metagenome | biome: urban; feature: wastewater treatment plant; material: waste water | place: USA: North Carolina | collected 2016-04-28 ... | reverse complement strand
GAGTAAAAATTATTGGCCAACCATGTTTTTTTAAAAGTAAATGGGCAAATGCAAATTTTCTTCTTTGTCCTCTTAATCTTTTTAAAACTCCCTCTTTATTGAATCTACCAATATAAAAATATACTTGATCTCCAGCAAATCCACCAAGACCTGCAATAAAAATAGCTAAAAATAGATTCATAGAGCCATCATGAGCCATAAGACCAGCCATAATTAAACCCATCTCACCTTCTAGCATACTCCATACAAAAAGTATCACATAACCATACTGTTTTAAAAGATAAATAAATTTCTCTTCAAACCCATCAACAGGAGCATTGTATAGATTATAAAAAAGAAAAGATAAAAATGTTATCAATCCGACTGCAAAAATCTTTCCCGTATATGGCTGAATTCTCCTAAAAAGTTCTCTCATTTTTATCCTTAGTCAAAATTTAGTAGGCTTTTTGCCTGTATCATATCTTTATCACCTCTACCTGATAAACACACTATTACTAATTTATCTTTTAATTTATCTTTTGCTTTTTTTAAATATGCAATTGCATGAGCTGATTCAAATGCTGGAATAATTCCCTCTTTTTGACTTAACCAAACAAAAGCATCAAGGGCTTCTTTATCAGTTATATTATCATATGTAACTGTTTTATTATCTTTGTGAAAACTATGTTCTGGTCCAACTCCTGGATAATCAAGACCTGCACTAATACTATGGGCTTCTAAAACTTGTCCATCTTCATCTTGAAGTAAATATGAACACTGTCCATGTAAAATTCCAGGAGTTCCTTTTGCTAAACAGCTTCCATGTTTAGGCGTATCAAGTCCTAATCCCCCTGCTTCAATTCCAACACAAGTAACACTTTTATCTTCTAAAAAATGAGAAAACATACCAATTGAGTTTGATCCTCCACCAATACATGCAACTACATAATCAGGAAGTCTATTCTCTTTTTCTAAAATCTGTTTTCTTGATTCATAACCAATAATTGCTTGAAAATCTCGCACCATCATAGGGTATGGATGAGGACCTGCAACTGTTCCAATTATATAAAAAGTATCTCTTGCATTTGTAACCCAATATCTAATCGCATCATTCATTGCATCTTTTAAAGTTTTACTTCCACTTTCTACTGCAACAACTTTTGCACCTAAAAGTTTCATTCTAAATACATTTAACTCTTGTCTTTGTACATCTTTTGCACCCATAAAAACAGTACACTCAAGTCCAAGCAAAGCTGCGATTGTTGCAGTTGCAACTCCATGTTGCCCAGCTCCTGTTTCAGCTATTACTTTTGTTTTTCCCATTTTTTTTGCTAGTAATCCTTGAGCTATTACATTATTAACTTTATGCGCACCTGTGTGATTTAAATCTTCTCTTTTTAAATAGATTTTTGCCCCAAGCTCATCACTTATATTTTTTGCAAAATATAGTGGATTTTCACGTCCAACATAATCTTTTAAGTAGTAGTTTACCTCAGCCCAAAACTCTTTATCAAATCTATATTTACTATAAGTAGCTTCAAGCTCTTTTAAAATAGGCATCAATGTTTCAGGAACATATTGTCCTCCAAAAATTCCAAACTCACCACCAACACCAAACTCTCCATTTGAATTTGGATCAAATATACTTTTTTTTGGGATATAGTTACTCATATTTCTAGCACCGCATAAACAGGAGTTTTCTCTTCAAGTTTGGCTTTTCCAGGCAATATAGAAAAATTCAGAATAAAACAAGCTTCAACTAAAGAGGCATCTAATTTTTCTATTAAATTAGCAGCTGCAACTGCTGTACCACCACTTACAACTAAATCATCCATTAAAAGAACTTTTGGTTTTTTTATATCTCTAAAAGCATCAAAATGAACTTCAACCTCATCAAATCCATACTCTAATTCATACTTTTCACATAAAGTTGTACTAGGAAGTTTCCCTTTTTTTCTTATTGGTACAAAACCAATTTTAAGTCTTGAAGCAAGAGCTGCTCCAAATAAAAATCCTCTTGCTTCAATTCCTGCTATAAAATCTAAATTATAATTTTTATATCTATCTTCAAGATGGTTCATAAGTAGTTCAAATGCATCTTTATTATTTAAAAGTGTTGTAATGTCTTTAAAGCTAATACCTGGTTTTGGAAAATCCTCAACTGTTCTTATAGAGTCTATTAAAAGCTTTTTTTCATCATCTGTTAAAATATCTTTACTCAAAGTTTTCCCTTTTATATTCAAAATACAATTATTTTAGCTAAAATAAAATTATGATACAGTTTAAAATCAAACTATTTAACAATTTTATAAAAGTTTTATTAACACTTTTTCTTTTTATAAATTTTGCTTTTGCATTAAATTTACAAAAACCTTCAACTTATGAAGATTCTATTGATATTTCAAATTGGTATATGAGTGAAAAATTAGATGGTATTAGAGCATATTGGGATGGGAAAGAGTTATTTTCTAAAAATAAAAACAAAATATTTGCTCCATCTTGGTTTACAAAAGATTTTCCACCATTTCCTTTAGATGGTGAATTATGGACAAAAAGAGGTGATTTTGAAAATATTCAAAGTATTGTTTTAAGTCAACAAGAGTCAAAAGATTGGGAAAATATAACTTACAATATTTTTGAAATTCCAAATGCAAATGGAAATTTTAAAACTAGACTTGATTTTTTAGAAAATTATTTAAAAAAAAATCCAAATAGATATATAAAAATTATTCCTCAAATAGTTTGCAAAGATAAAAATCATTTAAATAAATTTTTAAAAGAACTATTAAAAAATGGTGCAGAAGGAGTGATTATAAAAAATCCAAATTTATCTTATGAAACGGGAAGAACGAATAACTCTTTAAAAGTAAAAGAGTTTCTTGATGATGAGGGGAAAGTCATTGCACATAATTTTAATAAAGATGGTTCATTTAAAAGTTTAAAAATAGAATTAAAAAATAAAACTGTCTTTAATTTAGGTGGTGGATTTAAAAAAGAAGATAGATTAAATCCACCAAAAATTGGGCAGTTTGTAACTTTCAAATATTATGGTTTAACAAAAAATGGTAAACCAAAATTCGCTTCATTTTTAAGAGTTAGAGAAGTTGAATAGTATTTAATCCTCCGTTGCTTCGTGAATTGATTTTTTTACATCTTTTACAACTTCAGTTGTTGTATCTTTTGTAGCTTGCCAAGCTGTTTTACTATCTTGTTTTACTCCACTCCAAGTTGCACATCCTTGAAAAAATATTATAAATATTAATAATAATATACTTCTAAGCATCTCTTATCCTTTTATATAAATAAAATTTCATATAAATTTATAGCAAATTTTTGTATCAAATAAGATTAAATTTATTTGGGTACAATTTCCCAAAAATTAGCCAATTTAAGGATTTTTATGAATAAAAGTTTAGAAACTATGCTTTGTCATTTAAAAGATTTTGCACCTTTTAAAGAGCCTACAAACTCTTCACACTTTCCAATATACAACACAGCAACTTTTGATTTAAAAAACCAAAATGGCGATAAAATATATGATTATACAAGAAGCGATAATCCTACAAGAGCTACACTTGAAAACTTTTTTGCTTTTGCTGAAAATGGATATGGAGCTGTTTGTACTCACACAGGAATAGCAGCTGTTTCACTTCTTTTTGAAACTGTTTTAAAAGCAAATTCATCTATTTTAGTTGAAGCTGATTGTTATGGTGGAACATTTAGGCTTTTAAAAGTTTTTAAAGAAAAATACAATATTAATGTAAACTTTACAGATTTTACAGATTTAAATATGGTTGAACATATTTTAAAAACTAATAATATAGATTTAGTTCTTTGTGAAAGTCCTACAAATCCAGGCTTAAAAATAATAGATTTAAAAGAGATATCTAAACTTTGTAAAGCACACAATTCTCTTTTTGCAGTTGATAACTCACTTGCAACTTTTATTAGTCAAAAACCTCTTGATTTAGGAGCTGATTTTTCACTCTTTTCTACAACTAAATTTATAAGTGGTCACGGAAGCGTAATTGCAGGTGCTATTGTTGCAAAAACTAAAGAGAACTCAGAAAAACTTCACTACTACTCAAATGCTTTAGGAAGAAACCAAAATCCTCTTGATGTTCATCTAATATCACTTGGAATTAGTAGCCTAAAAGTTAGAATGAAAGCAAGCGAAAAATTAGCAAAAAAATTTGCTAAATGGCTTGAAAAACAAGATTTTATAGAAAAAGTTACATTTCCAGCACTTAAATCACATCCACAAAGAGCTTTAGCAAAAAAACAGATGAAAATAATTCCTAGCGTTTTTTGTGCTGATTTTAAAAGTGTAGAACTAGCAGAAAAATTTATAGAAAATGCAAAAATATTTGGAGAAAAATGCTCTTTTGGAAGTGCTGATAGTAGAGTTGAAATACCTTCTAAAATATCTCATGCATCTTTTTCAAAAGAGGAATTAAAGGCAATTGGAATATCTGATAGTACGGTACGATTTTCTATTGGTTTTGAAGATTTAAAAGATTTAAAAGAGGATTTATTAGAAGCTATAAAATGATAAAAGAGTCTATTTTTAAACCAATTATTTGTGGTGAGACTTTACCAGTAAATAATATTCATGCAGTTTCTACATCTATGCCAACACTTCAAGATGTAATTGATTATGAAGAACAAACACCAGAGATTTTAGAAAAAATAACAGTTGCATATCCTAGATTTATAGTTCATCCTTATCTTAAAAAACTAGCAATTTATTTAAAATCAAAATATAAAGTTAGTGATAATTATGAACTTATTCTTCTTAGCAGCAAAAAGGCAGTAAAAGTTGTAAGCTCTAGATTTTATATAAATAATCCAATAGATATTGATGAAGATTTTGGTGTAATTATGGTTTTAAAAGGAAGACAGTACCAAAAAGTTTTAAAATTTATTCAACATGTTGGGTACAATTTATCTTCAAGATTAGCTGAAGATTATCTATATAATCTTGGAAAAATTTCAAATATTCACAAAGAAGAGCTAGAAGAGAAAACAAAAGCAAAAGATATTCTAATTTCAACTTTATCAAATGCCTATAATCAACCCCAGAAAAACATATCTTTAACTCCTTCAGGAATGAATGCAATGTATTGTGTTTTAAAAGGAATTAAGAATATTCAAGCAAAAAATGGAAGAACTATTTTAGTTCAACTAGGATGGCTATATCTTGATACTATGAATATTGTAAATCACTATTTTGAAGAGAGTAAAATATTTTATGATATTACAAATCTTGATAACTTGGAGAATTTTTTAAAAGAGAATGGATTAAAAGTTTCAGCAATCGTTACAGAAATTCCTACAAATCCACTTGTGCAAACAGTTGATTTAGAAAAACTTAAAAATCTTTGTAAATTTTATAATATTCCTTTGGTTATAGACTCTACTTTTGCAACACCATATAATCTTAATTTAAACTCTTATGCTGATATTTATGTTGAATCATTGACAAAATTTGCTTGTGGAAATGCAGATGTTTTAATGGGTGCAATTATTTTAAATAAAAACTCAAAAATCTCACATATTTCACAAGAGTTTTTTAAACACTGTGATGAACCATATATAAAAGATATTCAAAGATTGGCTTTAGAGATACAAGGTTATAAAACTAGAGTTAAAAAAATATCTTCAAATACAAAAAAGTTAGTCGAATATTTTCAAAAATCATCTTATATAGATGAAATTTTTTACTGTTTAAGTCCAAAATATAAAGAGAATTATGAAAAACTTATGATTGATGAAAATAGTCTATGTGGAATAATATCAATCACCTTTAAAAAAGATTTTCAAAAAGTTTATGATAGTTTAAACTTTCCAAAAGGTCCAAGCCTTGGAACTGAATTTACACTTTTAATGCCTTATACATATTTAGCACACTATGATTTAATAGTAAGTAAAGAGGGTAAAGAGTTTTTAGAAAAAATAAATCTTCCTATAAATCTTCTTAGAATATCTGTTGGAGTAGAAAATATAGATGAGATTATAAATGAGTTTGAAAAAGTAAATGCAGTTTAGTCAGATATCTTAAAAAAGATATTTAACTAAAAAGCTATCTAAACGTTTAAATTCTTTTCTCTGATCTTGTGGCAAAACTAACAAGATAAAATTTGAATCTTTATCTATCCAATATGAGTAAAATTCTCTTTTTGATATTACAAATTTACCTGCATTTGGGTCTAAAATCATAATAGCATTTTGATTAATATTTTGAACTACAACAAAATGAGGATAGTCCATTTTTCTCAAAATTCTTGCTATAACTGGTACTTTAATATCTTCAAATACCTCTTTTGAAATTTTATAACCTTTTGCGTTGAAACTATTATTTAAAGCAACTCTTTGTAAATCACTAAAGGTAACAACATCTGTGCTATCAAAATCTTTTAAAAGCTCTTCTTCACTTGTTTTATATCCATAAATATTTAATAAAGTTGCAAGTGCAGAAACTCCACAACTCTCCTCATAAGTCTGTTTTACAACATCAATATATTTTATCTCTAAAAAAGATTTTACCTTAAATTCAGCAAATAGACTTAATTGTAAAAGAAATAAAATAGTTAAAATTTGTGCCATAAAGAGAAAGATAATCTACTATCAGGTGCATTTGTACTTGTACCCACACTACTATCAATAGTTATGGCATTTTTTTCACTAAGATTATATGTTAAACCAAAACCTATGGTTGATAAAATTGTTGAATTATTTACTTTTACTCCATCTTCTTTCATTGAAGTTTGATAACTATGTTCTGTATTTAGATTTAATGAAATATTTGGATTTAATATTAAAAATAGATCTAATCCTACAAAATAAGAGTTTGGTAAATCAATATTAGTGTTACTTATATCTCTTTTTAAAGTTTGGTTTGTTCCTAAAGATAAAATAGTTACTAATGGATCTGAAAAACTTTTAACACTATACTTTAAATTATAATCTTTAAAAGAGTAATCTTTATCTGCATTTTGATACTTTATATTTTGTAAAACTGCAGTTTGAAAAATAATCGATTGTTGAAATTCATCAATCAATAAGCTATCAAAAGTATAATTTCCACCAATATATAAGCTATTAAAATTTGTATTATTATCACTTTTTGTTGATTGTGAACCAAAATCTATATATTTTATTCTATCGTTTAAAATATTATAAGATAAGAATAAATCAAGATTATTACTAAACCCATACATCAAAGTTTGCCCAAAAACTAATTGTTGAGTTTCTGTTACTAAAGTTCCATCATCATAACTTACTAATATTGGGTAAGATGAGAATGTCCTTGTACCATTTGCATTTATTATATCCACATTTGTAGAAAGTCTAAAATCTTGCTTCTCTTTTTTAAATAAACTATCTATTGATATAACATCCGATGCATAAACCCCAGATACTATACTCAATGTAATCAGAAAAAAGAGTTTTTTATAACCATTATTAACCATAGATTTTTATTTCCTTATTTATCATATTTGTTCTATTTAAGAACTCTTGTGTTGTTTCATTTTTATTTGATAAATTACTATTATTTAAAAGAGAGTTTGAACTATTTTCAAAGCTTTGTAAAAGTTTTTTTAATAACTCTTCATCAAGAGTAGATACTAACTCCATATCAAGTCTTAGAAAATTACCATCTAGTTTCAAATAGTTATCTTTTCTTATTTGATCCCACTTATCTTTATCTAAAGTTTCACCTTTATTCATAATCTCTAAAATATAATTTAAAGCTTGAGTAAAATATTTTTCTCCAATTACAGTATCATATATAAAAGAACTTTTATCTTCCAAAAAAATATTTTTTAGATTTTCTTTAACTTTTTGCTCAATAGACGACTCACCTTCATAAGCCTCTTGTAAAGTTATATTTCCATCAAAATCTTTATCAAGTTTTAAAGTATAATTTAACTCATCATCAAGAGAACCTTCTTTCTTTTCAGTTCTATATTGATTAAAATTCATTTCGTCAGATGTTGAATATCTACCAATAACATTTTCTTTAACTACAAAATCATCTTGTTCAAAAGAGATATTGCTATTAATAACTAAACCATTTTTCGTATTTCCATACTCTTCTTCACTTAAAATTCCGTCATTATTTGCATCTGCTCCTAAAAATCCTCTAGTATAAGCAATATCTGCAAACCAACCAGCTACAAACTCTTGTGCTTTATCTTTTAGTTCAACATCTCCTGCCTCATTTCTTACTACACTATTTACTCCAAATCTATTTTGTAGTTTTTCAAGTGTACTATTTTCTAAACTTACACTCACTTTTCCTCCATTTACAGGGTCTATAAAGCTTATTTTAGAGCTAGTTTGTGAAAGTTGATTATTTGTTTGATAAGATTGTTGTTTTTGGTTTAGTAGAGTTTCTTCAAAAGAGTTTTCATTTTTTGAACTATTTTTAGTCTTTACATCGTATGATGTAAAGACATTTCCACTTAATGTTATTTTCATAATAACTAATATCTACCACTATTTATTTGTGATTGTGTTACAAAAGTTGGCTTTGAACCTGGTTTTACAATATCAGCCATTCTTTTAACAGTTGTATTTGAAGAACTAGATAATGAATTTGATCCATTACCATTATTATTTAATAAATGATTCATTTGATTTAGTATTCCCCCATAAAAAACTTGTGGAACTGGAGAACCAAAAGATGTATAACCTCCATCTACTTTTTCCATATCTTGATTACTTAACTCATATTGAGAACCATTTATACTATTTTTTGTTACTTGACTTAATAAATCAGTCTCATTTGAATTTGCTAGTAAGAAACTAGCCCCTATTGTTAAAATTAACAGTTGTTTTTTCATATTTTTTCCTTTATGTATTTGTGTATATAAAGTTTACAGATTAAAAAAAAAATTGCAACTTAAGTATCAATATTTTTTATTTATATTTATTATAAATGCTACAATAAGTAACAAAATGATTAAAATATTCTACATTAATTTATTATTAGTTAATATAACATAAAATTATGTTCTTAAAAAAGGATAATTTATGATAAAAAAAGCAGATAAAAAAAATATTAATAATATTTCAACACTTATTTATGATGCAATTCACAGTGTTGCAAATACTTTAACTGGTGAAAATGAAGATAAAAAAATTTTAGAAACTTTGGATTATTATATAAAAATGGATGTTTGTAGGCTTAGTTATAACAATATTTATACTTATATTATAGATAATCAAAATGTTGGTATTTTACTAGCTTATAGTTCAAATGATGTAGAAAAACTAGATAAGCCAATGCTTGAGCACTTAAGAAGAAAAAATATTTTTTTAGATTCATTTGAAAAAGAGTGTTTTAAAGATGAATTTTATATAGATACTGTTAGTGTAACTCCTAGCTTTCAAGGAAGAGGAATAGCAAAAGAGTTATTTAGTTTTGCTGAACAAAAAGCAAAAGAGTTAGATTTTAAAAAACTCTCACTTTTAGTTGATTTTGAAAATCCAAAAGCAAAAGCTTTGTATGAAAGATTAGGATTTAAAGATAATGAAATTCTAAAAGTTTCAGGAAGTAACTTTTATCATATGATAAAGCAATTAGATTTATAAAAAAGGAAAAATTATGTCAAAAAGAGTTTATTGTATAGCTTCATTTGAAGCAAAAGATGGTTTAAATGAAGAGTTATTTAAAGTATTACAATCTTTAGAACCACAAACTATAAGAGAAGATGGTTGTATTCAATATATTGTTACAAAACATATAACTCATCCAAATGCAACTGGAAAAAGCTTTCCAATAGTATTTAATGAAATTTGGGAATCAAAAGAGGCTTTTGAGCTTCACTGCAATAAACCTTATATAAAAGAGTTTTTTCATAAACATTGTGTGCTAGAAGATGGACTTGTAAAAGATTTTAATGTTTGTGTTTATAGTGATGAATAAAGAAATATTTAAAATAGAGCTTAATTTAAGCTCTATTTTTTAAAATCATTTATAACTTTTTGCAATCTCGTTTGCTACAAAAAGCATATTATTGTACCAATCATCACTTAATGGATTTATAGATACTACATTTGCA
>ERZ650302.2386-NODE-2386-length-10051-cov-8.162565_pt1 | contig 10051 bp, 9 predicted proteins | sample MGYA00376238_ERZ650302 | MGnify/ENA primary metagenome ERZ650302 (study PRJEB26733, sample SAMN07839298) | wastewater metagenome | biome: urban; feature: wastewater treatment plant; material: waste water | place: USA: North Carolina | collected 2016-04-28 ... | reverse complement strand
AGGTGCAAAGTGTGCAAACGATTGCCTCTTTTTTATATCATTTTTCCTATATTCCTTATTCGGTATTCTAAAAAGAAGTCTTATCTTTGCCAGCGAAAGTAAGTAACAAGATAAAAGATGATGGAAAACAGAAAAGCGTGGTTATGTCTAAGGCATAACCGCGCTTCGTTTTTTATTGTATTCTATATAATAATCAGAACGAATATCTCTTTCAGATGCTGGCTCCATCCAAGAGTTCCCGGTATTTAGCTACAGCATCCGAAATCTCGCTTATTTTGATGAATTCATCGGCTGAATGGGAGCGGGAGGATTCGCCCGGACCCAGTTTGAACGAAGGGAAGTGCATCAGAGCCTGGTCGCTGAGGGTAGGACTGCCGAATGGCTTCATGCCCATGGCTACACATTTCCTGATAAGAGGATGCGCCGGGTCGATGCGGGATGACTTCAGACGGAAACTGTGGGCCTTCACCTCGCTCTTCAGGTGCTGGCAGATAAACTTGTAAACCTCCTCGTTGTCGTAAAACTCGTTGGTGCGGATATCCACAAGCATCGTACACTTATCCGGAATCACATTGTGCTGGGTTCCGGCATTCACTACGGTAAGCGTCATCTTGGTAGGTCCCAGGAACTCGCTTACCTTCTCAAACTTATAGTCACGAATCCATCGCATATCATCCAATGCCTCGTAGATAGCGTTTACTCCCTCGTTGCGGGCAGCATGACCGCTCTTTCCGTGAGCAATCACATCCAGCACCATCAGTCCCTTTTCGGCAACAGCCGGGTTCATGCCGGTAGGTTCACCTACGATGGCAAGGTCGATATGCGGAAGCAAAGGCAGGGCACGGGTAATGCCATCCTTTCCCGAAACCTCTTCTTCGGCAGATGCCAGATAGATAAGATTATACTGCTGAGGCTTTGCGGTCAGCATTCTGAATATCTGGAGGAGCGAACAGAGTCCACCGCCGCAATCGTTGCTGCCCAAGCCGTAAAGTACACCCTCTTCTACATCCGGTGAAAACGGGTTGCGTGTCCATGAAGCCACAGGCTTCACGGTATCGATGTGAGCGTTGAGCAGCAGGGTAGGTCGGCTCTCATCGTAATGAGGGTCGATAATCCAGATGTTGTTCGCCTCACGATGAGGTTCGAAACCATATTTGCGGATGGTCTGCTCCATGATGTCGGCAGCCTCCTTCTCGTTTCTGCTTACAGATGGGGTGGCGATGAGCTTTTTCAGCAAATCCACGGCATCGCTTACATATTCTTCTTGTGTCATCATAATCTCCCTATTCTTTGATTTTTTTGCAAAGATACGAAAAAAAGAGCAGATAAAGTGGAAAAAATATCTTTTTATTTTGTGTTCTTAACAAATTCTATTATCTTTGCATCAGAATATAAATATAAGCTTATGCAGATTAATAGTCATCTTTCGGTACTGGTACATGATCTCGCCAAGAAATGGGGAGAGAAAACTGCTTTAACTTTCAGAAAGTTTGGCAGCGACCAGTGGCAATCGGTTTCATTCAACCTCTTTTCCTTAAGAGTGAAACAAGTGAGCAATGCCCTCCTGAATCTTGGGGCTAAACCTCTTGACAAAATCGCTGTCTTCTCGCAGAACTGTGTGCATTATCTGTACACCGACTTCGGTGCGTACGGTATCAGGGTTACCTCTGTGCCTTTCTATGCCAACAGCAGCGAGCAGCAGATTCAATATATGATTAATGATGCGCAGATTCGCTTCCTCTTTGTTGGCGAACAGGAGCAGTATGACAAGGCTCACCGTATCTTTGCCCTCTGTCCATCTCTGGAACGTATCATCATCTTCGATTCCAGCGTGCGCATCAGTACACACGATCCTGCTGCTCTCTATTTCAAGGACTTCCTGAAGCTGGGAGAGAATCTTCCTCGTCAGACGGAGGTAGAGGAACTCTACAAGCAGGCAAGTATGGATGACTTGGCTAATATCCTCTATACCAGTGGAACAACTGGAGATAGCAAGGGCGTGATGCTGACCTATAGCCAGTATTATGCTGCTTTGAAGGCAAACAATGAGTGCATTCCTGTTACCGAAAAGGACCGTGTCATTGATTTCCTTCCATTCACCCATATCTTTGAGCGTGGATGGGCATATCTCTGCTTGAGCGAAGGTGCCGAACTCATCATCAATACTTATCCTCATGAAATTCAGGAGAGTATGAGAGAGATGCATCCTACCTGTATGTGTAGTGTGCCACGTTTCTGGGAGAAGGTGTATATCGCCGTAAAGGCAAAGATGGATGATGCCGGTCCTCTTCAGAAGAAACTCTTCTACCATGCCTTGGCAGTAGGAAAGAAGCGGAATATAGAATATCTGGCAAACTGCAAGCGCCCTCCTCTGACATTGGAGTTGGAATATAAGATTATCAACAAGACCATTTTGAGCATGGTTCGCAAGCAGTTGGGCTTGGAAAAACCGAATATCTTCCCTACAGCGGGTGCTTATGTAAGTCCGGAAGTAGAGGCATTTGTACATGCCATCGGTATCAATATGGTGGTGGGTTATGGTTTGACCGAGAGTCTTGCCACCGTATCTTGCGATCATTCTGACAAGAAACGCAGTCTGGGTTCTGTGGGGCGCCCTATCTCTTGCATTCAGGTAAAGATAGGTGAGGATAATGAGGTGCTCCTCAAGGGTCCTACCATCACTCCGGGATATTATCATCGTGATACCACCAATGCGAAGGCATTCGACAAGGATGGATTCTTCCATACCGGTGATGCCGGCTACATGAAGGATGGCGAGCTTTATCTCACCGAGCGTATCAAGGACCTGTTCAAGACATCGAATGGTAAGTATATCGCTCCGCAGCAGGTAGAATCGTTGCTCCTGGTAGATAAGTTTATCGATCAGGTGGCTGTTATTGCCGACCAGCGCAAGTTCGTATCAGCCCTCGTCGTTCCAGAGTTCCGTCTCGTGGAGGACTGGGCACGTGAGCATCATATCGCCTTCACCTGCCGTGAAGATTTGTGTGCTAACGAGAAGGTGCAGAAGATGCTGATGGACCGTATCCAGATTCTCCAGCAGCATCTGGCTTATTATGAGCAGATTAAGCGCATTACCCTCCTGGCTCACCACTTCTCTATGGAGTCGGGTGAGTTGACCAATACCTTGAAGATTCGCCGCCCTATCATCAACAAGAACTACAAGGCGGAGATTGACAAGATGTATGAGGAGTAATCATAAAGTTTAAAGTTAAAAGTTAAGAGTTAATGATTACAGCTGACCAGTTGAAGGATGTGATGGACAGAGCTGACGCTCTGCATCACTATCTCAATATAGACCAGAAGAAAGTAGAATTCGAAGAGGAGCAGCTCCGCACCCAGGCTCCTGACTTTTGGGAAGACCCGAAGTATGCTCAGGAGCAGATGAAGAAGGTGAAAGGTATCCAGAAATGGCTCGACGGTTATAAGACTGTACGTCTTTATGCCGATGAACTGCAGCTTGCCTTCGATTTCTATAAAGACGAAATGGTGACCGAGGAAGAGGTGGATGCCGATTATGCCAAGGCGATCAAAGCCATCGAAGACCTGGAGTTGAAGAACATGCTTCGCCAGAAGGAAGACCCGATGGACTGCGTGCTCAAGATTAATTCCGGTGCCGGTGGTACAGAAAGCCAGGACTGGGCACAGATGCTGATGCGTATGTATATGCGCTGGGCTGAGGCTCATGGCTACAAGGTAACCATCACCGATATGCAGGAAGGTGATGAGGCTGGTATCAAGAGCGTGACCATGACCATCGAGGGCGGCGAGTACGCTTATGGCTATCTGAAGAGCGAGAACGGTGTGCACCGACTGGTGCGTGTTTCTCCTTTCAATGCCCAGGGCAAGCGAATGACCAGTTTCGCCAGTGTCTTCGTAACTCCGCTGGTAGATGATACCATCGAGGTATATGTTGACCCAGCCAAGCTCTCCTGGGATACCTTCCGTTCGAGTGGTGCCGGTGGTCAGAATGTGAATAAGGTTGAATCCGGTGTCCGTCTGCGTTATTGGTATACCGACCCTGATACCGGCGAGGAAGAAGAAATCCTCATCGAGAACACCGAGACCCGTGACCAGCCAAAGAACCGTGCCAAAGCCCTGTTGCTCTTGAAGAGCCAACTCTACGACCGCGCCATGAAGAAGCGTCTGGAGGCTAAGGCTAAGATTGAGGCTGGTAAGAAGAAGATAGAGTGGGGAAGCCAGATTAGAAGTTATGTCTTCGACGACCGTCGTGTGAAAGACCACCGTACCAACTATCAGACATCGGATGTAGATGGCGTGATGGACGGCAAGATAGATGATTTCATCAAGGCATACCTGATGGAGTTCCCTACGAATGATGACGAACAACAATAATCATCTAAAAAACATACGACTATGAGTGGAAATAAAGACTTAAGAAGAGCCAAACATGAGGCTTATCAGAAGAAACAGGCTGCAAAAGGCGAGAAAGTAATCAAGTGGATATTTATAGGATTGATAGTCCTCGGTATTCTTTTTGCCATCTATGCAACAACATTAGTATAAAACAATGAGTGGATTAGAAATAGAAAGAAAATTCCTCGTTAAGAAGGGCGACGCTTATAAAAGCGCCGCCTTTTCTTCTAGTCATATCCAGCAGGGATATATTCCTGCCGAGGGGGCTACGGTGCGGGTTCGCACACGGGATGAGAAGGCTTACCTTACCATTAAGGGCAAGTCGGTAAATGGCGGCATGACCCGCTATGAGTTTGAAAAGGAGATAACGATGGACGAGGCGCAGCATCTTCTGCAACTTTGTCAGGGTGGCGTCATCGATAAGCGTCGCTATCTGGTGAAAAGTGGCAGTCATACCTTCGAGGTAGATGAGTTCTATGGCGATAATGAAGGTCTGGTCATGGCAGAGGTGGAGTTGGCTAGCGAGACCGAAGCCTATGAGAAACCTGATTTCATCGGCATGGAGGTAACAGGCGACAAGCGATTCTACAATTCGCATCTCTTGGGCAATCCTTTCTCGAAGTGGCGTGATACCTTGCCGGCTGAATATCGTTAGAAAATGTATCGAAAAGGTCATTTCTTCGTCCTAAAACGGATTAAATTGCATAAATATTACTAAAATTGTATTTTTGCTTTCAAATAATTCATATATTTCAGAATTATTTTATAATTTTGCACGAAGAAAAATTAAAAAATAAGAAATTAGTAATAGAAAGATAGAAATGACTGATTCAAATAGAGGAAGTTTTGGTAGCAAGATTGGATTGATTCTTGCTACAGCAGGTGGCGCCGTAGGTTTGGGTAACGTATGGCGCTTCCCTTATATGGCTGGTCAGGAAGGTGGCGCAGCCTTTATTCTGGTATACATCGGAAGTGTGCTCCTGTTGGGCATTCCATGTATGATTTCTGAGTTTATCATCGGCCGTCATGGTGCCTCTAATACCGCACGTGCCTATACCAAACTCTCTAATGGTACTGCTTGGAAGTGGGTAGGCTATCTTGAGGTGCTTACCGGTTTCCTGATTACGGGCTATTATGCGGTGGTTTCGGGCTGGTGTCTGCAGTATGTCTATGCCAGCATCATGGGCGAACTGCATGGTGACCCAACCTTTGTGGCGAATTACTTCAAGGAGTTTTCTTCTGATCCTGTGCGTCCGGTTATGTGGACGGTAGCGATATTCCTGATTTGTCATTTCGTGATTATTCATGGTGTGCGCGGCGGTATAGAGAGGGCTTCTAAGGTGATGATGCCTCTCCTGTTCATCCTGCTTTTGATCATTGTGGTAGCAGCTTGTCTGTTGCCGGATGCAGGTAAGGGCGTGGAGTTCCTGTTGAAGCCTGATTTCGGAAAGGTAGACAGAAACGTGTTCCTGAATGCCTTGGGACAGTCGTTCTATTCTATGAGTATCGGTATGGGCTGTATCTGTACCTATGCCTCTTACTTCAGCCGTCAGACCAATCTCTTTAAGAGTGCTTTGCAGATTTCCATCATCGATTTGCTGGTAGCAGTACTGGCTGGTCTGATGATATTCCCTGCAGCCTTCTCAGTAGGAGTATCACCGGATAGTGGTCCTTCGCTCATCTTTATCACTTTGCCGAATGTCTTTAATCAGGCGTTTGCATCGTTACCTGTACTGGGTTGGATTATCTCGCTGCTCTTCTACGTGTTGCTGTCGGTAGCAGCCTTGACCTCGCTGATGTCACTTCATGAGGTGAATACCTCTTTCTTCTACGAGGAGTTGAAGATAGACCGCAAGAAGGGTGCTACCATCGTTACGGTTTCCTGTGCCATCATCGGAGCCTTCTGTTCGCTCTCTTTGGGTGCAACAGATAAGCTTTCGTTCTTCGGAAAGGCGCTGTTCGATTGGTTCGACTTCGTTACGGGTCAGATATTCCTTCCTCTGGCAGGATTCCTTACCTGCCTGTTCCTGGGCTGGTATGTACCTAAGCAGATCGTACAGGATGAGTTTACCAACTGGGGAACCTTGAAGGGCCGTCTCTTCGGTATTTATCTTTTCCTGATTAAGTTCGTTTGTCCTGTCCTCATCTTCCTGGTATTCCTGAACCAGTTTGGTGTCTTCGGATAAAGTATTTGTAATCGGATAGATAATAATCATATATAACTATATATAATAAGGTGTAGCATCTGCCGTTTCGTCGGAAAACAACAAACACTACACATTAAAGATTTAGATAATGGAAACAAGAGGAAATTTTGGTAGTAAGTTGGGCGTTATTCTTGCCACAGCCGGCTCGGCAGTCGGTTTGGGTAATGTGTGGCGTTTCCCTTATATGGCAGGTCAGAATGGTGGTGCCGCCTTCATTCTCATCTATTTGGTATGTATCATCCTACTCGGATTGCCTGGCATGATGAGCGAATTCATCATCGGCCGTCATTCTGCATCCAATGCAGCCCGTGCTTATACCAATCTGGGTAAGCATAAGGCTTGGGGTGCTTTGGGCTTGATGGGTATCATCACCTCTATGATTATCCTGGGTTTCTATGCCGTAGTGGCTGGCTGGTGCCTGCAGTATCTCTATGCCAGTATCATGGGCGGTGTTCATGGCGATGCAGAGTATGTGAAGACCTATTTCCAGACCTTTTCAGCCGATCCTATCCGTCCTACCTTATGGGCAGTAGGTTTTATCCTGCTTACCCACATGGTGGTAGTACGCGGTGTGCGCAATGGTATAGAGAAAGCATCCAAGATACTGATGCCTATGCTCTTCTTCCTGTTGATTGTGATTGTGATAGCTTCCTGCTCTCTGCCGGGAGCGATGAAGGGAGTGGAGTTCCTGCTGAAGCCGGATTTCTCTAAGGTAGATGAAAACGTGTTGCTCGAAGCGCTGGGACAGGCGTTCTTCTCTTTGAGTATGGGTACGGCATGTCTGTGTACTTATGCCTCTTACTTCAACAGACAGACCAATCTCTTGAAGTCGGCTACTCAGATTGTGACCATTGATACGGTAATCGCCGTATTGGCAGGTTTGATGATCTTCCCTGCAGCCTTCTCGGTAGGTGTGCAGCCAGACAGCGGTCCTTCGCTCATCTTCATTACCTTGCCAAACGTATTCCAGGAGGCTTTCGGTAACATGCCGGTTGTCGGTTATGTGATTTCGGTGTTGTTCTATGCTTTGCTTGTATTGGCAGCCCTGACTTCTACCATCTCGATGCACGAGATAGGTACCGCCTTTATTTATGAGGAGGGTAAGATAAGCCGTGCCAAGGGAGCCTGGTTCGAGACCGTCGTTTGCTGCATCATAGCTGTATTCTGTTCGCTCTCTCAGGGTGCCGTACCTGATTTGGGCTTCTTCGGCAAGGATTTCCTGAGCAATTGTGACAACTTTACTGCCCAGCTGCTCATGCCGTTGAGTTCATTCATCACCTGTCTGTTCCTGGGATGGTATGTGCCAAAGAAGATTGTGCGTGATGAGTTTACCAACTGGGGAACCTTGAAGGGAACTCTCTTCCCTGTTTTCCTGTTCACCATCCGTTTTATCTGTCCAATCTGTATTTTCCTTATCTTCCTGCACCAGTTTGGTGTCATTTAGCAAAACCGGCAAACTTGCAGACAGGCTATCTTGCCCCTAGTAGGCAAGATACGGCTTGATTCTTTCTATTTCGGCAGGTGGAAAGTCTTTGAGGAGACGCAGCTCTTCAGCACTTTTCAGCGGACCATGGGTTCTGCGGTAGTTTACGATTTCCTTTGCCTGGTAAAAGTCCAGGTAAGGATGTTTGCGCAGTTCGGCTAAACTGAGCTGGTTGACATTCATTTTCCGGATATGTTTTGCATCAATATTCATATAGTGGAGGGCTGTCTCGGGCACGCCTTCCACTTCTTGTATCTGGCTCATGGAAACAAAACCGCCTAACCGCTCTCTGTAACGGATGATGCTTCTGGCATAGTAAGAGCCTATGCCGGGAATTTTCTGCAGTTCGGTCGTATCAGCAGAATTGATGTTGATATACTGACCTTCTTTCAGTTTTCGTGGATAACTGTATTGGATAGTGTCTTTCTTCCTTTCTTCTCTAGTTCTTATAGCCGTCTCTTGATAGCCGTAGTTGTATCTTTCTCTTGGGTAAAAGTTGGCAGCCGGCTGGTAGTCTTTACCAATTCTGATAAAGGGCAGCAGTTTTTCGAATTGCTTCTTGGTTAGTCCGTAAACCCGTGCAAAGTCTCTAGGTGTCCTGAAGATACCTCCTTTATTTCGATATTTGATGATGTTTCTGGCTTGCCATGATTCCAGTCCCAGCCGTTGGAAATCAGATTGGCTTGCCGTATTGGGGTCAAAGGCGAATACTTCGCTCGACTGAAGTCCGTCTTCATAATAGCCTGGATGTTGCCGCGTGGCATGCCTGATGATACTATCGTTATGGGCTTGTTGCTTTTCTGAGGGCATAGTTTCTTTAGAACCTACAATGAAAATCATTGTGGTACTGACAACGAGCAGGGTCAGGATTACGAGTAATGCTCGCCGTTCATGGTAATTGATATAAAAAAAATCCTTTAAAAACTTCATAGGCTTACGGATTTTAAGTCTATATGATTGTTTGGTCGGGATTACTGGACTCGAACCAGCGACCTCATCGTCCCGAACGACGTGCGCTACCAACTGCGCTAAATCCCGTTTTGTGGTACTTATGAGTACAAAGACGGTGCAAAGGTACACCAAAATCTCCATAATACCAAATAAAAAAGCACTTTTTTATCTTTTTTGAAAACTTTTATATAGTCGTCCAGAAAGCCCAGTGCACCAAGCCATATTGTTGTGATCAACATGAGAATGATATATACATTGTCTATTCGGGCAAAAAGTAGTACAGGTGTTAGTATTGCTATAATAATGATAACACCACCCATACTTGGTACTCCAACTTTGTTTATATTAAACGGATCAATGCTTGCATCTCTTTGAGTTTCCGATATTTGTTTACGTTTCAATGTATCGATAAACTTATTTCCGTAAATAGAGGAGATAAGCAATGATAGAATAAGAGCCATCAATGCACGGAAAGAGATATAACCAAATACTCCTGCTCCCGGAAATCCGAATTTATGTAAATATTCAAATAAATAGTATAACATATGCTTTAATGTATTTACTTATTAGTTTCCGAAAACCTCTCTAAGAACTTCTTTATCATCAAAGTGATGTTTCACCCCATTAATTTCCTGATACGTTTCGTGTCCTTTTCCGGCTACTAAAACAATATCTTTTGGTTCGGCAAATTTAATTGCCATTTTTATGGCTTCTCTTCTGTCAGGAATCGAAGTATATTTACTGAAATTCTGCGGTTGAACACCTGCTTCTATTTCTTTGATAATCTGCGTTGGCTCTTCAGTTCTTGGATTGTCCGATGTGATGATTGCCAAAGTCGATTTTTTGGTAGCGATGTCGCCCATTTCCGGACGTTTGGTTTTGTCTCTGTCTCCACCACAACCGAAAACACAAATCAATCTTTCGTTTTTGGTTCTGATTTCGTTGATGCTGTCCAACACGTTTTCCAATGCATCTGGCGTGTGAGAATAATCGACCACGAAAGATCGGAAGAGCG
>ERZ650302.2382-NODE-2382-length-10061-cov-3.862782_pt1 | contig 10061 bp, 9 predicted proteins | sample MGYA00376238_ERZ650302 | MGnify/ENA primary metagenome ERZ650302 (study PRJEB26733, sample SAMN07839298) | wastewater metagenome | biome: urban; feature: wastewater treatment plant; material: waste water | place: USA: North Carolina | collected 2016-04-28 ... | reverse complement strand
CGATTAAAAAGCCGGTGAAATCGCGCAGATGTTCGCCGTGGACGCGGTCAATCAGGGCTTCGGGGGTGATGCCTTCTTTTTCGGCGCGGAGCATGATGGGCGTGCCGTGGGTGTCGTCGGCGCAAACATAGTGGCAATCGTGCCCCCGCATTTTTTGGAAGCGCACCCAAATATCGGTTTGGATGTGTTCGACCATGTGGCCAAGGTGAATGGCCCCGTTGGCGTAAGGCAAGGCACTGGTCACGAGAATCTGGCGTTTTTGGGCAGTCATTGCGCGTTCAAACCTTGTAAAAAGCAGTAAAGCGGCTATTGTAGCAAGTTACTTCGACCCGCCCAACGGAACACCATGAGCCTGCTAAAAACCCTCTTTGGCGGTAAATCTGCCGCCTTCCGCCCCGAAGACATCATCGCCCACCTTGCCACTTGCCTAGACCCCCACAGTGGACACAGTTTTGTCAGCGACAAAGCGATCAAAAACATCAAAGTGACGGGGGATGCCGTCAGCCTCGACCTCGTGCTGGGCTACCCTGCCCAGTCGCAGCACGCCGCACTCAAAGCCCAAGTCGAAGCCCATTTGCTCACCCTCGAAGGCGTGAGCCGTGCCGAGGTGACAGCGTCTAGCCAGATTACTGCCCATGCCGTGCAGCGCGGCGTGCCTTTGTTGGCGGGGGTTAAAAACATCATTGCCATCGCCTCGGGTAAAGGCGGGGTGGGCAAATCGACCACCACGGTGAATTTGGCTTTGGCTTTGGCCGCCGAAGGGGCACGGGTCGGGATTTTAGATGCGGATATTTATGGCCCGTCTTTGCCGCTGTTAATGGGGGCACAGGGGATGCGACCCGATTCGCCAGAAGGCAAATCGCTGGTGCCGGTGACACGGCTGGGCGTGCAAACCATGTCGATGGGCTATCTGGTCGAGGAGGATCAAGCGATGGTGTGGCGCGGCCCGATGGTCACCCAAGCCTTGATGCAGCTCCTCAACGATACCCGCTGGGACGCGCTGGACTATTTGCTGATTGATATGCCGCCAGGGACGGGCGATGTGCAGCTCACCTTGTCGCAAAAAATCCCTGTGACGGGGGCGGTAATTGTCACCACGCCGCAAGACATCGCCCTGCTCGATGCGAAAAAAGGGTTGAAGATGTTTGAGAAAGTCGGCGTGCCGGTGCTGGGGCTGGTCGAAAACATGAGCACGCATATTTGCTCACAGTGCGGTCATGCCGAAGCTATTTTTGGCGAGGGCGGCGCGGCAAAAATGGCGGCGCAGTATGGCTTGGAAGTGCTGGGACAACTGCCCCTTGATTTGGCCATTCGCCAAGATGCCGACCAAGGCTTGCCGACCGTTGCCGCCACACCAGACGGCGAGGTTGCCGCTATTTACAAGGCCATTGCCCGCCGTGTGGCGGTGCGCGTGGCGGAAAAAGCGCGGGATTTTTCGGCTAAGCTGCCCAAAATCGTAATTCAGCAGAACTAGTGTTGCGCATCAGCCCAAGGCTGGGCGGCTATTCCCCTCCGTCGTCGGAGGGGAATAAAAGTCAACCCCAGCGGCGGGGTTTCAGCCCGACCAAGTCGCTGTGTTTAATAAAGAATTTAAACAGGTTCTTAGAAGCTGTTTACGATCTGCGATATTCGGGTGATCCTGCGTTGAAATTCGCAAAAGACTGCGTATGGATTCAGTCCCAACGTCGCTTTTTTTCCAAATTTCGCCTTGGCAACCCCTGCGCCATTGAGATCGTAAACAGGCTCTAAGCGTTTAGCCCCACGATGTACTGGTGTAATCTATAGCCAGCTTCGAAGGGAAGAATTATGGGACAAGTACTACACGGATGCGCCCGCACAACAGAGGCAGTGCGTCGAGAAATACAAAATAGTAAAGCGAGCCTAATCAAGCTGGCCGCCCAGTACGGAATCAACCCAAAGACCGTCGCGAAATGGCGTCAGCGTGACAGTGTTCAGGATGCCCCGATGGGGTCGGCCGAAGGTTGTCCGGTCAACGGTGTTCACCGAGGAAGAGGCGGCCATTGTTGCTTTTCGCCGGTGCACCTTGTTGCCCTTGGATGACTGTCTTTATTCCCTTCAGGAAAGTATTCCTCGTTTAACGCGGTCTTCGCTCCACCGTTGCTTTCAAAGGCATGGCATCTCGCGGCTGCCCAAGGAAGAAAGCCAGAAGCCAGAAAAAAAGAAGTTTAAGGCTTATTCGATCGGCTACTTTCATGTGGACATTGCCGAAGTGCAGACCGCCGAGGGTTGTCTGTACTTGTTTGTCGCAATCGACCGCACGTCAAAGTTCGCCTATGCCGAGCTCCATCCCAAAGCCACACGCACAGAGACACAAGATTTTTTGATTCGCCTGATTGATGCCGTGCCTTACACCATTCACACCGTACTCACAGACAACGGCATTCAGTTCACAAAACGCAAAGACACAGAAAGCTATCGAGAAATTCCGCTCGACCGTGTGTGCCAAGCCCAAGGTATCGAGCACCGACTGACCCAAGTCTGCCACCCGAGGACCAATGGTCAGGTTGAACGCATGAACAGAACCATCAAAGAAGCGACGGTCTATCGCTATCACTACCTTTCCCACGACGAACTCAAATCCCACTTGCAGACATTCCTCATGGCCTACAACTTTGCACGAAGGTTAAAGGCATTAAAGGGCTTAACCCCCTATGAATTTATCTGCAAAACAAGGGAAAATTCGCCAGATAAATTCAAGACCGACTCAGACCAGTTTATTGTAGGACTGAACAGCTAATCCGTTGCCAGCATCGCTAACGCCCTGTCGCGTTTTGCGATGCCCTTGAGTAGTACAAGCAAGACCACACCAATCCCCATCACCATCGCGGCAAAATACAGTCCCACGGTGTAGCTGCCGCTCGCGCGGGTGGCTAGCCAGCCGGTAATGGCTGGGGCGATCATTTGGGCGATACCATACGAAAGCGTCATCTTGCCCATCATCTTGGCGGGTCGCGTGGGGTAGTAACGTCCTGCCATGGTGAGGACAAGGCTGACCATGCCGACAAATGTCCCGCCGAATAGCAATGCACCTAAAAGTGCTGCGACCAAGCCGCCGCCCATGACAGGGAGCAAAATCCCCACAATCTGCACGATAGCCGCAAGAATCAAGGCATTGAGTGCCCCCGTACGGCGGGCAATAAAATCCCACACAACACAGGCAGGCGCAGCCCCAATACCAATGACCAGAAAAATCAGCGTGCCTTTACCTGCCATATTGGGCAGGCGATCCACAATCGCCACAATAAAGGTGGCACTGACCACATAGCCTGCTCCTGCGCAGCCATAGGCCGCCATAAATATCCGTAAGAATAATGGGCTCGGTGGATGGTCTGTGAGCGCCTGTCCAGCAGTGGTCATGCCACTGCTGTCGGGTGGGGGTAGCCAGCGCAATGCGGGTATTAATAAAACGCAGCCCATCCCTGCTAGGGTTAACCACTGCTGTTGCCAATTAAGGGTGAGGCTCGTCCCTGCGATGGCGGCAGAGCAGGCCACAATTCCAATGCCGACCCCTGTGAAATGAATGCCAAGTTCGCTGCGGTGTCCATGCCTAATCAGCCAATTTAGAATAAGTCCCGTGCCAAGCAGCATGCCTGCGGCACTGCTTAGTCCAGCAAAAAATCGGGATACTGCCCAGAGTGTCAGGTCAGTCGTCATCCCCATTAAAAGGGTACTTGCGACGGCAACAACCATTCCAATGCGGTAGAGTTTGTCTTTAAGTGCTAAATCGCTAATCAGTGAGGCGATTAAGGCTCCAGATAGATAGCCTGCATAGTTGATTGCCGCCAAGCCACCTGCTTCGGCCACCCCTAGCCCTGCTTGCTGCTGCATGAGGGGAAGTAAGGGCGTATAGGCAAAGCGAGCAATACCCAATACCAGCATTAAACTGGCAATGCCTGCACCTAGCACTTTATAGCGTGCTTGTTGTGTGTTCATCTGACGGTTGTTCCTTTTGCGCGTATTGGCGGCTCTGGTTGCGTTTTGTGTGTTTGGGTGTGGTTCGTATGGTGCTTGAGCCATACAAGCACATCTTCGCCAGATAGAGTGTAGTGACTTTTACGATTTAAGAGGTAAGGAAATGGTGCGTGCTGCTGCGGTGTTCTTTGGATTGATGGCATTGCCTTTGATAGCACAGGCTGAGGAGGTGGGTTGCATTACAACGGTTTGGAAGCTTGTTGGGGCAAACCACAAGGTATGTGTCTCTGCATTTGATGACCCTAAAATTCCTGGGGTTGCCTGCCATGTTAGTCAAGCCAAGACTGGGGGGCTCTCGGGTACTTTTGGCGTGGCGGAGGATCCCTCGCAGTTTTCGTTAGCGTGTCGGCAAATTGGCCCGATTATTTTGCCTGCTACGCTCCCCAAGGCAGAAACTGTTTTTTCTGAAGATACGTCTTTCCTTTTCAAGGAAACAAAAGTTACGAGGCTGTGGGATGCTAAGCGACGTACCTTGGTTTATCTGGCGGTAAGCCGAAAAATAATTGAAGGTGCGCCGGCAAACAGCGTTTCAACTGTGCCAGTTATGCCGTGGGCGGGTCGTTGAGTGGTAATCCCCCCAGAAATTAGCAGCCGTTAAAAGTGGAATTTTCTCCACAGTAGACCGAGGACGGTTTACATGAAGACATCACGCTTTTCAGATAGCCAGATGATCGCCATTCTCAAGCAAGCAGAAGGGGGTAGCCCAGTCCCAGAACGCTACCGAGAGCACGGCATCAGTTCCGCCACGTTTTACAAATAACGTAGGAAGCTCGGTGGCATGGATGCCTCGTTGATGTCCCGCCTGAAAGAACTCGAAGATGAGAACCGGCGGTTCAAGAAGATGTATGCAGAGGCGCGTCTTTAAACAGGTTCTACAAGATTGATCGCGCCGACTACATCGGCGTGGTTTTTGTAGCCACATGCGATGCAGGCAAACTGGGCTTGGGTACAGCGATGCTCTGCCGACACCTGCCCACCGCGCCATGCCAGCTTGTCGTCCAGTTGGCGGCGAAACTCGCCCCAGCCTTGGTCGAGGATGGCTCGATTCAGGCCGGACTTTTGTTTCACCTGCTTGCCGTGGGTTTCGGCGTTGCCTTTGCTGGACTTGGACCTATTCCGTATCTGCAAATCTTCGATACATACAATCGCGTGGTTTTGGCTGATTGCTGCCGAAGCTTGGTGCAGGTAATCCTTGCGGGCATTGCCGATTTTGATGTGAATCTGTGTAACTTTGGCTTTCGCCTTTTTCCATTTTTGGCTGAACTTTACTTTTCGCGCTAGGCGGCGTTGATAGCGTTTCAGCCGTTGCTGATGTTTTTTGAAGCTATTCGCTCCAAGTTTTTGAGCGTCTATTGCAAGGGCTGCGAGTGGGTTTCTTTCAGCCAAAGTGTTTCTGGCTGGGCTTTCCATTCGGTAAAAATGGCGGGATAACACTGCTGCCCCATGTTCATTCTGCCGCGAAAATAAACATGGCACGCACTGTGCTTGTGCCAAAAAAGACAGAAAGCCAAAGTGGGTGTTTCGTTTGTGAACATGCGGGGTTTTTTATTGTTGCAGCGCACACAAAGCAGGGTTTTTGTGATTTAATCTAGCTATAAAACATGCAAAAAAGCTTTGCGGATTGCGGCGAAAAGCGCCCATTCCAGCTTGTTTTAGCGGGCAGGTATCCCCTGCCCACTGCCGTAAGCGACTTAACCACTTTGCTCGCGTTTATGCTGCCAGTGTCACTGGCCAGCCAAGATGTTGGGATTTTTGCCCAGCTAAGCCAAACCGAAAACCTTTGGGGTACAGACAATATGACGACTCGTGAACAACGCATCGCAGCTATCGAAAAAGACTGGGCTGAAAACCCACGCTGGGCGGGCATCAAGCGCGGCTACACCGCAGCTGACGTAGAGCGCCTGCGCGGCTCTTTCCAAGTAGAACACACCTTGGCTCGTCGCGGCGCTGAAAAGCTGTGGGACTTGGTCAATAACCAACCTTACGTCAATTGCTTGGGCGCGTTGACCGGTGGTCAAGCCATGCAACAAGTTAAAGCCGGCATCAAGGCCATCTACCTGTCCGGCTGGCAAGTCGCTGCTGACAACAACGAATACGCCGCCATGTACCCAGACCAATCCCTGTACCCAGTGGATTCCGTGCCTAAGGTCGTCGAACGCATCAACAACACCTTCAATCGTGCTGACGAAATCCAACACTCCAAGGGTATCGAAGCGGGCGACGCAGGGTATGTTGACTACCACGCACCTATCGTTGCTGATGCAGAAGCCGGTTTTGGCGGCGTGCTGAACGCGTATGAACTGATGAAGTCCATGATTCGCGCTGGCGCAGCAGGCGTGCACTGGGAAGATCAACTGGCTTCGGTTAAGAAGTGCGGCCACATGGGTGGCAAAGTGTTGGTGCCAACACAAGAAGCCGTGCAAAAGCTGATCGCTGCCCGTATGGCTGCTGACGTTTACGGCGTGCCTACACTGGTTATTGCCCGTACCGATGCTGAAGCGGCTGACTTGCTGACTTCCGACTACGACGAAAACGACAAGCCATTCCTGACTGGCGAACGCACTGCAGAAGGCTTCTACAAGACCCGTAAAGGTCTGGATCAAGCCATCTCCCGCGCGATTGCTTACGCACACTACGCTGACTTGGTATGGTGTGAAACCGGTACGCCTGACCTCGAATTTGCACGCAAATTCGCTGAAGCCGTACACAAGGTTCACCCAGGCAAAATGCTGGCTTACAACTGCTCGCCTTCGTTCAACTGGAAGAAAAACCTGGACGATGCCACCATCGCCAAATTCCAACGCGAACTCGGCGCGATGGGCTACAAGTACCAGTTCATCACTTTGGCTGGTATCCACTCCATGTGGTACAACATGTTCGACTTGGCACAAGACTACGTCGCACGCGGCATGTCGGCCTATGTTGAAAAGGTGCAAGAGCCAGAATTCGCAGCACGCGACCGTGGCTACTCCTTTGTATCGCACCAGCAAGAAGTGGGCACTGGCTACTTCGACGATGTGACCACCGTGATTCAAGGCGGCAAGTCCTCCGTGACCGCGTTGACCGGCTCCACCGAAGAAGAGCAGTTCCACTAAGTCGAGGGTGGGCGTTTGCCCACTTTTGATGCTGTGCTAAAGGTTTCGACCCCTTTACCCCACTTGTGCAAGCGAGTGGGGTTTTTCGTTTGGGGGCAAGCGCACGAAAGAAAGTAGGCGAGTCGCTTGGCTGCCTAGACGACCCTCACACCCCCGCCAAGCCAAAGGCCACCGTGTCCCGTCATCCAAAAAACACATAGGCCACGCCCGCCGCCGCCGCAAAACCTACGGCATCGGCAAACAGCCCACAGCCCGCCGCGTAGCGGGTGTTTTTGATATTGACCGCGCCAAAATACACCGCCAGCACATAAAACGTCGTTTCACTGCTGCCCTGAATAATTGACACCAGCCGCCCCACAAACGAATCCGCACCTTGGGTTTTGAGCGTGTCTATCATCAAAGCCCGTGCGCCACTGCCGGAAAGGGATTTCATAATGCCGACCGGCAGCCCCTCGACCCAGCGGGCATCCCAGCCCATCGCCACAACACCGCTTTTAACCACGGCAATCGCCCAGCCCATCACGCCAGAAGCCCGCAGCAAGGCAATCGCCACCAACATCGCCACCAAGTACGGAATAATCCCCACCGCGACCTGAAAGCCTTCTTTCGCGCCTTCGACAAAGGCCTCGTAGACATTCACCCGCTGCCACAACGCCCCGATGATCATGGCGGATACCGCAAGCAACAGCAGGAAGTTGCTCCACAACGCCGATTGCGCCTGCATTTCCGCTACGGGGAGCCGCATAAACCACCACGCCACGCCGCCGATTAAGGCCGTCATCCCGCCCAAATAAGCCAGTACCACGGGGTCAAACAGCCGCAGCCGCTGAATGCTGCCGGTTAAGGCCACGCCTGCCAAGGTCGCCACATAGCTGGCCAGCAGCAGGGGGATAAACACGTCGGTGGGGTCCGCCGCCCCCAGCTGGGCACGGTAGGCAAAAATGGTGACGGGGAACAGCGTGACCGAGGCGGTGTTAATCACCAAAAATAAGATTTGGGCATCGGTGGCGATGTCGGGAGTGGGGTTGAGGGTTTGCAGCTCGCGCATGGCTTTGAGCCCCAAGGGCGTGGCGGCATTGTCTAGCCCCAGCATATTGGCGGCGATATTCATCGTCATGCTGCCCAGTGCGGGATGGTCACGCGGCACCGCCGGAAACAAGCGGGCAAACAGCGGTGCCAAGGCGCGGGCTGCCCACGCAATCAAGCCGGCTTTTTCGCCAATTTTCAGGATACCCAGCCACAGGGTCATCACCCCTGTCAGCCCGAGGGCGATTTCAAAGCCGGTTTTGGCGGTGTCGAACATGGCTTTGACCAGCTCGGCAAAAATCCCTGTATTGCCCAATACCACCGCTTGCACAATGGCCGCCAGCACGGCCACGAGAATAAAACCGGCCCACATTACATTTAACAGCATGGCTGCCCTTATTTCTTTTCGCGCTAAAAAAGCATTTTACTATATCAATATGCTTATTTGGTTTATGCCTTCGCCCCGACTTGCAGGTAAAGTGCGTTCCATTCTTGACCCTTCTACTGCGGGCTTACCATGTCGATTGAACCTTTGTCCCACGGGATTACCGATGCACGGCTGACGCACCTTAAACAGCTCGAAGCCGAGTCCATCCACATCATTCGCGAAGTTGCCGCCGAATTTGATAATCCGGTGATGCTGTATTCCATCGGTAAAGACTCTGCCGTGATGCTGCATTTGGCACTCAAGGCGTTTTACCCTGGCAAGCTGCCTTTTCCGCTGCTGCATGTGGACACCACATGGAAGTTCCGCGAGATGATTGTGTTCCGTGACTACATGGTTAACAAACATGGGCTAAAGCTGCTGACCCATACCAATCCGGCAGGGGCGAAGGGCGAGGTGTCGCCATTTTCGCACGGCAGCGCAAAGTACACCGACATCATGAAAACCGATGCCCTCAAGCAGGCGTTAAATCAGCATGGCTTTGATGCGGCTTTTGGCGGGGCGCGGCGGGATGAGGAAAAATCCCGTGCCAAAGAACGGGTGTATTCCTTCCGTGATAGCCACCACCGCTGGGACCCTAAAAACCAACGTCCAGAGCTGTGGAACCTCTACAACAGCCAAGTCAACAAGGGCGAATCCATCCGCGTGTTCCCGCTGTCCAACTGGACCGAGCTGGATATTTGGCAGTACATCTATCTGGAAAATATTGAGATTGTGCCGCTGTATTTTTCTGCGCCGCGCCCTGTGGTCAACCGCGATGGGTTGATGATTATGGTGGACGACGACCGTCTGCCGCTGCACGCAGGCGAAGTGCCCGAGACCCGCTCGGTGCGCTTCCGCACCTTGGGTTGCTATCCGCTGACCGGCGCGGTCGAATCCACCGCCGCCACCCTGCCAGAGATTATCCAAGAGATGCTGCTGACCCGTACCAGCGAACGCCAAGGCCGCGCCATTGACCATGACCAATCTGGCTCAATGGAAAAGAAAAAGCGCGAAGGGTATTTCTGATTCCGCCACGCTAGCCTCCCAGCCCATCAACCGCCGCCCTTCCCACCAAGAAAATAGAGGACGCGGCAGCGGTGAATACGCCACGAATACGAGGGAACACCCCATGTCTCACCAGTCCGATTTGATCGCCAGCGACATCGAAAGCTATTTGCACCAACACGAAAACAAAGACCTGCTGCGCTTTATTACCTGCGGCAATGTGGATGACGGCAAATCAACCCTGATTGGGCGGCTGCTGCACGATTCCAAGCTGATTTTTGAAGACCACCTTGCCGCCATTGCCCGCGACTCGCAAAAGTACAACACCACGGATGGGGAAATCGACCTCGCCTTGCTGGTGGATGGGCTGCAAGCCGAGCGTGAGCAGGGTATTACCATTGACGTGGCCTACCGCTATTTCAGCACCGAGCGGCGCAAATTTATTATTGCCGACTGCCCAGGCCATGCCCAATACACCCGCAACATGGCCACCGGCGCCTCCACCTGCGACCTCG
>ERZ650302.2377-NODE-2377-length-10069-cov-3.693729_pt1 | contig 10069 bp, 8 predicted proteins | sample MGYA00376238_ERZ650302 | MGnify/ENA primary metagenome ERZ650302 (study PRJEB26733, sample SAMN07839298) | wastewater metagenome | biome: urban; feature: wastewater treatment plant; material: waste water | place: USA: North Carolina | collected 2016-04-28 ... | reverse complement strand
TTTAGATCAGTTGGCAGCAGAATTGGTGAAGGATGAAAAAGATCATATTAACATTTTAAGTAAAATTGGAGAAATTAAAGGTCTTTTAATGGATATTTTTACATAATAGTTAACATAATGTGAAAGAACTAGGATAAGAGGAAAAAACATGCCAGGATTTCAGGATATTATTGGACAGGATCAAATAAAAGAACATTTGCAGAATGCAATTTCTCTTGGAAAAGTTTCATCTGGGGCAGAACAACCTGGAACTTTTATAATTGCTTCACCATTAATAACTAATGGTATATTCCATATATTATCAAAGTATTTGGTACTTTGATTAAACTCCTTTAACTCTTGTATTATAACATTTAAATGAGATAATTTACCACTTCTATTAGTTGTAAAACCCGTATTAGATTGCGGGTCATAAATTATATTTTGAAATTTACCATCGGCTTTTCTTTCACATAATGCTGGATATGTTATTCTAGATAATTTATCCATCTTCTCACATCTTTGGTAAGGAATAATTCTAATTTTACCAGTACTATTTAAAACATTATAAAACGATTTTTCAGACATTTTAATTTTAAAATCTCTATCAATAATGTATCTAATGATTTCTCTTTGGTCATCAGTAGATTCAGTATATAACTTTCTTATAATTGTTTTACATTCACCTGGAAGTATTTCACCAGAATCATTTAAACCAACATATTCTAATTGTTTTAAAGTATCTAAAAAATAATTTGGAATACCATTATATGGTTCAGTTATATCTTTTAAAGCAGATAATGAAACATTATAAGTATAATAAGTTGAATAAGTTAAGTTAATTATCTTTAAAATTACTTCTCCAATAGCAGCAGAAGATAAATTTACAAAATCGAATAACTTTTTATTTTTATCTTTGGCTCCTGATGTATTTCGAATATCGTTTAAAATATCTAAAAACTTTCTCTCAAAGCTTCCATCAATTCCTATTTCATTTTCTGGATTTGTAGTAAATCCTCTAAATGGTATAAAAGTATCTAATAATGGACATCTCTCAGGAAATGTATACATCTTTCTAAATTGTTCACCAACATTAATATCTTCAATTACAACACTATCTAAATATGTAAATAGATCCTCAAAATTTTTACATTTTGAAAAATCTATTTTAAATGCCCAGTCTTCTTTAAAGAAAGACATATTTAAATTAAGTTCTAATCTTTTACTCATAACTCAACCCCAGTTGGTTCATCTATTGGTTTACCTTCTACAGTTAATAATAAACTTTCAGTAATAGTTTTTTCTCTATGAGCTTTTTCTATATCAGTTACTTGACTAAGATAATTTGTAATAGCTTCTTTTCTAAATGAAGTATCTTCACTTAACCAATTTTGTAAAGTTTTTTGATCTTCCATATATCCCTCAGGATCTATTTCTGGATCTCTCATATAAACTGAAATTAAACAATCGTCAAAATTGAACATTTTAAAGAATTCAGCATACTCTTCTTCTGAAGAAGAACCAAGTCCTTTTTTATATTCATGTTTTAATCTTTTAAATTCTTCTGGATTATTTCTAACAAATTCATTATACTCAAATTCCGTAAAGAATATTTTTTCTGTTTTATCAGTTCTTTTATTTTTACTCATAACGATTGGAGTTTGATAAACTTTGAACTTTTTCTCAATTAACATTTTTGGATAAATTAAACTAAAGAACCCAATATATAATCCAGTAATATGAATTCCATCGAAATCGGCATCCGCTGCCATAACAAAGTTATCATATCTCATTTTAGTATTTTCTTTAGTAAAAGATAAATCTAAAATCTTTGGACTAAATAGTTGTTGTAACTCAACATTCTTAGAAATTTTATCACCTTTCTTATAAGCATTAGCTGGTTTACCACCACAAGGAAAGTATCCTTTATCACTTTTTAAAAGGTTATTCATTAACGAGTTAACTGCGGCATCTCCCTCAGCAACTATTAAATATTTATTTTCTTTATTTGCTGGTTCATATTTGGCAGGAGCTCTAATTCCTTTTCTTTCTTTCTCAGCTCCTTCTCTTTCTTTAGCAGCAAGAGCTTTAGCTTCAATATCGTGATAAATAATTATATTATCTGAAATTTTCTTATTCGTAAATAACTTTTTACCAAATGCTTTCCAATCCAATGATTTCTCATCAATATTTTTAGAGAATTGAGCATATGGTGTAATACATTTATTCTTAGTTTGTCCTTCAAATCTTGGTTTAACCATACCATTAAATAAAGCAATTATATGTAACTTACTTTCAATTTGTCCAGGTTTAATATTTTGATATTTTTTTGGTAAAGCATTACTAAAACCTTCAACAACTTTCTTAGTAACCCATTCAATTGGATTTCCACCAGCATTAGCATCAGAACCATTAATAAATTGAGAAAATTTATAAGTATTACTTGGTAAAACAATAACTGTTAAACCATCAACATTCATAAGTTCAGATTCAGATTTTTTACCGTGAGTTAAACCTTGAACCAATTGATCCATAGTATATTTAATTTGAACACCATTAAATATAAATTTAACATCCGGATATTGTATACTTAATATTGCAAAGTAATACATAACCATAAATTGATGGTCTCTACTAAAATGAGTTTCACCGAATCTTGCATAATCAGGTAAGAACTGAACAGTAGTTCCAGTTGGTTTTCCTGGATTTGGAGCTTCGGTAATTTGAATATCATCCATATTATCTTTACAAATAACAGAAACGAAAGTATCTTTATATTGAACATAACCTCTAAATTCTTTAGAGAATATATTTGTTAAAGTAACTCCCTCTCCATTTTGTCCTCTAGCATCAGAATCATCATTTGTATATCCATCAAAGTTTGTTCCAGCTCCTAACTTAGTCCAAGCGGCTTGATACATAGTCATATTAGAATCTGTTCCATCTTCTAATTTTGCTTTAGTTGTTGGGATACCATTACCATTATCTGATACTGTTATCCATTGACATTGAGGATCAATTTGGAATGAAACAACATTCCCAATTCCTTTTTTCTTACTATCAGCATTATTTCTATGTCTTTTACATTCATCCAAAGCATTATCAAATACTTCTTCTACAATTTTAAAAAGACCTTGATTAAAGTTAATTGTTTTCTCAGTAACCGATTTTAAATCTTCAGTAACTATTAATTTATTAACCTCTTGAGTTTCAACCGAACCAATAAATCTGGCTGGTGTTTTTAAAGCTTTCGTTCTTTCCGTTAGAATCGTAACATTATTTTGCACTAAATCTCCTAATCTATTTTTGAATTACTAATTAAATCCTGAATATAAGAAGAATCTTCTTCAAGTCTAATTAGTTCTTGTAAATTATCATCATTAAATAAGAATGAAACATCATCTGAATTTGGATCTTCAAAATTCATTGAAATATTTAATTTTGCTAATTCTGCCTCTTCATATTGTTTAATTTTGATTCTTTGTTCTTCTGTTTGTCTAGATGTTTCAATTATATCACTTGAATAATCAAATGTGATTCCTAAAATAGAAGCAACATGAATTAACACAGTATGTGTTTTACTTTTAATACCAGTTTCTTTTAAATAATATTCTCCAGTATAAGTTATCTCATCTATAAATATACTCTTGTCAAATAAACAATCAGCTTTAATACTTAATAGTTCCGAAGTGATTTTAGAATCATCACTATGTCCTCTATCAGCAGCAACAGATTGCCAAGAAATATGAACACCACCTTTAGCTTTTCTTCCTCTAGCTGGTTGGTTAGAAGTTTTATTGTATCTACTTGCTAAACCTACACTATTATATTTAGAAAAAGCCGTATGAAATAGTTTTAAGTAATAACTACATCCAAAGAAACTTTTAGATTCAATTACTTCTTCAGTATTCATAAAAGGAACCTCAAATCTCCGTTCTCTTTTTAACCAATCCATAAGAGCTGGATCAAATTTATAATCCGTTACTTCCGTAATTATACCATAACTTTTCTGGTAAGGTTCTATAAAATCTTCATAGAAACTCTTATAAGTAATATCTGGAAAATTATCCACATGTAGATAGAAACCATTTTCTTGAACATTTTCTCTAAAAGCTTCAAAGGTATTTTCGAAAGTATTGATTAAAGATTGAACTTTACTGGCATACTCTTCATCGAATCTACTAATAAATTTATCATTAATAAATTGAAGTTTTTCTTTTATTATATCAATATTTGGAAATTGAGATAAAATATCTTTTTGTAGATTTTCTATAATTTTAGAACAACCTATTTCAAAAATCATACCCCAGTTATTTCTTCCATAAATTCCAAGTGGATTAAATATAATATCTACCGGATTCCCTTCTGGATCTTTTGGCATATACTTATCTGGTATAATTAAAGAACAAACACCTTTACCCGCAAATAGATTTGCAAATTTATCCCCAAGATAACTTGGAACAGTTTGGACAATATCTATTTCTAAAATATAATCAATATCTTTAGCTACCAACATATAATTTTCAGCAATCTGATTTACAAGATGTGCAGGTAATTTTGGATTACTTTTATATTGAATAAACAATTGATTACAAATTTGAGTTGGGTCACCAATAACGTGAGCATATCTTTTATAATCATCTCTTAAGTTTAAAAGATCATTATATTGTCCATTATATATTTCAGAAATTTCTTTAATTAATTCTGGACTATAGATATAATCTTTAGCAACATCAGCAAACTTTTTAGGGTTAATTCTATGAAGTTTAACTTCAGTAATTTCCCCATCATGCAATCCTTCAATTAATTGAGTATAATAAGCAGAATCTTCTTCTGATATATTCAAGAATTGAGAATCAAAATTTGTTGTTGGGTCAATTTTAATATACTTTAAATAATTATGGTCTGGTTGTCTCTCACCAGCTAATGTGAAGTATTTTCCTTCGGAGTTTTTTAAATATCTAAATTTTTTAGTTATAGGAATATATAGTTTATCCATATAATCTATTTGTGCTCTCCTACTATAACTTTCGGACATAACAAAAGCATCTTCCGCAGTATAACCAAAGAAACTAGAAAACATTACATTTGTTCTATAACCAATTTTAGGAAGTCCTTCCTCAGTTTGTCCAGAATAATCGTAAAGTAAATCTCCTGCTTTAAATGGGCCAACTGGTCTTATCATTTTGATATATAATGCATTAGCCATCAATTTTTTAATAGTAGGAACATATTCGAATACAATCCTATTATTCTTTTGATCATGTGGATCAGTATAATATATAAACATAATATTTTTATTTACACTAAGAACATAACCATCTTGTGGAGCTCTTAAGAAATAAGGAGATTTAACATTAGTGAAATCTTTATATACTCTATTTATAATATAAGGAACCTGCGACATTCTAGATGGACAAGATTGTATAATCTGTTTACTGGACATATTTGACCTTGATGGATCAACACTACCACCAAATGGTTCAAATGTTTGAATCTGCGGAGAAAATATATTTTTAACTTTTTTAACTTTTGGCTTTTTCAAATCTTTCCTTTATTTTATTTTACCATTCTGTATTTAAGAACTGATCGAAAACGCGTAATATCATTTCTTCTGCATTTTCTTTTTGTGTAGAAACACCTTCTCCACAAAAATCATTAATGAAATTTCTATCATATAATGTAAAACTAACAAAACCATCATCTTCATAAATTAATATTTTATGATCATGTAAATTTGTACATTCTACGGCTTCTACTTCTTCTAAATTTGGATCCATAGATTCATTAAATGAAAATTCATTTAGTTGAATATTTGAATCTTTATAATTAGTTTCCAAATATTTTCCAAGAATATTCTTAACATTTTCTAACATACTTTTCCTTTATATTGGTTTAAAAATATCATAAAAGATATTTTTGATAACGCGAGATAATTCCCTACTTGTTCAAAGTAGGGAATTATTAAATTGTTTATTACATTCCAGGAATATTTGGTAAATTTGGAACACCTGGTATTTGTTGTTGATATTGTGCTTGACCTAAAGGTTGTCCTTGTGGAGCACCATATTGTTGTGGCAATGGTTGTCCTTGTGGAGCCATACCTTGAGCTGGCATTCCTTGAGGAGCACCATATTGAGGAGCCATACCTTGTTGAGGCATACCAGCAGGAGGCATACCTTGAGGAGCACCATATTGTTGTGGAGCCGGCATACCTTGAGGAGCACCATATTGTTGTGGCATTTGCCCCGGCATCATTCCTCCAGAAACATTACCACCATTTAACATATCCATTGGATTTTGTGGAGCTGGATCAACATAATTTTCAGCATATCCTTTAATATTTGGATCACCTTCAAAAGTAAATTCATCCATCATTAACTGTAATGAAGTTTTACCTTGATATACATTTTCTTCCCAAGAACCAGTAAATTCAATTCTTGCACCAACAGCTTTTTTAACTTGAATATATTGCGCATAATTTGGATCATTAACAACATCTGCTTGTTTTGCTGAAGTAGAACTAAAACAAATAAATCTAAATGTTGGAGTATTTGGAACACCTGGAGTTGGGTTAATCATACCCATAGCCATTTTGTTACCTTTTTTATTTAACATTGTTTTTATTGATACTAAAATAGCTTTCCCAGTAAATTTAGTTTTTAAAGGGTGACCAGTTGGTGTTTGAGTCCCAACAGCAGACATATCCATATATGGTTGATTACTATATCCTGGAGCACTTGATCCTGGAACCGGTTGTTGATACTGAGGCTGTCCTTGAGGAGCATAACCTTGTGGAGCCATACCTTGTTGAGGCATTCCTTGCATTGGAGTACCATATTGTTGAGGCATTCCTTGAACTGGAGCTTGGTATTGACCTTGTTGTGGTATTCCCTGAGCCATTGGAGCACTTTGAGGAGCGTACCCCTGAGGAGCCATACCTTGTTGAGGCATTCCTTGAGGAACATAACCTTGTTGAGGTTGTTGAGGCATATTCTGATTAACTGGAGGCTGAGAATAAACTTGTTGTTGAACAACTGGAGCTTGCATCTCTGGAGCACCTTGAGGTTGACCTTGCATTGGAGCTTGATACATTCCTTGAACCGGAGCTTGTTCTTGCATAACTGGAGCTTCCATTGGAGCTGGAGCATTAACAGCAGTTTGAGACATAGCCTGAGGAGCACTTTGTGGTTCCAAAGGAGCTGGAGTTTGAATTGCAACTGGAGCTTGTTCTTGCATAACTGGAGCTTGAGCTATTGGAGCACCTTGAGGTATACCCACTGGAGCTTGACCTGGATAACCATTTTCAACTGGAGCTTGAGCTATTGGAGCACCAGGAATTTGTTGCATTTGTGGTTGAGCCATAGCTGGAATTTCGCCAACTGGGTTAATATTTTGTTGAACATTTATTGGAGCTTCACCAGTCATTGGTTGTCCATATTGTGGTTCAGGTATTGAATGAGACATACTTTTCCTTTATTAAAATTTTAATTATACTTATAATATCTATATATTCTGAAAGTAAATATCCAAAAAGATATTTAATCTTTTGATAGATATAACTCTTTTGACAATTTCCACCAAAGTGATCTTGGTATATAAAAATCAGAAACATTAAAAATACCCAATAATTCTTTTTGATTATGTTTTAGAGAATCTAGAAAATCCTCCATAGGAATAACAAAAATATTATCCAATTTTAATCTATAATCTATAAAAAGAATATGAGATATTATAATATCTTTTGACTTAGGATCTCGAATAGTATCCATTTCTTTCAATTGTTCTAATTTTAATAGAAAGTTATTATACTCTAAATCATTTATTCCTAACCAAGATTTTTTAAAGAATGTTGTTCTTAATAGAGAATCATCTATACCAAAAGGTATAGATTCAAACTTTTTAATTAATGTTTCTTCTTTTTCATTTAATTTATACATTTTTTCCTCTCTTAAATATCTTCAGTAATATCTAAATTTTCTAAAATATCGAAGTTATCTTCTTCTTCAGCTTCTTTTGCAATTTCCAAAGCATCTTCAACAAATTCTGGCATAGATATAATATCAGTTTCTCCACCAGAAAGATCAGATTCTTCATCATCCATATTAAATTCATCCGAAACGAAAGTATCCATTTTAAGTTCTCTGTCTAAATCGGATCCAGTTAAAATAGAAGTTTCTCTTCTTGCTTCAATTTCACTTTGACTTAATTCAGCAACAACTTCTCCAGTAGTAGAATCAACTACAAATTTACCTAATATTTCTGTAGACTCTTTAAACTTCTCTCCAGATAATTCTATTGGATCTAATTTAATCATTAAATCAGATCTGTCAGGCATTATAAAAGATTTAATTCTTCCGTGGAAGGTTACTTCAGTTTCCATAGTTGCAACTAAGTTTGAACCCATATCTTGAGCAGAAACTGAAATTGGACATAATACCCCCATAGCGGATGGATGATTGCTTGTCCATTTTTTAGGAACTTTTTTAGATATAACTACAATACTTTGAGAAATTTTATGAACTAATGGCGTAATATACGGTAAAGTAATATTAAACAATTGTTCTCCATGCATTTGAGTTCTAAAACCTTCATTAATTAAAGTATTAGCTGGAAGTTTTGGAATCATATATTCTTTATAATCAGAATCAATAAAATTCCATAGAATTCTATTATAGAATTTAAAAACTGGATGCATTAAATATTCCATAAGTACCAATCTTCTGTTTCTAATATCTGCTAGGTTAATATCAATATCCCGTTTATAATATTCATAACTTAATCTTAATAGATCTTTAAAATCAGAATAACCATAATAATCTTTCAATAATTCTTTTTCGTAATCTAAAATTACAAAATTATCAAAAAATTGGTCGATCTCCAAAGTATTGAATCTATCTAAACCAGTAAATCCCATAGCTTGTAAAGATTTTGTCTTACATTCTTTTATAGATAATTCTCTATTATTTATTTGCGGTTTTCCAAATTCATTATAAACTTCCTGCAGAAAGTCTTTATATGCAGAATCTGTAAAAATAGCTTTAAAGAAAGTACTAATTTCGATACTTTTTCTTCTAGAGAACTTAACAGTCTTTGCCTTAAAATCAAATAATATTGGTTCATTTAATAAATTTAATAACAATTTATTTTTATGTAAATTTGGAGCTTTTGGAGCAATTCTATCAATTGGAGCTCTTTCCATAAAACAAATTGGTACATATAAAGAACCATTCATTTGATAACAATTGTCATAAACTAACTTTGGTTTATCCAAAACTATTTCATTTTGAAATTTACCCAACATTAAACTAATATGAATTTTTTCTAATTTATTTATAAAACCACCAGCATAAATAGAATCAGCATTTTTTACTTGAAGATTATAATTAAATTGATCTTTGGCCAACTTCAATTTTTTCATCATATCGCTTAGGATAATCAGAATTTTATTATTATCTTCTTTTCTAAAATCTCTGAGTAACATATAACCTTTTTCTGGTTCCATTCTATCAAAAGAAATTAAATTCATTATTTCTCCAATATCTTAAAGTTTCTTGTCATTGACTCTAAGAAACCTTTTGGTAAATTAATTTTAAATCCTCTACCATTTTTTTGCAAATAATATACACTATCGAATATAGCTATAGCACTTTCTTCATCTACTTGAGCAGCTTTGAAAAAATATAATGAAGTTTCATTTTCTATACATTTATCAAAATAAAACATAAATCCCGCATCAATTTTTGGGATAATAATTTTTTCCATTAAAAATTTTAGACTAGCTTCATCTAATTTATTTAATGTTACATAATTGAGTAACTCGGCCGAATTACTTAGATGTTTATAAACATCTAATTCTTTTTTATCTTCTGGAATGAAATCTACTATCATACCTATTTCCTTTTTATTTTGATTTTTTACGCGAAGAAAAATGGAGGGCAAAAGCCCCCCATTTTTAAATGAAAGATTAAAATGAATTACATTTTAATGCTTGGGTTTCCTATTACTGGAGCAACTGTAACTGGAGCAACGGCTACCGGAGCTGCAACTGGCGCAACTGGAGTAACTGGAGCAACTGGTGTAACTGGTG
>ERZ650302.2373-NODE-2373-length-10074-cov-40.088133_pt1 | contig 10074 bp, 9 predicted proteins | sample MGYA00376238_ERZ650302 | MGnify/ENA primary metagenome ERZ650302 (study PRJEB26733, sample SAMN07839298) | wastewater metagenome | biome: urban; feature: wastewater treatment plant; material: waste water | place: USA: North Carolina | collected 2016-04-28 ... | reverse complement strand
CTTTACATCCGCTGTTAGAACGGATGAATTTCTTACTGATTTTTTCACGTAACTTAGATGAGTTCTTTGAAATTCGTGTTGCAGGCGTCATGGAACAGTTGGATCTGGGTAATGAAAGTCGTAGCCCCGATGGCTTAACCCCACGCCAAGTACTCGACCAAATTTCGCAAACTGCACATGCTGCAATTGAACGTCAGTATCGTATTCTCAATGATGAAATTCTGCCGAAACTACGTGAGGAAGACATTTGCTTCTTACGCCGTGGGGAACTGACGCCTGCACAGTCTTCATGGGTGAAGAAATATTTCCAAGAACAGGTTGCACCTGTCTTAACACCGATTAGCCTTGACCCTGCGCACCCATTTCCGCGTTTAGTGAATAAAAGTCTCAACTTTATTGTGACTTTGGAAGGGAAAGACGCATTTGGTCGTCAGATTGATTTGGCCGTTGTTCCTGCACCACGTTCATTGCCACGTGTGGTTCGTCTACCGGATGAACTCACAGGTGGAAAAGAGCATCATGTGATGCTTTCAGCCATTATCCATGAGCATGTTTCTGACTTGTTCCCAGGGATGACAGCGACAGGCTGTTATCAGTTCCGTGTCACACGGAATGCCGATTTGGCGCTCAATGAAGATGTGGAAGACTTAGCCAAAGCACTGAAAGGTGAGTTAAGTTCTCGTCGTTTCGGGCGTGCAGTACGTTTGGAAGTTACACAAAACTGTCCAGAACATATTTATAACTACTTGCTAGATGAATTTGATCTGCATCAGGAGCAGTTGTATAAAGTCGAAGGACCTGTGAACTTGGCGCGTTTATTGTCCAATTTTAAACGTCCACATCTACGGTATGACGCACATATTCCTGTTATTCCTAAAGTGTTGAAAAAGTCGGAAAGCATGTTCTCTGCAATGCAGAAGCAGGATATTTTACTACATCATCCGTTTGAGTCTTTCGCACCTGTGATTAACTTGTTGCGTGAAGCTGCACGTGACCCACAAGTGTTGGCGATTAAGCAAACCCTCTATCGCAGTGGTGCAGACTCTGAAATTGTACAAGTCCTAGCAGAAGCGGCGCGTAATGGTAAAGAAGTTACCGCGGTGATTGAGCTGCGTGCGCGTTTTGATGAAGAGTCAAATATCGAAGTGGCAAATGTGCTACAAGAAGCGGGTGCTGTGGTTGTTTATGGCATTGTGGGTTATAAAACCCATGCCAAAATGATTCTTGTGGTACGCCGTGAAAATAATAAACTCGTTCGTTATGTGCACTTGGGAACGGGTAACTACCATGCGGGTAATGCACGTATTTATACCGACTATGGTTTGCTCACGACCGATAAAGAGTTGTGTGAAGATGTACACCGTATTTTCCAAGAATTGACAGGTATGGGGAAAATGGCGAAGCTGAAAAAGCTACTTCATGCGCCGTTTACGCTCCATGCACAACTGATCAATTTTATTGATGATGAAATTGCCAATGCGAAAGCAGGTAAGAAAGCACAAATTATTGTGAAAGTGAATGCACTAACCGAAGTGCAACTAATCAATAAGCTGTATGAGGCATCACAGGCAGGTGTACAAATTGATCTCATTATTCGTTCAATTTGTTGTCTACGCCCAGGCTTGCCAGGGCTTTCGGAAAACATTCGTGTACGTTCGATCGTGGGGCGTTTCTTAGAACATACCCGTGTTTTCTATTTTAGTAATAATGGCGATGCGCGTATTTATGGTTCGAGTGCTGATTGGATGGATCGAAATCTATTTAATCGTGTTGAGGCCTGTTTCCCAATTGAAGATCCTGCTTTGAAAAAACGTATTTATCAGCAAGGTTTGTTGACCTATTTGCAGGATAATCAACAAGCTTGGTTACTACAGGGTGATGGAACTTGGCTTCGTGCGACGCCAGCTGAAGGCGAAACCGAGCATAATGCGCAGCGTTATTTGCTAGATGTGATTAAATAATTTTAGGGGTGCTTGAGTCTAAAAAGATTCAGGCACAAAAAAAGGAGTCATGTTTGACTCCTTTTTTATGCACTAAAATAAGCTTAGTGCAGATCTTGAGTAATTTTTTGCAGGATTTGTAATAGCACATCAAATTCGCTTTGTAGCGGGGTGCTTTTACGTGTCACCAAAGCCAAGATACGGCTTGGAGCAGCTTCAATTTGTTTGACCATCAAATCTGGATTCGCTTTAATCATATTGGTATGAATTGCGATTTCAGGTAATAAGGTAAAACCAAGATCAGCCGATACCATTTCCACAAGGGTCGGTAAAGAACTCGCTTTTAAGCGATGGTCATTCTTACGTTCACCAATTGGGCAGGCACTTAAAGTGTGGTCACGTAAGCAGTGGCCTTCTTCAAGCAACATTAAACGCGAAAGGTCTAAGTCATCCAGCGATTTGGCTTGGCTTGCGATATCTGATTTATTGCAGACCAAAAACAAACTTTCTTTTGCGACTTCAGCAACTTTTAAGCCACGTGTATCAAAAGGTAGAGCCAAAACGACCATGTCTAAATTGCCATGTTCGAGTTTTTCTACAATTTTCTCACTTTGCGCTTCGTGTAAATGTAGTTGAATTTTAGGGAGTTGCTTATGCACTTCATCTAACAATTGCGCCAAAATAAATGGCGCAATGGTTGGAATAACACCTAGATGTAAATCACCAGTTAAAGGCTCGCTCATTTCTCGGCTTAAACGCATCAGGTCTTGAGCATCTGCCAGTAGAACACGAGCACGAGCAACGACTTGCTCGCCTAGAGGAGTTAAGCGCACATTTTGGCGATCACGCTCTACAAGTACGCCACCGAGTAGGCGTTCAAGCTCCATAATCCCGCCCGACAAAGTCGATTGGGTTACAAATGAACGGCGTGCAGCTTCAGTAAAATGCAGCGTTTCTGACAGTGTAACGAGATATGACAGCTGTCTTAAGGATGGTAATGCAGCCATAGTGTCCTAATGATTATGATTTAAAGTGTTGTGCAAATAATTCGCTAAGATTTGGAATGAAGTGCGGTGGGATATCATGCCCCATTCCATCAATTAATTCAAATTTAGCGCCCATAATTGCCTTTGCAACGGCCTTTCCGTGACTAGGCGGGAGTAAACGGTCTCGCGAACCGTGTACCACAAGGGTCGGTTGTTGAATCTGTTTGTCCAGTTGCAATAAAGAACCTGTACATAATATTGCTAAAAACTGTTGAAGTACACCCGCAGGGTAATAACTTCGGCGATATAATTTGCGAGAAGTCTGAATTGACTCGATTGGATTGTGATAATCAGGCGAGCCAATGATCTTAAACACTTTCAAAGAGTGGCTCACAATTCCTTCTTCATCGGTCGATTCAGGTCGACCAATTAGACTAAAGAGTTGCTTTGGAAAAGGCGGCGGCAGTAAAGGTTGGTTGTTACTGGTGAACATTAGGCCGAGCTTTTTGACCTTCTGTGGATGACGCGCTGCTAGAATTTGCCCAATCATACCACCCATGGATGCACCAATCACATAACTTTCATCTAAACCTAAACGGTCTAAGAGTAGTGCTACATCGTCAGCCATGTCATATAAGTCATAAGGTGCACCACGGTTATCTAAACCTAAAGCAAAACGCCCCATCAGTTTGAGGGTGTTTAAGCGTGGACCTTGATGTTTAATTTTTGAAGATAAACCAATATCGCGGTTATCAAAGCGAATGATACGAAAACCTTGATCAATCAGAGATTTACAGAAGAAATCAGGCCAAAATAACAGCTGTGCTCCTAAGCCCATGATCAAAACAATGGTCGGATGATGGTCTTCGCCACCGATTTCGACATGGAGTTCAATACCATTGCCTAAGTCGACTTTGGTTTCGCGCATAAAAGAGGTATAGGGTGAAAGATTATATTGGAGTGCGCTATTCATTATTGTAATCCTCACATAAAGGACATCTATTGTTATAAATGTCCTTTTATTTAAACTCTAAACCTGTGCTGGAATCAAGTCTGGAACCAGTTTTGTTAATGCTAAACGTTGTTTCGCTGCGGTTGCACCGAGCAGTACGAAGCCGCGAAGTGTACCTTGACTGTCTAGGGCTTTGGCAATCATGCCATCGTCTAATTCCTCAGTTTCCCAGTTCACCTCTGCATCGATTGGCGCAGGCAAAACAGTGAGCGGCGCAGCGGGTGTTTTAACTGCTACAGGCATAGCAGGGTAATGCACCGCAGTGGTGTCACCATTTAAGGTTTTGGCTAAAGCGCGTGCTTGTTGCATGATTGGCATGACATAAGGCAGCAAGAGTCCGTTCACTTCAGCACAATCTCCTACCGCGTAGATATGCGGCTGATTGGTCTCAAGTTGTGCATTGGTCAAAATGCCACGACTGGTTTGAATATCTGCTTCTTTTGCAAGGGAAATACTCGGTTGTAAGCCAATCGCAGATAAGACTACATCTGCAACCAAAGACTGACCATTGGCTAAGGTCACAACATAGTCACCATTTTCAATTTTAGACACTTTTTCAACTGTGGTGCCAAGGACAAAATGAATACCCGTTGCTTCAAGGTTTTCTTTAAAGGCACTTGAAACATGCGCTGGCAATAAACGACCCAAAGGCTGGTTTGCCAAGTCGATGACGGTAGCTTGATGGCCTGTATGTTGTAAATCATTGGCAAATTCGCAGCCGATGAGACCAGCACCTAAAATGACTACACGTTTGTCTGCACGCTTTTCAAGTTCTGCGCGGAAGGTTTTATAGTCGTCTAGATTGTTTACAACTTGAATGTCATTGCTTCCATCGCCCGCAATGGCTAAGCGAATTGGGTTTGCACCTACCGCTAAAACCAATTGAGAGTAGGGCTGTGTAGATTCAGCGCCATCTTTAACAAGGGTTAACTGCTGTTGTTCAGCATGAATTTCTTTTACCCAAGTATGCGTGGCAATCTGCATTTTCAGTTGTGTTGCCATTTTCTCTGCATCACCCAAAGCAATTTGTTCAGGCGCTTTGTTGGCAACAAAGGCATTGGACAACGTTGGTTTGGCATAATTAGTCGCATCATCTGCACATAGCATAAGCAGCTCTTGTTCAGGGTTCAGCTTGCGAAATTCACGTGCTACAGCATAGCCTGCCATACCTGAGCCAATGATGACGATGGGATGCATAAGGTTCTCCAGAGATTATTTTAAAGACGTAAAAAAAGACCATGCTGCATGGTCTTTAACACTATGAATTAGATTTCAACCATTTCAAAATCGATTTTTGACACGCCACAATCTGGGCAAGTCCAATCGTCAGGGATATCGTCCCATTTCGTTCCCGCCACGATGCCATCTTGTGGCCAACCTTCTGCTTCGTCATAAATCCATCCACAAACGATGCATTGATACTTCTTCATTTGACTCTCCAAAACGCTGAACAAGAAAGGGTTCAGCAAAATAATCCATTACGCAAGCTGCTATTCATCTGAGTGGTTAGCATGCTTCGCTAACCTAAATTTTTACGCAGTTCTAATACGAATGTAAAGTAAATATCGGAGTTTAATGATTGAATCTATCTGCTAAAAGCGATGATCAGGACAAAACGTATCATTTAAAACCAGATCGTATTTTGCAAAAGTGTGAAAGATATAGATGATTGCAAGTCAAAAAGATGTGTTTTTTCAATCGGCTAGTCTTTTAAAATCCTTAAAAATATAGACTATGGTCGTGATGCAAATGTAGAATTAAATTGCTATTTTAATATTGAGTACATCTATACCTAATATTTGTTAAATAAATGATTTAATTAAAAACAATAACTTACATAAATATTTGGGTTGTTCAGTCGGCTGCATAGCCAGTGCTTGACTGTTTTTTTAACAGATAAAGCTGTAAAATTCATCTATTCCTTTTCAAATTTTATTGATCTCCTATGAACAACTTGTCTACAACGTTGTGGTCGCACATTCGTACGGTCCAAGATTTTCCAAAACCTGGGATTTGCTTCTTCGATTTAACACCATTGTTTATGAGCAATATTGAGCCTTTAACCGATGCGTTAATTGCAAGTATTCCTGCTGAGCAGTTGGCGGAAGTAGACAGTTTTGTTGCTGTAGAAGCACGTGGTTTTGTGCTTGCGAGCTTATTGGCACAACGTTTAGGTAAAGGTTTATTGTTGGTACGTAAAGCAGGCAAGCTGCCACCACCGGTGGTGGGTGTGGGTTATAGTTTGGAATATGGTTTAGACCGCTTAGAAATGGCAGCCAATACCCCGTCGCAAAAAGTGATTATTGTGGATGATGTTTTAGCGACAGGTGGGACATTAAAAGCCGTTAAACAGTTGGTGGCAAAATGTAATCATGAAGTGCTCGGTGCTAGTATTTTTCTTGATTTGCCTGATTTGCATGCTGACTTAGGTTTAAAGATTTGGTCAGTGTTAGATGACAAATCGAAACCAGAATCTGTTGCTGCATAAGCACATTAAAAAGCCTTGGGACATCCAAGGCTTTTTTTATTTATATAAATATTGTTGTTCTAGATGTTCAATCAGTTGATTAATATTTTCAGGTTTAAGTAATCGGTGGTGTCCACCTTCAACCGCTTGAATTAACATATAATTTTCTAAAATTTCCTGTGCTGCATACATATCAATTAATTCATCTCCCAACTCTAAATAGGCCACTTGCGGTACATTGTGATCTAAGTCAGTATCATTAATGTTCGGGTAATCATCGCGAAAGTCAGGGGCTAAGCGTGGGTTGGCAATCACACACGGAATTTGATGCAGCAGCGACATTTTCAATGCCCAATACGCACCAATACAATGCCCAACAATAATCTCAGGTTTTATTTTTTCAATAATATCGTCGTAGAAACTGGCTACGGTAGAAAAATTGAGATAGCGATAATCGATATCGATACAAAATTTCTGCTTTGCATCAATGGCATGGAATTTAGTGGACTCACGTGAGGAGTCTAATCCATGCAAAAACAAAATTTTAGATTCGCATCTGCTCATGATTTATCATTCAATTAAAAAACTAAATTATTTTATGAGTGGAGAAAAGTTTACTTTTCCACGATTTATAATGTCCATTGTAGAGGGATTAACCGTGAAATGAAGTTAGCTTTTGGTCTAAGAAATAGACAGACCTTTTATACGGTGGGCGTCTTAGCTCTGAAATAAACAGGATGTATACTTTTTTATATACCGCGTGGTTTTTGATGATGCTCATTCGTCTGGAATTCTGCTATGCTATGCAACTTCCGTTTTTTAATACATATACGAGGCAGAGATGACGCAACAAAACGCTCAATCGACTTCTGAACAAGCCATTTCCGAAAACGATTTAATTGCACAGCGTCATGCCAAGTTAAAGCAGATTGAAGATCAAGCCAAACAAACGGGCACTAGCCCATGGCCAAACACGTTTAAACGTGAACATTATGCGCAAGACTTACAAGATCAATTTGCAGACAAAAGCAAAGAAGAAATTGAAGCAGCAGAGCATGTTTATGTGTCTGTAGCGGGTCGTGTGATGTTGAACCGCGGTTCATTCATCGTGATCCAAGATATGACGGGTCGTATCCAGTTATATGTAGCGCGTAAAGAGTTAGCACCAGAAACCTTAGAAACCATTAAGAGTTTAGATCTTGGCGATATTATCGCGGTGAAAGGTTATATTGGTCGTTCAGGTAAGGGTGACCTTTATGTACATATTGAACACTTTGAGCTTTTAACCAAGTCGCTTCGTCCACTTCCAGATAAATTTCATGGTCTAAACGATACTGAAGTTAAATATCGTAAGCGTTATCTTGACCTGATTGTGAACGAAGAAACACGTAAGACTTTTGAAATCCGTGCCAAAGTAGTTTCAGGCATTCGCGCGTTCTTAACTGAACAGCGTTTCATGGAAGTAGAAACACCGATGATGCATGTGATTCCAGGTGGAGCATCAGCGCGTCCATTTGAGACGCATCATAATGCTTTGGATATGCCACTTTTCTTACGTATCGCACCTGAGCTTTACTTGAAACGTTTGGTTGTTGGTGGTTTTGAGCGTGTGTTTGAAATTAACCGTAACTTCCGTAACGAAGGTGTTTCGACGCGTCATAACCCAGAATTCACTATGATTGAATTCTATCAAGCTTATGCAGACTATAAAGACTTGATGGAACTTACCGAAAATATGCTTGAGCGTTTAGCGCTGGACATTTTGGGTTCAACTGATGTGCCTTATGGTGAAGAAGTGTATAGCTTCAAAGGCCCATTCAAGAAAATTTCAATGTTTGATGCCATTCTTGCACACAACCCACAGTTCACGCCTGAAAATGTCAATGACCGTGAATTCTTGGCAAAATTTGTGCAAGAAGAGCTGAAAGAACAGGTAAAACCAGGTTTTGGTCTGGGCAAACTTCAAACCATCGTATTTGAAGAAACTGTTGAAACTCAGCTACGTCAACCGACTTTCATTACAGAATATCCAGCTGAAACATCGCCATTGGCACGTCGTAATGATCATAACCCACACATTACGGACCGTTTTGAGTTCTTTATTGGTGGTCGTGAACTTGCGAATGGTTTCTCCGAGTTGAATGACCCGATTGACCAAGCTGAACGTTTCCAAGCACAGGTTTCAGAAAAAGACGCAGGTGATGATGAAGCAATGCACTACGATGCAGACTTTGTTGAAGCACTTGAGTATGGTTTACCGCCGACAGCGGGTGAGGGTATCGGTATTGACCGTTTAGTCATGTTATTCGCTAATGCAGCAAGTATTCGTGATGTGATTCTGTTCCCACACATGCGTCATAAAAACTAAGTTTGATATGAACATAAAAAGCCCGCATTCGTTGCGGGTTTTTTTATGTTTTACTTATTAATCTCAAAGTAATTGGCATCCAAACTTTTTGTCTATCATGTTGATATATAAAACGAACAAGCTGGTCTGTATTGAGTGTTATTTTTAGTCTTCTAGATTGAGAGTTTGGTGAGTCATATACATAGAACGTAAATGAAACCTACTCTAGGTATTTGTAGATGTATTACCTAGCAGAAAATTAGAGGAAAATTGAAGGATGAATTGGTAAATAGGCTGAATACTTTAGATCTCTTTCATAAATCAAAAAACGACCTATCTATTGCTGATTATTTGTACCGAAGAATCTTAAACATTCAGGCATAATCTTTGAATGAAATACATCTATTCAAAGAAGCTTTCTGAAACACAGTTTAAGCGATATACCGGCATCTCATGGTCAACCTTTAATTTAATGGTTGAGCAATTGAAAATGCATGTTCCTGCCAAAGGTAGACCATCTAAATTAAGCCTAGAAGATCAGATTCTCTTATGCTTAAGCTATTGGCGTGAATACCGAACATTATTCCATGTCGCAACAAGTTATGGCGTGTCAGAGCCCACTGCTTCAAGAATCGTACACCATGTAGAGGACTGCCTCATCAAGTCCAATTTATTTAATTTACCAAAGCATTTGCCTGAAGGCGAAGGTATTGACTGGAATGTGGTGATCGTAGATGCCACAGAAATTCCAATACAAAGGCCTAAAAAAACAGAAGAAAAGCTATAGTGGTAAGAAGAAGGCACATACTTTCAAAGTTCAAGCCATTGTTCATTATAAAACTCAGCAAATTCTGAGTTTATGCACAAGTCGTGGTGCTGTACATGATTTCGAACTTTTCAAACGCAATTTGAATCAGATTCCTGCAAGTGCCTTTATACTTGCAGATAAGGGTTATCAAGGGATTTACACAATGTATCGAAATAGCCTATTGCCATTAAAAGCAAAAAAACGCTGCAAACTAGATCCTGAGCTAAAGCTTTACAATCGAGAAATTAACAAAAGAAGAATTGGCATTGAGCATGTATTTGGCAGTTTGAAAACCTTCAAAATCCTTGCTGAGCGATATCGCAATCGAGGAAAAAGATTGGGATTGAGGTTCAATCTAATTGCTGGGATCTATAATTTGGAACTGAGTAAAAAATGATTTATGAAAGAGGTCTTTTGAATGAAGTTGATGTAATATTTGAGTTTATTTAGGGATTTATGATTGTTGAATAAAACTTATAGGGCTTATCAATTTTGTTTTATATGAGGTTTTTGC
>ERZ650302.2371-NODE-2371-length-10076-cov-13.476499_pt1 | contig 10076 bp, 10 predicted proteins | sample MGYA00376238_ERZ650302 | MGnify/ENA primary metagenome ERZ650302 (study PRJEB26733, sample SAMN07839298) | wastewater metagenome | biome: urban; feature: wastewater treatment plant; material: waste water | place: USA: North Carolina | collected 2016-04-28 ... | reverse complement strand
GATCTACACAGGCGAAGACACTCTTTCCCTACACGACGCTCTTCCGATCTACTTTTAGAGAATGGTAAAACTGAAAAAGCACATTTTGTTTTTCTTGGTAGATAAACAAAAACACTAGAGGTTTATTTTCTGTAAATAATGCTTTGTCTAGTTTTTGGCTTTGATTTTGGTTGTTAATGCCTGATTTAGAAGTCCCGTAATTACTAGATAGACATTCTTCCGATTGAGCATCAGTATTGTAAATAATTTTCACTTCTCTTTTTTGCTCCAATTTTTTGATGAGTTTTTCATCAATTCCTTTGGCCGTTTTTTTCTTATGAGAAAATGCAATTTTTTCTTTTATTTCTTTTTGGGGAGAAGTAGAAGTTTTTGTGTTTTTTTGATTAATTGGAGCAGAAATAGAAGAATAATTGATTTTAGATTCACCATTTTCTACGGTTACTATGGTAGCTCCTTCTGAAATATGAATATTTTCTAACCCAGTAATGATTGATTCCTGAGCAGACATTTGTGTGGAAAAACCAATAGAAAGAAAGTATATAAAAACAAAGAATATCTTAATGCTAGAAGCATTAAGAATAGATTTGGGTAATAGTAATCCCGAAGAACATTTATCTAAGTAAAGTTTCTTCAATTTTTTCTTCGTTTGTGTTTTTAGAACCAGAGGCAAAAATACAAAAAATATCTATATAATAATTGATTTTCTGATATTTATGCAATGGATGTGAAATTTATACTCGTTATAAATAAATATAAATCTTATCTTTGCAAAAATTTTAAGGCTCCCAAAGTGGGAGATACCTAATTAATAACTTAATCCTATTTTATAATTTTTAGGGATTATTAATACAATTTTTATGAGTAATATCGTTGCAATCGTTGGTCGTCCCAACGTAGGAAAATCCACATTATTTAATCGTTTATTAGAGAGAAGAGAAGCCATCGTAGATTCTACAGCTGGTGTAACCAGAGACCGTCATTATGGTAAATCTGACTGGAATGGAGTAGACTTTACCGTAATAGATACTGGTGGTTATGATGTAGGTAGTGATGATATCTTCGAAGAAGAAATCCGTAAACAAGTTCAGTTGGCAGTAGATGAAGCTACTTCTATCATTTTTATGGTAAACGTAGAAGAAGGACTTCAAGATATAGACCACGAAATCTATAATCTTTTGAGAAAAGCCAATAAACCTCTATATTTAGTGGTAAACAAAGTAGACTCTGCTAAAGAAATGCTTGCTGCTACAGAATTTTATCAGTTAGGAGTAGAAAAATATTATACGCTTTCTTCTGCTACAGGTTCTGGAACGGGTGAATTGTTAGATGACCTAGTTGCAGATTTCCCAACTACAGAATACAAAGATCCTTTCGAAGGTTTACCTAAAATTACCATTGCAGGAAGACCAAACGTGGGAAAATCTACGCTTACCAATGCACTTTTGGATGATAACAGAAACATTGTTACAGATATCGCAGGTACAACTAGAGATTCCATCGAAACGTTATATAATAAATTCGGACACGAATTTGTGTTGGTAGATACTGCAGGAATGCGTAGAAAATCTAAAGTTTCTGAAGACTTAGAATTCTATTCAGTAATGCGCTCTATTAGAGCCATTGAGCATTCTGATGTGGTGATTATCATGGTAGATGCTACTTTAGGTTGGGAATCTCAGGATATGAATATCTTTTCTTTGGCTCAAAAAAATAGAAAAGGAATCGTAATTGTAGTGAATAAGTGGGATTTGGTAGAAAAAGAAACCAATACCATGAGAGATTTTGAGAATAAAATCAAAGAAAAAATCGCTCAGTTTAATGACGTTCCTATTCTTTTTGTTTCTGCATTAACGAAACAAAGAATCTTAAAAGCGGTAGAAACTGCCATGATGGTTTATGAAAATCGTAAGAAAAGAATCAAAACTTCTAAGCTTAACGAAATTTTATTACCGATTATTGAGCAAACTCCACCACCTGCAATCAAAGGAAAATATGTGAAAATTAAATATATTACCCAATTGCCAACTCCAGTTCCGCAATTTGCGTTTTTCTGTAATCTACCTCAGTATGTGAAAGAACCATACAGAAGATTCATCGAAAACCAATTGCGTAAGCAATTTGATTTTACAGGAGTTCCTATTGATGTATATTTCAGACAAAAATAGGATGATGTGTTGATTTGATGATTTGATTATTTTGTTGATGTGATAATTTCTTATATTTAGAAAAAAAATAATATCATGGAAACAAAAAATGAAATTTTAGATTTGAGTTTTGAATTTGCTTTAAATATTATAGATTTTGCAGAAGAATTAGAAAGTAAAAGGAAGTTTGTTATTGCTCATCAATTATTAAAATGTGGCACTTCTATTGGAGCTAATATTTTCGAAGCTCAATCGGCAGAAAGTAAAGCCGATTTTATTCATAAATTAAAAATTTCTGACAAAGAAGCTAAAGAAACACAGTATTGGTTATTACTTTGTGAAAAGTCTGTACACTATCCTTTTAGAGAAAATTTAAAATCACAACTATTAAGCATTCAAAAATTATTATCAAAAATCATTTCAACCTCCAAAAAATATCAATAAATTTGTAAAGATTTTATTTGAAAAATCAGCAAATCAGCAAATCAACACATCATCAAATCAACACATCAACATATCCACATGGTAACTGTTCTTTCTCAAAATTTCTCATTAGTCAATTCTTGGATCAACGAACTAAGAAACGTAGAAACCCAAAACAATAGAGCCAATTTCCGTAAAAGCATGGAAAGAATCGGCGAAATTGCAGCTTTTGAAATTTCTAAAGGTTTAGAATTCAAAGAAATAGAAATTTCTACTCCATTAGACAAAATTATGGTGAAAGAAATTGCAGTTCAACCTGTAATTACGACTATTTTGAGAGCAGGAGTTCCGCTTTTTGAAGGAATTCTTAATTATTTTGACAAAGCAGACTGTGGTTTCGTTGCTGCTTACAGAAAACACGATGCCAATGATTATTTCTCCATAAAACAAGATTATCTTACTTGTCCTAGTGTAGACGGAAGACCATTAATCGTAGCAGATCCCATGTTAGCAACTGGCGCAAGTTTAATAGAAGCGCTGAAAGATTTATTAAACCACGGAACACCTTCTCAACTCCACATTGTAGCCGTTATTGCAAGTAAACAAGGTGTAGAAACACTTTCCAATGCATTTCCAGATGCGCATATTTGGGTAGGAGCCATCGATGAAAATCTTACGTCAAAAGGTTATATTTCTCCAGGATTAGGAGATGCTGGAGATTTGTCTTACGGACAAAAATTACAGAGATAATCACTACGAATCAAAAGCCATCACCAAAACACTCACTTCATTCCTTGGATTTTTCAGAATTTCCCAAGCAATGGCGCTTATTGTATTTCCCGTGGTGAAAACATCGTCTATTAACAAAACATGTTTCCCAGAAATTTCTTCGGTGAGCGAGAAATCGTATTTCGTTTCGGCGCGATGAGATTTGTCTTTTTGGGCTTGTGCTTTTTGGTAAGAATTTCTTTTGAGCGCTTCTTTATGATGAGGAATTTCCCAATTTTTAGAAAGCGTGTCTGCAAAAATATGCAACTGATTATAACCTCGTTTTTTTAATTTTTTAGGATGAAGCGGAACCGTAATTAAAACATCTGGTTTTTCTGAAAGGTAAATTCTTTCCAAAGTCCATTCAGCCATGATTTTTCCAACTTTTTCCTGAGAACGATATTTGAGTTGGTGAATGATTTTTTGGCTCAATGCTTCTTCTTGAAATTCCATCACAGCATAAGCGTTTTTCACGGGGAATAAAAGCTTACATCTCTGTTTCAGAGGATTTTCTTCGTAGAAATTAAAATGAGAAAACTTAATTTGAGGGAAACATACATGGCAAACCAATTCGTCTTTTGAAATGATGGTGTTACAATGTAGACATCTGTTCGGGAACAGTAAATCCAGCAGCATAGAAAATGGTTTTTAGTTTTAGAAAACTAAAATAGTGAAAAATAATAAACCAACCCGCTTTTTATGAGTGATTTTGATGATTTTTTCTCGCAGATTTGGCTGATTATGCTGATTTTATTTGCTAAATCTGCTTTATCAGCAAGAGTTTCTCTAGTTTTTCACTTTAAAACTCCAGGTAAAAGCAAATTTAGAAACCAAATCGCCTTTTTGGTCTTTACCTTCAGAAAATAGGGTTAATGTTTGCCCTTCTCCAGTTTCTATAGCTTTTTGTAAAACGGCATCCAGTTCTTTTCCTTGATGACAAGAAAAAGTAACTCTACCCACTGCTTTTTTGGTAAATTCAGCTTGGTTATGAACCACCAACATGGAGATTTTTTTGCCAGATTTTCTAATTTTTTCGGCACAAAGAAAACCTGTAGAAAATTCTGCAGCCATTCCTTGAACTGCCCAAAACATAGAATTGAAAGGGTTTTGGTTCAGCCAACCGAATTTTACTTTGGTGATGCAGATTTCATCATTCATTTCTTTTAGACGCACTCCTGCAATCCAAGAAATTGGGATTTTTAAAAACAGAAACAGGTGGAGTTGGAATTTGTTCATGTCACAAATCTAAAAATTTTAAGTTTTAAAATTTTGAAAACTTATATGATGAGAATAGTTTTTTAAGAATTTTTTAGATTCAGTTTATAAAATAGATGACACAGTTTATCTAAATTAAGTCACTGTATTGACGGAATTAATATAAAATAAGTCATTTAAATGACGTAATTTACAAAAATATGTATATCTTTGTAGCTTGAATTTTGAAAAATAAACCTCATGAGCTATGTAAAAAGAGCAGTGCTCGATAATTTTAAAAATAATCTTAAACCCAATAAAGTGCTTGTTTTATTGGGAGCAAGACGTGTTGGAAAAACCCAATTGATTAAAAAATATTTAGAAACTGTAGAAGAAAAAGTATTGCAACTGAATGGGGAAGATTTAAATGACGCTCGTCTTTTAGAAGAAAGAACTCTCGAAAATTATACAAGATTATTTCAGAATATTGGGCTATTGGTCATAGATGAAGCACAAGCTGTACAAGATATTGGGTTAATTTTAAAATTTATTGTAGATCATATCGAAGGAATAAAGGTTATTGCAACCGGTTCTTCTATGTTTGATTTGGCTAATAAATTAGGAGAACCTTTGGTTGGCAGAAAAAATACCCTTTTTCTATATCCGCTTTCCCAAATTGAGTTTTCTAACTACGAAAACTATAAACAGACCGCCGAAAATTTAGAAACCAGATTGATTTTTGGAGGATATCCCGAACTTACACAATATTCATCATGGGAAGAAAAGCAAAACTATCTCAGGGAAATTGTGAGTTCTTATTTGTTGAAAGATATTCTGATTTTTGATGGCATTAAAAACTCTAATAAAATTTATGATTTACTTAGATTAATTGCCCTTCAAATCGGTAAAGAAGTTTCTCTTCAAGAATTAGGAAATCAACTTCAAATGTCTAAGAATACGGTAGAACGATATCTTGATTTGCTCACTAAAGTTTTTATTTTGTTTAAAGTAGAAGGTTTTTCTAGAAATTTACGCAAAGAAATTACCAAAACCAGCAGATGGTATTTTTATGATAACGGAATAAGAAATGCAATTATTAATAACTATAATTCTCTTCAAAATAGAACAGATGTAGGTGATTTATGGGAAAATTATTTGGCTTCGGAAAGAATAAAAAAACAAGAGTATCACAAAATATTTAGAGCCAATTATTTTTGGAGAACTTATGATAGGCAGGAATTGGATTGGTTAGAAGAAGATGCCGAAAAACTTTCTGCTTTTGAATTTAAATGGAATGAAAACAAAAAAGCAAAAATACCAACTGCTTTTGCAAAAGCTTATCCCGATGCAGAATTTAGTTTAATAACTAAGAAGAATTATTTGGATTTTATTACCTAAAATTTAAACGAAATATTCCTTATTTTTGAATAAAATTAAAACCATGAAAATTAAAACTTTTTACCTTTTACTGTTCGTGATGTTCAGTATTCAACTGTCAGCTCAAAATCTTGAAAAAATTGCACAAGAAATAAAAGACGAAGGCATTCAGCTTTACAGAAGTGAAATGGCAAGTTGGTACGGAACTGATGTTTTTATTGAAAACTATAAAGAAAGAGATAACATAGGTGGTTATTTTTCATACATTAAAGAGGATGAAGTGCCAACTTGTGTATTTTATTCCAAAGATAATAAAGTGATAGGAACCATTTCTTTTCCTACAAGTTATGAGCCAAGGAATTCTAAATTAGATTTGTCTGTAAGAGATTTTACTGAGGTGGAAAAAGAATATTTTACCATCAGAAAAGCAGCTCAGGAAAGATTAAAAACGGATACCATTTTTAAATTTTACAATAATGTAAATTATAATATTGTTCCTATAATCAATAAAAATAAAGAGAAAAAAGTGTATTTTTTGAGTGGAACTAATCTCAATAATTTAGTGCTTTTTGGAAACGATTATTTAATTGATTTTAACAAAGATAATAGCATTAAAAAAGTACAAAAACTACATAACAGTTTGCTTTCTTTTAAAATTTATGATGAAAAAATTGGCAAAACAGTAAGCGGAGTTCATTCTCATGTTTTAGAAGATTGGCCATTTATTACGCCTACCGATATTTGTACACTGATGCTCTACCAAAAATTTACCAATTGGGAAAGTTATACCGTGGTTTCTAAAAAATATACTAGCCTTTGGAATGCAAAAAGTAATCATTTGATGATTATGAAAACAGAAGTTTTAGAAAAAATTCAAGAAGACCAAAAGAAAAGACATCCTGAAAGATATCAAGAACAAGAGAAAAAATAAATAAAAAACCGCAGAAACGACTTCTGCGGTTTAAATATCTTCGGACTTCCGTCTTCTAACATCGGTCTCTACTATTTCACAAATCCTTTGTTTTGTAAAAGTGGTTTAATGTCTGGAGTTCTTCCTGTAAAATCTTTGAACGCTTGATTCAAGTCTACAGAATTTCCTACAGATAGAATATATTTTCTGAAACGATCGCCGTTTTCTCTGGTCATTCCACCATTGTCCGTAATCCATTTCCAAGCATCTGCATTCAGAACATCGCTCCACATATAAGCGTAATAACCTGCAGAATAACCGCCTCCCCAAATGTGAGCAAAATAAGGAGAATGATATCTTGGCGGAACTTGTGGCAAAGTAAATCCGTATTTGGTTAAGACTTCTTTTTCAAAATCTAAAGTAGGTTTTATTTCAGCTTCAGATTTTACAGAATGCCAAGCCATATCTAATGTTGCCGCAGAAACCAATTCTGTAGTGGCATAACCTTGGTTAAAAGTAGCCGCTTTTTTAATTTTATCTACCAAAGTTTGAGGCATTGGTTGTTTGGTTTCGTAGTGTAGCGCATAATTTTTAAGAACTGAAGGTTCTAGCGCAAAAAATTCATTGATTTGAGAAGGGAATTCTACAAAATCTCTAGGAACATTGGTTCCAGAAATGGTAATGTATTTTTGGTTGGCAAAAAGTCCGTGTAAAGTGTGACCAAACTCGTGGAACATGGTAGAAACATCATCATAAGAAATTAATGAAGGTTTTCCTGGAGCAGGTTTTTGGTAGTTGAAAACATTTACGATTACAGGCTTAGTTCCTGTCATGAATGATTGTTCTACGAAGTTGCTCATCCAAGCGCCACCATTTTTATTATCTCTGGTGTAAAAATCTAAGTAATAAATCGCTAAAGATTTTCCGTCTCTATCAAAAACTTCATAAGCTACTACATCTGGATGATAAACTGGTAAATCTTTTCTTTCTTTGAAGGTAATTCCGTAGAATTTTTCCGCAGCATAGAAAACGCCTTTTTCTAAAACGGTAGACACTTCAAAATAAGGTTTGATTTGGTTTTCGTCTAAATCAAATTTTGCTTTACGCACTTGTTCTGCATAGAAATTCCAATCCCAAGGTGCGAGTTCGAAGCCGCCTTTTTGAGCATCAATTAGCGCTTGAATATCTACAATTTCTCTTTTCGCTTGCTCTACTGCAGGTTTTCCTAATTGGTAAAGTAGATCCATTGCGTTTTCTGGTTTTTTTGCCATTTGGTCTACCAAATTCAGTTCAGCGTAAGAAGATTTTCCCATAAGATGCGCTTTCTCCATTCTCAGTTTTGCTTGTCTTTCGAGGATAGCTCTTGTATCGTTTTCGTCTCCTTTTTCTGCTCTGTACCAAGAAGCTTTAAATAATTTTTCTCTGGTCGCTCTGTTTTTAAGATTTTGAAGAAGCGGTTGTTGAGTAGTATTGAGCAAAGTCAAAAGATATTTGCCTTCATAACCAGCATTTTTAGCATCTGTAGCTGCAGCAGCGATTTCATCAGCAGATAATCCGTCTAATTCCTTAACGTCTGAAATTAAAACAGCTCCTTTTTTTCTCGCTTCTAATAATTTACTAGAAAATTGAGTAGAAAGTGTTGCCAATTCTGCGTTTATTTTTTTCATTTGCTCTTTGTCGGCATCAGAAAGATTAGCACCAGCCAATTCAAAACGTTGCTTGTACACTTCTAATAATCTTTGATCTTCTGCATCTAAACCATCTGTTTTAATGGCTTTAATTCTATTATAAAGTGCAGAATTTAAATAAATTTTATCTGCATGAGATGCAAAAATAGGAGCGTATTGTTCTTCTATTTTCTGTAGAGTAGGATTGGTATTAGAACCAGTAAGGTTGTAGAAAACAATTTGCGCACGTTTCAATACTTCACCGCTTTTTTCAAGTGCCAAAATGGTGTTTTCAAATGTTGCTGCTTCCTTGTTGCTAACGATTGTAGCAATTTCTGCTTCGTTTACTTTTAAACCATAGTCAAAAGCGGGAGCAAAATGTTCGTCTTTAATTTTGTCAAATTCTGGAGCCTGATACTGCAATGTACTTTTCTTATAAAAAGGATTGTTTAAAACAGCAGTATCATCAATTTTTGTGGTATTTTCTTTCATGGTAGAACAAGAAATGCTGAAACCTAATGCAGACATCAGCAAAATTGATGTAATATTTTTCATTGTTAAATTGTTGAATATTTATAGGGTTAAAGATACAAAATTTGTAGAAAGCGATTCAGTATTCTGCCAAAAGCAATTTTGTAACAAAAAATAAATCTAAACGTCTAATTATTAAAATATTAATCATGCAAAAAACGATTCCTGTCTTTCTTTTAAGCTTATCATTAGCTTCTTGTATCAATGTGAAATCTGATGATGGAAGCATTGGTGATATTTTCACAGGCAAAAAAGGAAATGGACCGATGACTGAAAAAGTATTTTCGGGAGATTTCAATAGCATAGAAGTTTCTACTTCTATTCATGCAGATATTGTAAAATCTGATGTAGAAAAAGTAGTTATTTCTGCGCCTTCAGATATTTTAGAATTTGTGAAAGTAGAACAAAACGGACAAAACGTAAGAATTTATGTAGATTCTGATTATAGAAATCCTATTTCTACAGAAAGAGTAAAAGCCGTTGTTTATGCTAAAGATTTTGATGAATTGAGAGCGAATTCTAGTGCTTCTGTAAAGGTGAAAGATACTTTTATGCAAGATAAACTGAAAGTAGATGTTTCCAGCTCTGCTGATGTTGATGGACATTTAGAAGCCAATCAATTGGATATTTCTGTAGGAAGTAGTGGTAGTTTTTCTGGAAAAGTTTGGGCAGATTATGCTCGTTTCGAAGTTTCTTCTAGTGGTGATTTTTCTGTAGATGGAAAAGTGCAACACGGTAGCATTCACGCGAGTTCTTCTGGTGATTTTAACGGGAGAAATTTAGAAGTAAAAGAAGGAGAGTTTCATGCTTCGTCTTCAGGAAGTATTTCTGCGATGGTTTCTCAAAAAGCTTCAGCACAAGCTTCTTCTAGTGGGGATGTAAATCTTAAAAAACTGGGAAATCCTGTTATTTCTTCTTCTGAAAGCAGTAGTGGAAGTGTAAATGTAAATTAGTAACTTTATTTTTCTTCATATTCCAATTTTATTAAACCGAAAAAGCAACTCAATTTTGAGTTGCTTTTTTATTTTTTTAATTTTTGTTAAATTTTAATTTTCTACCAAC
>ERZ650302.2368-NODE-2368-length-10080-cov-4.921596_pt1 | contig 10080 bp, 10 predicted proteins | sample MGYA00376238_ERZ650302 | MGnify/ENA primary metagenome ERZ650302 (study PRJEB26733, sample SAMN07839298) | wastewater metagenome | biome: urban; feature: wastewater treatment plant; material: waste water | place: USA: North Carolina | collected 2016-04-28 ... | reverse complement strand
AAAAACATTCCTATCTAAATAAATTATTTGTCTAACATTTTTAGTGCAGTTCATTAAGCCTCTTTTTATTTTTTATCAAATTATGCGCCTTATTTATCAAGAATCATATTTATTTCTTCTATTATCATATCCGCATTTAAGCCATGAACTGCAATTCCTTCTCCTAATGTCTCTGCGTTTGAAATTATGCATCCAACACATCCTAATCCATATCTCATAAGAACTTGTGCAATTATAGGGTATTTTTCTACTGCTTCCATTATATTCATATCTTTAGTCACTTTAGCCATTCTGTACACCTCCTATTTCTCACTATTAAGTATAACAAAAAATAGTTTGTTAGTCAATATATTCAGAAAACTAAAATTATTTAAGGATATCTATTTTATTGATCCTGCTGTAACGCTCTTAACAATATGTTTTTGCATTAAGAAATAAAATATAATAACTGGAACTATTGAAATTGTTAATCCAGCTAGTGCTAAGTGCCATTGTTTAGTGTACTCTCCAAAGAAAAAGAATACTTTTAATGGTATTGTTTGACTTCCTTCTTTATTGATTGTAAGAGATGGCAATAGATAATCATTCCATATCCATATTAAATTAAGTATAGAAACTGTTATTGTTATTGGCTTTAATAATGGAAATATTATAAACCAAAACGTCTGAAGTTTAGAGCATCCATCTATAGTTGCTGCTTCATCTAATTCTTTTGGTATTCCTTTCATAAATCCATGATATAAAAATACTGACAAACTTGTTCCAAAACCTAAGTACATAAATATCAATCCATGCATATTAAGTAAATTTAGCTTACCCATAAATCTAATTAATGGTAGCATTACTGCTTGAAATGGAATTAACATAGACGCAATAAATGTAAATAAGATTATATTACTTAACTTATCATTCGTTCTCTGAAGCATCCATGCTGTCATAGATGAAAATACAACAATCAATACTATACTGCATAATGTTATTATTATAGAGTTTCTTAAACTTACAGCAAAATCTAACCCTTCAGAAGCTTTTATATAGTTATCAAAATATCCAAAATTTTTAGGTAGAGCTAATACACTTGTGAACATCTCTTTTTTTGTCTTAAATGAATTTACAACTATTATATAAAATGGTGATAGAAATATAAATCCTGCTAAAACACCCAATATTGATAATATTAATTTACCTACTGTAAATTTACTTTTCTTACTTTTATTTTCTACCATTACATCTCCACCTCTTTCTTCTTACTAAAATATACTTGTGTCAACGTAATAGATGCAACTAATATAAAGAATATAACTGCTTTTGCTTGTGCTGATCCTAATTTATTATATGTAAATGCCGTTTTATATATATTCATAGCTAACATCTGTGTAGAATTTCCAGGACCACCTGCAGTTAATGATAAATTTTGATCGAATAATTTAAAAGCATTTGAAATTGTTAAAAATAAGCTAACTGTAAATGCTGGTCTAACTAGTGGAAACATTATATTTTTTATTCTTTCCCATGCATTTGCGCCATCTATCTCTGCTGCTTCTATTAATTCATCTGGTATATTTTGTAATGCTGCTATATATATCAACATTATGTACCCAGACATTTGCCATGTCATAAGAATTACTAATCCCCAAAATCCAGTTTTAGTGTCTGATAACCACCCTGTTAACCAAGATATATGCAAAGATTTACCTAGAGCAGTAAATACTTCTATGAATATAAAGTTCCAAATAAATCCTAATATTAATCCACCAATCAAATTTGGCATAAAAAATATAGTTCTTAATATATTTGTTCCTTTTAAACCTCTAGTAACCAAGAGAGCTAAACTAAAGCCTACTAAATTTATTGTAAATATTGATACTACTGCAAATTTCAAAGTAAATATAAATGCAGCTAAGAATTCAGGATCTTTTTTAGTATCTAATATTTCTAAATAATTTCCGAACCCTACAAAATTAGCTCCATTACCTATTCCATTCCAATCAGTAAAAGATAAATATATTCCTGACAATAATGGATATAAAACTACTAATGAAAATGATATTAATGACACTGATATAAACAGCCAAAAACTTAATCCTCTTTTCATCTAAATTCCTCTATTCTGCTTATTTTTTTGCTGCTTCTGCTTTTCTAGCTTCTGCCCATGTAGTTTTTGCTTCTTCAACTAGTTTATCCCAAGGCATTTCTCCAGCTACATATTTTTGAATATTTGCTCCTAACTTATCCATTCCCCAACCTGTAGGATAACCCATGAATACCCATGGTGTTGTTTTTCCTTCTTGAGAGTATTTTAAAATTGCTGCTGCTAAAGGATCTTTTGGTTGTAATTCAGCTACTTCATATCCTTTATATGCTGGTATAAATTTGAAATCTTCAATTATCATTTTCTTACCTTCTGGTGAAGTATACAACCAATCCAAGAAATCTTTTGCTGCTGCTTTAGTGTTATCATCTTTATCTTTATTAATTGCCCAATAATTTGGTACACCAACAGGTATTGAATCTTCTTTTCCACCTTCTAATGATAATGGAATTATAGCAATATTTTTAGCCAATTCTGGATCAATTCCTTCTATACTCCCATAAGCCCAGTTACCTTGTTGAATCATGGCAACTTTACCCATTGAAAATTCTTTTTCTACTTGTGTTGCATAGTCAACACTATTCATAGACTTTACATCTCCAGATGGTTTATATCCATATTTAACTTGTAAATCTATAATTTTCTTTAACTGCGGAGCATAAGTAAATTTTAATTCAGGCGCATCAAATGCTTCTACAACACTTTTAAATTCTTGTCCTATTGCAACATTTGAAGTATGTAATCCAGTTACCCATGTTTCTTTTGTGGGATATGCTATAACGGCATCTAACCCTAGTTCTGATTTTTTAGAATCTAATAACTTTATTGCATCTTCCAATGCTTTATACGATTTTAATGAATCAACATTAATTCCAGCTTTTTCTAATACCGCTTTATTAACTATTAAACCATATCCTTCTTGATTAAATGGTATTGCTAAAACCTTACCATCAATTGTAACAGAATCTAGCGTTCCAGAAAACGCTTGAGTTGTAACATTTACTGATGATAAATCTTCTAATTTAGCTAACCAATCTTTTGCATCTTGTCTTCCACCAATGTTAAAGATTGCCGGCTCTTTTCCAGATGCAAATTGATTTCTCAATGCTGCTCCATAATCAGAACCTCCACCAACTGTTTGCACGCTAATTGTTACATTTGGATTTTTTGCCATGTACTCTTTTGCTGCTTTTTCCAATGCATCTTTTGCTTCAACTTTAAATTGAAAAATATCAACTGTTACCTTTGCATCAGTTTTTTTAGTTTCTGCAGTTACCGATTCCTCTTTTTTTCCTGAACATGCAAAAATAAAAAATAGTGCTGTTAATGTTAGAAATAATTTTTTCATTTTTCCTCCTATGTTTTTTTGTCAAGATAATAATACCTCAATTTTAAAAATTGTCAACTTATCTTCTTTATTATTTTACTACATAAAAAGAAAAAAGCAAGACCACAAATTGTAATCTTACTTTTTATTTTATTATTGTTATTACTTTCTTTAATTCGAAATAATAAATTAAAAGCAAAAGCGAATTCAGACTTAAAAGAAGCCAATCAAGAACTGTTGATAGCTAAAGAAAAAGCAGAAGAAGCATCACAACTAAAAACGCAGTTTATTTCTACAATAAGTCACGAATTAAGAACACCTCTATATGGAGTAGTCGGAATTACTGATATTATTTTGGACGAACATAGAGAATTAAAAAACAGCCCGCATTTAAAATCCTTAAAATTTTCTGCTAACTATTTATTGTCATTAGTAAATGATATTTTAAAAGTTTATAAAATTGAAGAAAACCAAGTAGTTTTAGAAGATATGGTTTTCAATATCCAAGACGAATTAACGGTTATAAAAGATTCGCTTCACTTTTTGGCCATTAAAAATAACAACCAAATTTTCATTGATGTTGATAATTCAATCCCAGAAGTTTTAGTTGGAGATAAAATACGATTGTCTCAAATTTTTATCAATTTGATGAGCAATTCCCTTAAGTTTACCGAAAATGGAAAGGTAGTTGTTAAAGCGAATTTGGTAGAAACAATTGGAACAAAATGTTATTTGAAGTTCCAAGTAACCGATAACGGAATAGGAATTGCTAAAGAAGATCAAAATAAAGTTTTTGAAAAATTTGTTCAAGTATATCGTAAAGAAGACGATTATCAAGGAACAGGATTGGGATTAACCATAGTTAAAAAGTTAGTCGAATTATTCAACGGAACCATTCAATTAGAAAGCGAAGAAGGAATAGGAACAACCATAACATTCACCTTGCCATTAGATTCTGATGTTTCTAAAGCAAAATCTATTGTTAATAATTTTGATGTAGATCTTTCGGTAAGAAGAGAATACAAAATTTTGGTGGTTGAAGACAATAAAATAAATCAAGTAGTCACAAAAAAATTACTTGAAAACAATCATTTTAAGTGTGAAATTGTAGATGATGGTTACGCGGCTCTAGAATTAGTTAGTAAAATTGATTTTGATGCCATTTTAATGGATATTAATATGCCTATCATTAATGGTTTTGAAACTTCAAAATTAATACGACAAAAAGGAATAACCATTCCAATTATTGCCGTTACAGCATTCGACAAACAAGATATTGAAGAAAAAATTATCGATGCTCAAATAGATGAAGTAATCGTAAAACCTTTTGAAAGTCATAAACTGTTTGAAACCATTAAACGATTAGTAGATAAATAAAAAAACGCTGGCTTAGTACCAACGTTTTTTGTTTTTCTTAGAAGCTTCCGACTTTCTTGACTTTGAATCTGGATTCATCTTATTTTTATTTCTTAAATCAGGTTTTGCATCTGGATTTTTAACTTCGTCTTTCCATTCATAAGGATGATCAGAAATTACTTTGACTTTCATTCGGATTAATTTTTCAATATCCTGCCAATAGGTTTTTTCATCTTTTCCACAAAATGAAATGGCTAAACCTGAATTTCCAGCACGACCTGTACGACCAATTCGGTGTACATAGGTTTCCGAAATATTTGGAATATCAAAGTTAATTACAAACGGAAGTTGTTCAATGTCGATTCCTCTTGCTGCAATATCGGTAGCAACTAAGATATCGATTTCTTTATTTTTAAATTGCTCTAATACGCGTTGACGTGCATTTTGCGATTTATCTCCATGAATAGCTTCTGCTTTTATATGTGCCTTTTTTAGCACTTTTACAATGTTATCAGCGCCGTGTTTGGTTCTTGTAAACACTAAAGCATTACTCAAACTTTCTTGAATAATTAACTGTTTTAAAAGTAAACGTTTTTCGTCTTTGTTTACGAAATATACTTTTTGCGTTACATTTTCTGCAGTTGAGGAAATAGGTGTTACCGAAATGTATTTTGGTCTTGTTAAGAAAGTATCCGCTAATTCTCTAATCGCTAAAGGCATTGTAGCCGAAAATAATAATGTTTGACGATTTTCAGGAGTTAATTTGATGATTTTTTTAACATCATTAATAAATCCCATGTCTAACATTTGATCGGCTTCGTCTAAAACCAAGTGATGCATGTGATTCAAATCGATAAAACCTTGTTTGTGTAAGTCTAAAAGTCTTCCCGGAGTAGCGATTAAAACATCAACACCCATTTTTAACTCATTTACCTGAGGCACTTGATTTACACCACCAAAAATCACTAACGATTTTACATTGGTATATTTCCCATAGGTTTTAAAGCTTTCATCAATTTGTATGGCTAACTCTCTAGTTGGTGTAACTACTAAAGTTCTAATATGTTTTGCTTTTTTAGCAGAACCTACAATTCGGTGAATTAAATTTAAGATAGGAATGGCAAAAGCACCTGTTTTTCCTGTTCCAGTTTGAGCACAGGCAACTAAATCTTGTCCTGCTAATATTTCAGGAATCGCTTGCTCTTGAATTGGAGTAGGGTTTGTGTAGCCTTCTTCTTCTAAAGCTTGTTGTATATTGTTAAATAATTTTAATTCGTTAAATGTCATAAATAGTAAATTTTCCTATCAAATAAGTTTGATAAGGGTACAAAGATAGTGTTATTTTGAGGAAAAAGGTTTTATCCCATTTTGGCTTTCATGAAATCAGTAATTAACGAAGCAATTAATTTACCTGTTAAATGATTGTTTTTAGAATCATCAAGTGCTGGAGCTCCTTCACAAATATGAAAATAAGAAGCGTTCTGATGTTTTCCAAAAAAGTAAGTAAAATGTCGGGCTTTATCAACACTAAAACCACTTAATGTCATGGCACTAGAGGGAATATTTGGAATAGCATCTAAATCTAATTCCACTCCAAAAGGTTCGTTTTTAATAAAGTTAAGCGCGTTTTCTAATTCAGTTTCAAAGTTTTTCTCACGCTTTACCTCTACTTCTTCATAAGTAACATATTTAACTCTCGAAGTTAATTCTTTCAACGTATTGAAAACACTTTTTGAAACGAAGTTTTCATGCAATCCGAAAACGAAATATTTCTTTAAAAATCCATCTTCAAAAGCATAACTAAATCCGTTTCCTGAATGTCTTCCTTCTAAAATTCTAAAATCGGTATGGGCATCAAAATTGATAGCGTTAACTGGTTTTCCTTTTGCTAATGCTAAACCTTTAATGTTTCCATAAGCGTTATTGTGTCCGCCACCTACGATGATTGGAATTTTTCCAGCATTACAAATTTGATGTACAATATGTGAAACTTCAATATCTAATTGTTCTACTAATTTGAAGAGTTCTTTTCTATGTTCTTTGTTGTTTGCATCTAAATTTTGGGCTTTTTCTAGAAGTTCATCTACATTTAATTTACCTAAAACCAGTAAATTACTTCCTTTACAAAATTTATTGTGTTGAATATTAGCCAAACTTTGTAAAGCACTATCGTAAGCCGAAGCGGCACCAATTCTTCCTAAATTTGCTTTTACTCCAATATCTTCTGGTATTCCAAAAAGTACAAATTTAGCTTCGTTGTCGGTTATAAATTCCACAATATCAGTGTCTTTTGGGACTGTGATGATTTTTTCTCCAAATTTTATTTCGCCACTTCTGTGGTTCGTTATTTTGGCTAATTCGTTTTGGCTTAAAAGTGTAATATTCTCCATAAAATTAAAAAATGCAATCAAAAGTACTATTTTTAAATAAAATTCGTTTAAAATTTAGAAAATACTTTAAAAATTGTATTTTTGGAAAAACTTAACATTAACCCAACAATACCAAAAAATGGAAAACAAATCAAATAATTCCGGATTAAAAGCTGCCGTAGTAGTCTTAGCCTTACTTTTCTTAGGAAGTGTAGGTTATATTTTCAAACTAACTTCAGATAATAAAGAGACTGTAACTTCATTAACTACAGAGAAAAATACTTTAGCTGAAGAATTAAAAGCTAAAATTGCAGAATATGATACAATGATTGCTGATAACACGGCATTAAAAGATGAATTACAAGCAGAACAAGCTAAAATGGTAGCTTTGTTAGAGCAAGTTGAAAAATCGAAAGGTGATGCTGCTGCTATGGCAAAATACAAAAATGAATACTTCCGTTTAAAAAGAGAAATGGATAATTTAGTAGCTGAAAATAAAACATTGAAAGAACAAAACGTTGCTTTAACATCTAGTTTAGATAGTACAAAAGTAGTTTTAACAGATGCTAAGAAATTCAATGATACTTTATTAACTCAGAACGAAAGCTTAACTAAGACAGTTGAAAAAGGTTCTAAACTAGCGGTTTTAAACTTAAAAGTTTTAGCAGTTAAACAAAAAAGTTCAGGAAAACAAATTGAAACAGACAAAGCTAGCAGAGCAGATGTTTTAAAAGTAAGTTTTTTAATTGCTGAAAATCAAATTGCAAAAACGGGATCAAGAGAGTATTATGTTCAAATTATTGACAGTAAAAGCAATATTTTAGGAGAAAAGAAAACAATCCCTGCTGGAGATAAAACGTTAACTTATAGCTTTATTTCTACTGTAAAGTATGAAAACAAAACAGTTCAAGTAAATGAAGAAGTACCTGGAAAAGATTTTGCAAAAGGAACTTACTTTGTAAATGTATTTGACAAAAATGCAGAATTAGTTTCTAAAACAAGTTTCGAATTGAAATAATCGTTTTATAAAATTTTAAAAGTCCAATGAGAGTAATTTCATTGGACTTTTTTTTATAGATATTTTGATAAATAACTTCCAAATCCAACTGCTGAAACAGTTAAAATAATAGAAGTTACCATATAAATGTAAGCTGTAATTTGGTTATTATTCTGAAGTAAATTGTAGTTTTCCAAAGCAAAACTTGAAAAAGTGGTAAAACCTCCACAAAAACCAACAATCAATAAAAACTTTAACGGATGGTTTTCTGGAAAGTATTTTCCTAAATAACCGATGAATAAACCAATAAGTAAACTTCCTAAAATATTCACTAAAAAGGTACTTAAAGGAAACGAACTTTGAAAATATTTAGAAGTTAACCAATGAGTCAAGTATCTAAGAACACTTCCCATGGCGCCTCCAATTCCAACAAGTAAAAGAGTTTTAATCATATTAAATAAATTTACCTTCTATCATTACCTTATCAATTAAATTTGTTCCAAAAGCATAAGGCAATTGGTAAAAACTCATGATTGGTTTTGTGATGATGAGATTTGCTTTTTTCCCTTTTGTTATGCTTCCGTGCGTTTTTGAAATTCCCATCGCGTAAGCACCATTTATTGTAGCTGCGTTGATGGCTTCTTCCGGAGTCATTTTCATTTTGATGCAAGCCGTTGCCACTACAAAATTCATATTTCCTGATGGAGTAGTGCCAGGGTTATAATCGGTAGCCAAAGCTAATGGTAAACCTGCATTCATCATTTTTCTTGCTGGAGTATAAGGAATACTAATAAAATAGGAACAACTTGGTAAAGCCACTGGCATGGTTTTGCTGTTTTTCAATACTTCAATATCTTCATCAGTTACAATTTCTAAATGATCAACAGATAATGCACCATTTTCAACGCAAGCTTTAATTCCGTCGATTGCGGTGAATTGGTTGACGTGAATTTTTGGTTCTAATCCATACTTTCTACCAGCTTCCATAATTTTAATGGTTTCTTCTACTGAAAAATAACCAGTTTCAAGGAATGCATCAATGTAGTCAGCTAAATTTTCGGAAGCAATTTTGGGTAACATTTCATTAATAATCAAATCGATGTAGGCTGAATGATTTTCTTTGTATTCCATTGGAAAAGCATGAGCGCCAAGAAATGTAGCTTTTATAGCAATCGGATAATTTTCTTTTAAACGTTTGATAACGCGCAACATTTTCAATTCGCCTTCAACTGTTAATCCGTAGCCCGATTTGATTTCTACCGCACCCGTTCCTTGTTGCATAACTTCTTCTAAACGTAATTTGGATTGCTCATAAATTTCGTCTTCTGAAGTTTCGTTTAGTTTTTTAGCCGAATTTAAAATTCCGCCACCACGATTGGCAATTTCTTCATACGATAATCCGTTAATTCTATCTACAAATTCCTGAATTCGGTTTCCTGCATATACAATGTGAGTGTGACTGTCTACCCAAGTTGGTAAAATCACTTGTCCAGTGGCATCAACAATTTCAGCATTTGAAAGTTTTGGACAGTTTTCCATTGAACCAAAATCGGAAATAATATTGTTTTCTATTAAAAGATAAGCATTATCAATTTTAGGCAATATTGCCATATCGGTTCCAGAAATTTTATCAATTCCCGCTTCTCTAGTTTGTAATAGTTCTTTTATGTTGATGAATAACGTTTGCATTGAAAATAAATTTCCGTAAAAATACTTCTCATTTTTAAAAACTCCTATCTTTATATAAAATTTGTTTGTTTTGAGAAAAATTAAATACAAGAAAGGAAGAAAAGTTCATCCAAGCACTTTGGAATATACAGGTATTCATAAAGATACACCAACAGAAATGCAGTTGTTTGTGTATGATACTGATGATGTTATCGAATTTCAGCAATGTGAACCTCATGATTTAGATTCTAATATTGATATGACAGAAGTT
>ERZ650302.2366-NODE-2366-length-10091-cov-7.456158_pt1 | contig 10091 bp, 13 predicted proteins | sample MGYA00376238_ERZ650302 | MGnify/ENA primary metagenome ERZ650302 (study PRJEB26733, sample SAMN07839298) | wastewater metagenome | biome: urban; feature: wastewater treatment plant; material: waste water | place: USA: North Carolina | collected 2016-04-28 ... | reverse complement strand
TAAGATGTTTTTAAAAATTTGTTTACGTTTAAGTTTGCGCTGGCGTTGTAGATACGCTGGCAGGTCGTAAATTGGAGTGTGCTCGATGATGTGAGCATTTTTTTTAGTGCACGAATGTGCAGAAGCGAAATGTTTCATTTGCTTGTCCTGTTAGTCAAGTTTTAAACCCGACACCAAAACTTCCTACGGTAATGGTGACAGACTGAACAGGGGTAGGAATACCGTCCTAACAGGTAACGGCCAGCCAGAAAGCTGCCCTGTCCAGCCTGCCAAAAAGCAGCAAAGCTGAATTTTACGCAAAAAAATAGCCCGATGGCGGACTTTTTGCGCCTGTTGTCAAAAATATTGCAGGTTCTCACGCCTGACCACAGATTTTGCTGTGGTAGTCAAACTCTAACAGTGTTAAAGTGTTAAGGTCAAGTGACTTTATAAGAATTATTTTTGAGGGTGGGGTGTGTCAAAATTTATTATTCTGTTTACAGGGATATTTATCCTATTTGCTGGTTGTGTATATGATGTTCCATCTGTAAAAGTACCACCTTCATCAACGACTATTCAGACTGATCAGCGGGTCACTATGACCCCTGAAGAAGCTAGACGTTTGTATAACGAACAAGTTCGACAACGGACAGTAAATAATCCTTTTAGTGATGAACCTCCTGTTGTTCAGACATTACCAAAAAGCAGATCATCAAATAGTGGTAATAGAATTATTAAGCAAAGTAATTCTTCCTCTCATGGGAGTTTGAAATGTGGCTCTGTGCCTAGATACTGTAAAGAAATGGTAAGTTGTGCTCAAGCAAAAGCTGCTCTCAAATGTGGTAATAGTCGTTTGGACCGCGATGGTGATGGCATTCCATGTGAAAATGTTTGTGGTGGATAATAAAAAAGCTATTAGGAATAAATCATGGGTTTTAATTTTAGAAAAAGTTTTAAGGTTGCTCCCGGAGTAAAACTAAATATCAGTAAAAAAGGCATTAGTAGTGTGTCAGCTGGTGTGAAGGGTGCACGAGTTAGTGTAGGTAAAAAAGGCACTCGTACGACTGTTGGTATTCCTGGTACAGGTCTATCTTATTCCAAACAGAACTCCTATAAAAAGTCTGATAATGATTCTGATATGTATGATGGAGCTTGGACTTTATTTAAAGCTATTCTTTGGATAGCTGGAATAATTATGGTGATTGGGTTATTTATAATTTTATAACCGCATTTTAAATGGCGAATTCAAATGAAAAAATTGGCATTAATATTTGCCTTATTTATTACTGGATGTTCTGGTGAACCTGAAATAACTTTACCAGATGTAAAGCAAGTGGATATGAATGATGCAGATGCTATCATTCAATCTATTGGTGAAAAACCGATTCAAGTGATTGATAGTACAGACAGCAGAGATGCAACTAAGAAAATATATAAGTTTGATCATGCTTTTTCGCAATTAGAATTAAGCCCTAACTTTGCACTCATTTCATGGAAACAACATGATGACATCAGCTTAAATCGGGCTGTGAAAATGGGTATGGCTGCGCTTGGAAATGATGCAGGGTATTTGATACACCGTGTGGATCTAAATGGTGAACATACTGAATATAGTATTCAAGGGCATAAAATTATAAATAATTCGTGCGTATCTGAATTATGTATGATCAAAATTGAGAAATAAAAAAGCCCCTTTCGGGGCTTATTTATTGGAGCTGAAAACGCGTCACGCCACGTACAGCATATTGAATATTTTGCTGTCATCCTGTTGTTATTATAACTGTTTTTTTAAAACCAGCCTACTGTGTGCAGAAATAATAAAGCACTTGCACAAACACCAACAATTGCACCTACTAAAAAAGGATAGAGCCACATAATTTTTATCCTTATATTTTGAATTTTTTTAATGCATCGGATAATGTTTGAAATGCATCTGTCCAACCTGTGACGATTTGCTTCATACCTTGACTGATCAGTTGAGAGATAGAACGTTTATCTTGATTCAGTTCAGTAAAGTGATTCAGTACATATTGGTAATTTTCCCAATCTATATATGCACCGTTATTGATTAAATTACTTTTTACTAGCTCTAGATCCCAAACTTGTGGAATCACTTGCTGATGTGTTGGTGTATGTTCCCAGTGAGCACTGAGATAACCATCAATATTGGTTAGAATATAGCGTTCGCCTTTTTTAGAATGTGCCAAAATAATACGTTTGGTACCTGTGATTATTTCGATTTTTTCTCTGCTTTTCATATTTTAATCGCTCCGATTTCGATTAATTTTAATTTTTCGAAATCATTTAAAATTTGTTCACAATATTCTTTTGATGCTGTGATGTTTAGTTGGTTGCCACTTTTAAGAAAAATATTCATTTCATTGTATTGACCACGGCTAGTGATCATGCCACCGCAAAAATCAGTATCCAAAACTTCAATGGCTTCGACTTGATGAAGATCAAATGCCTGTTTATTTCTTTTGATGTAGCAATGAATGATGTAATTGGTCATATTCAGTCCTGTGATGTGCATTCAGGGCAGGGGCATTCGATTGGATCTGATGGTTCAGCGATAATGACTGGCATGACGTTCTTCCTTGGTCTTGCATTCAATGCATAAAGTGACTGCACCTAGCTTTTGGCGTTCTGGTGGAATGTCATTGCCACATTCTTCACATTCAGACAGTGATGGTGCGCTGTAATCACGTGGTTTTACTTTGACTTGGTTTAGTTGGTTTTCTTGTGCGCGGTCGATGGGGTCAGACACATGCCACCTCTTTATTTTGTTTTGCTGCGGATTTTGGAAGATGAATGTTAGGATTCGGCATTGCAGATGGGGAGAGTTCAGCATCCCATGTCAGGAAGCCTTGAGCTGTAAAACCACAATGTAAATTGGTGCATTGACCGTATAAGCGTTTTAAAAGTGGATCGACTTGTTCACTTGAACGGATCCAAAGTGATTCGCCGCAATGAGGGCATTTATTACTTATCGTACGTCCTGGTTTAGACATTTTTGCTGCCTCTGCTGAATAAATAATATTCAACAAATATACAACAAAATTACGATATATCTAAAGTATCTATTGTAAAAGTTATTAAATATCGTTATTTTGGTTTTACCTATTTCATCCTGACTTCGCCCCAAAGTCAGGATTTTTTTTGTCCTATTTTTTGGCTTTGTCTATTTTTTCTTGTTCACGTTTTACGGCATTGTTCGCGGTCTTTTTCGATTTGTAGACGTGAGTCAACTTTAATGGCTTGCTTTGATCACCTGAGGTGATTTTGACTGACTTGCCACCTTCGCTGTAATAGGCAATGACACCGGTATAATCTGCATAATTTTTACCAGTGCGCTTTTTGGTTTTGGACTTTTCTTTTTCTTCTTCAGTCTTTTCTTCTTTGCCTTCAAACAGTGTCGATACATCATCGGCATCTGGAAGCTGTACTTCCAATTCAACTGAGGTGGTGAAGCCATTATCATTGAGTGAATGGGTGACGTTTGTTCCTAACCAGATAATGTCATCAATTTCAGGTTTTAAGCCAATAAATTCAAATTCCTGTTCAGGGATTAAAGTTGGATCGCCAAAAGCTAAGCTATATGTCAGTTTTTGGGCAGTACGTTTACAGCGATTGTATTCCGCATTTGCTGCCAGTTCAGCGGTGGTTTTATCCCGATGCACATAGCGGATCTCTTTCATGTTGTCTTCACTGTCACCGACTACGACATGCAATTTTTTGGCTTTGTTTTCGGTGTAGTAATAGGCTTTGACGCCTGTGATATTGTCCGTACCTGTGCCATTGGTGTAGTTGTGCTGATCGCCCTTATTCCTGGTGATTTGCACACGTGGTAAGGCTAAACCTGAAACTGTTGTACTTGCACCACGTGGTAATAAAATCAAATGTCCATTCTTTACAGTGGCTATTGCGTCATTTTCATCGGCAATACGTGTGATGAGATTTGCATCAGATTCATTCTGGGCAATGTATTTAATTTTTTTTGATGCGAATTTTTCATGAACAATGACTTTCAGTTCATATTCAGCACCGACTTTTTCAAATATTTCTTGAATGGTTTTGTCGCTCCAGCTGCGTTCACGCTTTTGTTTTAAACCTTCTGACACGTCATTGGCCATGGCAGAAATACTGAGCACATCTGGTGCGCCACGATGGGATGTGGAATCGACTTTGTATTTGCCTTTGTCGAATAAACCGGTATTGGACCAACCTAGCCACACCTGAATGATGGCACCTTTGGGTGGAATACTGAGCATGCCATCTGCATCATTCAATTCGATGTCCACTGAATCCACCACAAGTCCACGATTGTCTTTGATGCTCAAAGACATTAAACGTGAAGCCATAAGGGATGAGATATCGACACCATCGACTTCAACTCGAAAAATGGGGTAAGGATATTCCGTCATTTTTTCAACAGAATTTAATGCCGTACCAACGACGTTCATGACTTTATTCAGCATTAGAGAATCCTATTCAGTGCGCCAACACCCATGCCGATCAGGGTGCCTAATAAGGTCGGTTGCCAATCACGTACAATGGTCAGTTTTAAAGTGAATTCAGTTTTACGTGCTGCACCATCTTTAAAGAAATAGGTTTTGGTTTCATCTAAATCATTGATGATGACTAAGCCATAAATCTTGCCTGTGCCTTCAATTAAGGTATATGCCTTGCCTGTATCGCCCATTTGTCTGAGCATGTCTAATGTGACGCGACTTCCTGTCAATTCGTGGTAAATCACGCCTTTAAGTGTAATGACATCTTCACCTTTACCAATAAATTGATAAGCAGGGGAGTCCCCGACACGGCTATTGGAAGGATGTCGCCAATTGGTGACACGTTGCAGTTCTTGATATGACGCTGTTCGTAATGAGAAGACAAACAAGCCTAGAGCCATCATCATGTGTCTTTACTCCGTGTCTGTTAAAAATTTACGTTTTTTCATCTGCTGTTCTTCAGCCACTCGCTGGAGTTCCTGACGCATTGCTTCAGCCGTTCCTTTGACCACGGATCCATCTTTGACTTGAATAGTGACTTGAATTGTATCTTGGCTGATATATGAACGTGGGTTATTGCGACCAACATTGATGGGTTTGACTGGCTTGGTTTGGGCAGCAGTATTGACCACACCTTGTGTGGCGGTGGATGTTGCTGCAATTGGTAATCCATTGGCATTGGCAATACCGTTGGCCATGCCTTGCATGGTGTAGCCACCAATGCCCATGAAGACACGTGAAGGTGAATGGATGCCTAGAATTCCCCGGGCTTTATCAATGACACCACTGACAGCACCTGTGATGGCATCTTTGACGGCATTGACTTTGGATAAAATACCGTTCTTGAGTCCTTCTAAAATCATGGCACCAAAGCCAGTGAACTTTGCTGGAAGATCAATGCCGAACCATGACAGTACTTTTGCAAATGCTGAATAGAACAGTCCGATTGGACTCCAATTGATGATCAGTGCTGAAATTCCGGTGATACCACCATTGAATGCCGTCTTGATGGTATTCCAAATGCCGACAAAGAATGCTGAGATCGGGGCCCAGTTTTTATAAATCAGGAAGGCACCAAGTGCTATGCCTGTAATAGCTAACCCTATTGGATTTGTAAGGAGGAAACGACCTGCCATTAAAATATTTTTACCTAGGAATAAGAATGCCTGCCCTAACATGGTTACGCCCTTTACTGCGCCCATAATCAAGCCTTGAGCAAGCATTCCTAAACCACGAATCGCAAATAGATATAGTTTCCCCATAGCCATTAACGCTTGTTGTCCAAGGAAAAATATACCTTTACCTAGCCAAAGGAGAGCACCGCCAGATAACTTTGCTACGGTTACTATCCCAGAAAGACTACCAACTAAAAGCTTGCTTACACCGATGACCACACCAAAGCTTTTTGCAACCATGAGCATTGGGCCAAAGATGGCGATTGCACCAATGGATAGGGCAGATAATCCACCAACAATGGCAATGGCTCCAATGGCAACTTTGACTAAACCTGATGCTAGACCAGGATTCGCTTGTGCCCATTTTTGAACTGAGCTCATAACACCATTGAAACTGCCAATCATGGAATTGACACCAGGCAATAAAACATTGCCGATGGTGATGCCTAAGGCTGCCATCTGGTTTTTTGCTAATTGAATATTATTGGCTGTAGTTGCAGCGCGTGCTGCATATTCTGCTTCCATCGATCCAGCGTAGACTGATGCACTTGATACAGCATTCAGATTCTTGGTCAGTGTATCCAGACCTTGTGAATACTGCATGACTACTGGTAGTGCTTCAGATCCAAACAGGCTATTGGTTACAGCCACCTGTTCTTCTTTTGGCAGTTTCTGGATGGCTTTCAGTACCGTTGCAATGGTACCTTCAGCATCCTTTTGCATGTTCTTGGCAACATCAGTAGATTTCAGTTTTAGTTTTTCAAAGGCTTCGACTTGTCCTTTGGTTGCTGATTCGCCTTTGGTCATTGCCAGAATAATATTCTTAATACCAGTGGCTGCAACATCAGGTTCAACAGAAGTCAGAGATGCAGCCATGGCAGCAATACTGCTGGAAGCAAAACCACCGACTTCACCCAGAGCACCAATACGCTGCACGACTTCCATAATCTTGTCAGCCTTATTTGGTGATGTATTGCCGAGATAGTTGATCTGGTCGGCTAAGGCAATGACCTGTGGCTGGGTCATTTTGAAGGCTGCACGCATTTCTGCCATGCTTTGACCTGCCTGATCTGCTGTGATGTCAAATGCCACACCCATTTTTACAGCAGATTCAGCGAAGCCAATAAGTTCATTCTTGGCAATACCTGACTGAGCACCAGCGGCAACAATGGCTGCAATATCTTTGGCCGCCATTGGAAGGCGTGTGGTCATTTCAAGAATTTGATTGGACATGGCAGTATAAGCTGGCGTAATTTTTCCAGCTTCATCTTTCAGGCCATCCACGACCTTGGCTACATCTGCCATTGCCGATTCATAATCGATGGCAATTTTAACTGGTACTGCTAAAGCAGCTGCACCAGCACCTGCAATCATGAGTCCCTTTTTAGCCATATCATTGGCTTTGCCCATGCGTTCTTGCATCTTTTCGTATTTCTTTTGGGCTTCTGTATGTTTGCCTAAGGATTCTTTTTGTTTGTTTAGCTCCATGGTAGTCAGATGAATCTTATTTTTTAGATCTGATTCTTCATCATTCAATCGATCCATCTGAATGCCAGCTTTGTTGAATTCCTGAGCCATACCAGTCAATTCTGTACGTTGGCTTTTCTGCACACCCATCAGGCGTTTATGTGCGGCTTCAGCACGAGCCAATGCTGTGACATTTTCCTGAACTTCAGGATTGATCTTGAGTGCTGCTTTTAATTCAGAAATGGTTTGTTTGTTTTTGGCCAATGCCTGAGCAGTCTTTTCAGATTGTGCGGTGAGCTGACGGAAACCTGAGATTTTGCGCTGTTGTGCTTCAAGGTCCTTCAGCTCACCATTGGTTTTTTTGAGCGCGTCAGCCATTGTTTTAGAGCCACCAACGATGGTTTTCATTGGTCCAGATACTTTATCAACAGCATTAAATAGGACTTCTAATTTTAGTTTTGACATTGGTGGACTCTTTTATACAGTGGTTTGGTGACGCTTCAGCGCATGGTGATGCCATTTACTTAATTCAATAATGTCCATGTCATCGTATGCGCTGGGTGGCCAATGGAAGATGCAAGCAATATTGGCTATTGCTTCATCTACGTCATCGACCAGTTTTATTGCTGTTCCTCTTTGATCGCTTTCTGCAGATCCTTCGGGTACAAAAAAGTGACCAAGTGACCTCCAAGCTGTGCAAAGTCGACTGGATCTAACTCAAGCACTTGCTGTGGCGTTAATGCAGGTGTGGTCACACGTGGTAACACTTTGATTAATGCGTTTACATCGTGCTGATAGATGGCTTGTAAACTGACACCGCTTAACGCTTTGACATTTGGTTTACGGATGGTGATTTCAGTAATGGTATTGCCACCAAACTGAATCGGTTGTTCAAGCTGAACGGTTTCTTGGTTCGGGTTTTGAATCAGTTGCTGATTTAAGTCTTGATCTTGAGTATTCATGTCGCATTCCTAAAAGAGACAAATTAAAAAAACCTTGCACAAAACGTTGTTCATGCAAGGGTAGGAAAACTTATAGTCCGATTGCTTTACGTTGTGCTGCGAGACGGTCTTTGCCATCTACAACTTCTTTGAAGCCAAGCACGTCAATTTCGATTTCAACTTTGCCGTTGACTGTGAGTTTGTAATAAGCACAGTTGGTCACGACTTTGTGTTCAGTGTCTTCACCTGGTTCAGAGTCACCGCCATCAATTTCTTCATGACGACCACGAACCACGACTTCCACTGCATCGACTTCGCCTGTGTCATCACGTTGATAAGCACCAGCGAAACGCATATATACACCGTCGACTTTTTCCATACCGAACTGACGCAAGGTAAGCAGGTCTAAGCCACCAAAAGTGGATTCAAGTACAAGACCATCATCGCCCATGCCCATGTCCACTTTGATTGGTGCGTTCATACCACCACCGCGATAGTCTTCCATCTTGCGTGTGAGCTTTGGCAATACGACCGTTTTAATTTCACCTAAGTAACTTTCACCTTCGTTAAATAGGTTCATATTTTTGAGTTTACGAGGAAGGCTCATGCATCAACTCCTATGCAGTGATCGTTGAAGCGAAGTCAGCCAAATAGCTGTCTGTAATACGCTGACGGAAGGTAAGGTCTTCAAGCGGTGGCACTGGGGTATAGTCATAGTCGATATACAATTTGCCGGCTTTGAGCGTGTCTTTTGAGTTCAGCTCTGGGTCATACCAAGCATCGCCACCCATCAGATAGCCTAGGCGTGTCCATTCACGTTGTTTGGCTTTGATGCCTTCCAACATGTCGTTGACCAATGAACCGTGCATTGGTTTATCAATGGCCCACATGTGTGCTTCTGCAATCGTGTCAGCCATGATCTGTGCTGTACGTGTGTAGTTTTCAAAAGCAAAGAGTGGATCGTCTGAACAGGTGCGTGAGCCCCAGAAACGGAAGCCGTCATGCTGAATCAGGGTGGTGATTTCGTTGCTGTTGAGATAGCCAGCATCGGTTGCAGGGTCTTGAAGGTCCCAAGTCACATCGGCATCGATACCGGTTACACCGTTCACCGCCACGTTTGATAGGGTTTTATGCCAACCGATTTCGTTGTCGATCTTGGCACGTAAGCCCATCGCCACTGCAACTGCAGGTACAGTTTCGGTTTGTGCTGTGTCGACATTGAATGCCACGAAGTTTGGCCAAATCACCATGAGTTCACGCGCTGCGAACGCATCACGATAGGCAACGACTTCTTCTTTGGTTTCACATCCCCAAGCATAGACATAGGCAAAGGCACGAAGTTTTTTTGCAATGGTTGCAAGTTCAGTGGCAACAGCTTGGGTGTCCAGACCAGGTGCGCCAATGATGCGTGGCTGTACACCTAGTTTTGCTTTCGCTAATAGCAATGCTTTTGCACCGGTATATTTACCAGTCGCGTCTACGGTACCAATGACGTTTGCTGTTTGTGCTGCTTCATCTTCAGCAGCTGCAACACGTACCACGACGCAAATTGAATTGGCTTGGTTGGCCATTGCTTGCAGTGCTGTTTTTAGTGTGCCGTTGGTACCGGCTTTTGCAACTGCAGCTTGGGTGTTTGTAATGAGCACTGCCGTATTCAATGGGAAAACGGTTGCATCTGCATCTTCTGCAGTGGCAATGAGTCCTTGAACAGCAGTGGCAATGGTTCGGATCGGACGTGTACCTTCGTTGATTTCAACGACACGCAGTCCGTGGTGGTATGAATCTGCCATAAAAAAAGCCTGTTTATTGAGGTTTTATTTCAGTAAACAGGCTTGCATGTGGATTAATAAAGCCCAAGTGCATGGGCTTGTATTAAGTGGGTTTTACAAAGTAGATACTTATTAAAAAGTCACACACAATTCCCAAAACTCATCAATTTCTAAATCTGTTTTTCCAAGAATATCACGCATAACCGCAATACTTTGGTCGTTACGATCAAAATAACCAGCATCTTTAAA
>ERZ650302.2365-NODE-2365-length-10092-cov-4.138986_pt1 | contig 10092 bp, 8 predicted proteins | sample MGYA00376238_ERZ650302 | MGnify/ENA primary metagenome ERZ650302 (study PRJEB26733, sample SAMN07839298) | wastewater metagenome | biome: urban; feature: wastewater treatment plant; material: waste water | place: USA: North Carolina | collected 2016-04-28 ... | reverse complement strand
ACCCGCCAGCAGATGGCCAACCTCATGGTGGGACGCGAGATGTCGGACATGTTCCCCCCCAGGCTGCCGCCGCCGGAGGGCACCGAGATCGCCCTCGCGGTGAGCGGGCTCTGCGTCCCCGGCTGGGTGACTGACCTCGATTTCGAGGTGCGCAGCGGCGAGATCTATGGCTTCGCCGGACTGGTGGGGGCCGGTCGCACCGAGGCCTTCGAGGCCATCCTCGGCTTGCGCGAGCGCCAGGGGGGCCGCATCCAATTGGCGGGCAAGGCCGTGCGCATCGACAGTCCGCTCGCCGCCATGCGCCAGGGGCTCACCTATCTGCCGGAGGATCGCAAGGGCAAGGGGCTGCACATCGACCTCGGGCTGGCCGAGAACCTCACCCTGATGACGCTGGCGCGCTATGCCCACCCCTGGCTGGACAAGGGAGCCGAGCAGGCGGCCCTCACCCGGGCCATCAATGATTTCGGCATCAAGGCCGGCTCCCACTCGGCCCGGGCCCGCATGATGTCGGGGGGCAATCAGCAAAAGCTGGCCCTCGCCAAGTTCCTGCACCCGGACCCCAGGGTCATCGTCCTCGACGAGCCCACCCGGGGGGTGGATGTGGGCGCCAAACGTGACATCTATTTCCTGATCCAGCGACTGGCCGCCGAGGGGCGCGCCGTCATCGTCATCTCGAGCGAGCTGATCGAGCTGATCGGCCTGTGCCACAGAGTCGCCGTGCTGCGGGCCGGCCGCCTCCAGGCGGTGCTGCCCGCCCATCATCTGACCGAAGAGGAGTTGATCGCCTATGCAACCGGTACCCACTGACACCCGCAAAGAGCGGTTGCTCTCCCTGCTATCGGCGACTGGCCCGCTGCTCGGGCTGATCCTGCTGTGCCTGCTCGGCGCCCTGCTCAACCCCGACTTCGCCACCCTGGACAACCTGCTCAACGTGCTGACCCGCACCGCCTTCATCGGCATCATAGCGGTGGGCATGACCTTCGTTATCATGTCCGGCGGCATCGATCTCTCGGTCGGTGCCATGGCCGCCCTGATCGCCGGGGCCATGATCCTCATCATGAACCGGCTCGGCGCCGGGGTGCTGGCGGATGCCCCTTTGCTGGTGGTTGTGCTCGGCATAGGGCTGGCCCTGCTGCTCGGCCTGCTGTTTGGCGCCGGTCACGGCCTGCTCATTACCAAAGGCAGGATTGAGCCCTTTATCGTCACCCTGGGCACCCTCGGCATCTTTCGGGCCGTCCTGACCTATCTGGCCGATGGCGGCGCCCTGACCCTGGACGATGCCCTCGGCGATAGCTACAGCCCCGTCTATTACGGCAGCCTGCTGGGGGTGCCCATCCCGGTCTGGGTCCTGCTGCTGGTGGCGCTGGCGGGGGGGCTGCTGCTCAACCGCACCGCCTTCGGCCGCCATGTGCAGGCCATCGGTTCCAACGAGCAGGTGGCGCGCTATGCCGCCATCCGGGTCGATAGGGTCAAGCTGCTCACCTATGCGCTGCTCGGGCTCTGCGTCGGCATCGCCACCCTGCTCTATGTGCCGCGTCTGGGCTCAGCCACCCCCACCACCGGGCTCCTGTGGGAGCTGGAGGCCATCGCCGCCGTGGTGGTGGGGGGCACCTCCCTCAAGGGGGGAGAGGGGCGCATCTTCGGCACCCTGGTGGGCGCCATACTGCTGTCGGTCATCAGCAATATCCTCAATCTGACCAGCATCATCAGTGTTTACCTCAATGCCGCCGTGCAGGGCATAGTGATCATCATGGTTGCCTTCATGCAACACAGGCGTTGAGGCTGTTGTGGACAGGAAGACGAAAGCGAAGAAACGGCAATGACACCAGTGGCGGGGTCTCCCCTCGCCTGCGACAAGGAACGGGCAGCAGCCCAACAGTCAAGAGGCTATCAAGATGAACAAGACGCTACACACCCTGGGCGCCTGCGCCCTGATGATCGCTGCCGGCAGCGCCTCGGCAGCCGAGAAGATGACCCTGGGGGTCTCCATCCCGACCGCGACCCACAGCTTCACCGCCGGCATCGTCTGGTGGGCCAACAAGGCCAAGGAGGATCTGGAGAAGGCCCATCCCGATCTCAAGGTGATCGTCAAGACCGCCGCCAATGCCCCTGAACAGGCCAACCAGTTGCAGGATCTGCTGACGGTCAACAAGATGGATACCCTGGTCATCTTCCCGTTCGAGTCAGCCTCCCTGACCAAGCCGGTGGCCCAGGTCAAGCAGAAGGGGGTCTATGTCACAGTCGTCGACCGGGGGCTGACGGACACCAGCGCCCAGGATGCCTACGTGGCCGGGGACAACACCGCCTTCGGCAAGCTGCCCGCCGAGTTCATCGCCAAGACCCTCAACGGCAAGGGAGACATAGTCGCCCTGCGCGGTATTCCCACCACCCTGGACAACGAGCGCTTCGATGCCTTCACCGGCGTGATGAAGCAGCACGGCGGCATCAAGATCCTCGACGCCAAATATGGCAACTGGAACCGGGATGATGCCTTCAAGGTGATGCAGGACTTCCTGACCCGCTTCAAGCACATAGACGCCGTCTGGGCCGCCGATGACGACATGGCGGTGGGGGTGCTCAAGGCCATCGATCAGGCCAAGCGCACCGACATCAAGCTGGTGTTTGGCGGCGCCGGGGCCAAGGGGGCGATCAAGACACTGATGGAGGGCAGCGATCCCCGCATCCAGGCCAACGTCTCCTACTCCCCCAAGTTCATGTATGACGCCATCATGCTGACCGCAGAGGCTCGCCTCAAGGGCGAACGGCTGCCGGCCAACACCATCATCCCCTCTGTGCTGATCACCCCGCAGACGGCCAAGGAGTTCTACTTCCCCGACTCCCCGTTCTAAGGCTGTCATATGTGAGAACCCCGGCCTCCCCTTCACGGGAGCCCAGACCCCACCCCAAGCCTCCCCTTCGCAGGGGAGGGAGTTTTTACTCCTCCCCCTTGTGAAGGGGGAGGCCGGGAGGGGGTTAACTGCCTTTATTCAGGAGTGCCCATGAAGACCATCAAGGGACCGGCCATCTTCCTCGCCCAGTTCATGGGGGACAAGCCGCCATTCGATACCCTCACCGGCCTGGCGGACTGGGCCGCCGGCCTCGGCTTTCGCGGCCTGCAACTGCCGACGGACCCGCGCCTGTTCGATCTGACCCGGGCGGCGACCAGCCAGGATTATTGCGACGAGATAAGCGGCCTGCTGGCCGAGCGGGGGCTGGTCATCACAGAGCTCTCCACCCACCTGCAAGGCCAGCTGCTGGCGGTCCATCCTGCCTATGACAGCCTGTTCGATGGCTTCGCCCCCCCGGCGGTGCGCGGCAAGCCCGCCGCCCGCACCCAGTGGGCCGCCGATCAGCTCAAGGCGGCGGCCATTGCCTCCCGCCGGCTTGGCCTCAACGCCCACGTCACCTTCTCCGGCGCCCTCGCCTGGCCCTATCTCTACCCCTGGCCCCAGCGGCCCGCCGGCCTCGTCGAGGAGGCCTTCGCCGAGCTGGCCCGCCGCTGGCTCCCCCTGCTCAATGCCTTTGACGAGGCCGGGGTGGACGTCTGCTACGAGCTGCACCCGGGGGAGGACCTGTTCGATGGCGCCACGCTGGAGCGTTTCCTCGAGGCAACCGGCGATCATCCCCGCGTCAACGTGCTCTACGATCCCAGCCACATGCTGTTGCAGCAGCTCGATTACCTCGCCTTCCTCGACCTCTATCACGAGCGGGTGCGCGCCTTTCACGTGAAGGATGCCGAATTCAGGCCCTCGGGGCGCCAGGGGGTCTACGGGGGCTACGCCCCCTGGCTCGGGCGGGCGGGACGCTTTCGCTCCCTGGGGGACGGCCAGATAGACTTTGGCGCCATCTTCAGCAAGCTCGCCCAGTACGACTACCCCGGCTGGGCCGTGCTGGAGTGGGAGTGCGCCCTCAAGCACCCGGAGGATGGCGCCGCCGAGGGGGCCGACTTCATCCGCAATCATATTATCCGGGTCGCCGAGCGCCCCTTCGATGACTTCGCCGGCAGCGGCCTGGCGCGAGAGGCGGTCAGAAGCCTGCTAGGCCTCAGTGCGGATCCGGCCGGCAAGCAAGGAGACAAGCGATGAAAAGACGACTGCGTCTGGGCATGGTCGGCGGCGGCCAGGGAGCCTTCATCGGCGCCGTGCACCGGCTGGCGGCCCGCATGGACGATCACTATGAGCTGCTCGCCGCCGCCCTCTCCGCCGATCCCGCCAATGCCCGCTCAAGCGCCCTCGCCCTCGGGCTGGATCCGGCCCGCGCCTACGAGGATTACGCCAGGATGGCCCAGGCCGAGGCGGCAAGGTCCGACGGCATAGAGGTGGTGGCCATCACCACCCCCAACCACCTGCACGCCCCGGTGGCGCGCGCCTTTCTCGAAGCCGGCATCCACGTTATCTGCGACAAGCCGCTGGCGCTGACCCTGGCGGAGGGAGAGGCGCTCGCCCGCCTCGCCCGCCAGCAGCGGCGGCTGTTTGCCCTGACCCACACCTATTCGGGCTACCCCATGGTGCGTCACGCCCGCGAGCTGGTCGCCGCCGGTGAGCTCGGCGAGCTGCGCTACGTGCAGGTGGAATACCTGCAAGATTGGCTCGCCAACCCCATCCCACCGGGTCAGAACAAGCAGGCGGACTGGCGGGCAGACCCGGCACGCGCCGGGCGAGCCGGTTGCCTCGGCGACATCGGCACCCACGCCTACCAGCTGGCGGCCTTCATCACCGGGAAGTTGCCAAATGAGCTCGCTGCCGAACTGCACAGCTTCGTGCCGGGGCGGCAGCTGGACGATCATCTGCAGGTCTGGTTGCGCTACCCCCAGGGGATGCGCGGATCGCTCAACGCCAGCCAGGTCGCCAGCGGCGAGGAGAACCGGCTGCAGATCCGCCTCTATGGCGACAAGGCCAGCCTGATCTTCCGCCAGGAGGCACCCAATGAGCTCTGGCTGACCCCCATTGGCGGCGCCAGCCAGCGGCTGACCCGGGGCCGGGTAGAGAGCGCGGCGGCGCGCCACGCCAGCCGGGTGCCCGCCGGTCATCCCGAGGGCTATCTGGAGGCCTTCGCCCAGCTCTATACGGACGCGGCCTTGCAGATCCACGCCCTGGCGGCCGGGGAGGCGCCGCCCCCCGAGAGCCTGGCCCTCACCACTGTAGAGGACGGGGTGGCGGGCATGCGCTTCATCGAGACCAGCCTGGCCAGCCACGCCGCCGACGGACGCTGGCTGCCGCTCTCCTGACCCGCCATGGCGGAAGGCAGCCCCGCCGCAAAACCGGCGGGCGACCCTCCCCTTCAGGTGCCGGACAATAAAAAGCCCGCCGACGAGGGCGGGCTCTTCACCTATCTTCGATGCACTCAGACGGCCATCTGCTCGTGGGGGGAGCCATGGTGGCGCAGCCAGAGGAAGCTCAAGGCCACGATCAGCACCATCACCACCATGATGGCCCCCAGGGTCAGCTGCCCCTCCATGGGGAAGCTGGCGGCCAGCAGGGTGACCACACCGGCCCCCAGGTTCTGCATGCCCCCCAGAATGGCCCCGGCGGTGCCCGCCTGACCCGGGAAGGGCTCGATGGCGCAGGAGGTGGCGGTCGGGTAGAGAATGCCGCTGCCGATGAAGTAGACAGCCGCGCCCCCGACCAGGGAGGCCGCACTCACCACACCGAACAGGCCGGGCACCAGAATGATGAGGGCCCCCAGCCCCAGGAAGGCGATGCCAAGGCGCATCAGCTTGCCCTGACTCAGCCGGAAGCTCAGGCGAGCGGAGAGCCAGGCGCCGAACAGGTAGCCGGGCAGCGGCAGCACGAACAGCACGCTCACTGTGCGGGCGCTCAGTTTGAGCACGTCGCCGAGCAGCACCCCGGCCGCCGCCTCGAATACCGCGAGTCCCGCGAAGGTCGCCATCAGGCAGAGCAGGTTACCCTGAAAGCGCGGGTTGCCGAGCACGTGGCGGTAGGCGGCGCCGACCCGCAGTGGCTGCTGACGGGCGGTCGCCGGCAGGGTCTCGCCAAACCAGGCCAGCAGGGCCAGGGTGGTCAGGGCGCCGAAGCCGAACAGGAACCAGTAGCCGGCGCGCCAGTTGAACAGCTCGGTCAGCCAGCCCCCCAGCACGGGGGCCAGCAATGGGGAGAAGATCACCCCCATGCTCACCAGGCTGTTGGCGCGGTTGAGCTCGGCGCCGCTGTAGCGATCCCGCATCACGGTCCGGCTCATGGCGCCACCGGCCCCCGTGCCCAGCCCCTGGATGAAGCTGCCGGCCAGCAGGGCGGCAAAGTGCGGGATCAGCTGAATGGTCAGGGTGCCCACCAGAAACACCATCATGCCGATAAGCAGCACCGGGCGGCGGCCGATGCGATCAGACAGCGGACCGTAGACGAACTGGGAGAGGCCGTACGGGATCAGGTAGCAGGCCATCACCGCCTGCAACTGGCCGGAGGCCACATGAAAGTCCCCCGCCATCATGGGAATGGAGGGCACATAGAGGGTCTGGGTCATCTGGCCCACGGCGACCATCAGAATGGTCAGGAAAAACAGCGGATAAAAACTGTGCCGATACATATCTCAGTCCCGAAAAATCATCGAAAAGCTGCCCGCCTCTGGCAGAAAACCGCAGAGGGGATCCAATAAACAGGGTCGATCAAAGGTGAAACGCAAGGCGGAGGACCCGCACCCGCCAGGAGCAGGACGCTCTTTGGCTTGCGGTGATCTTAGTGATTCATGTCACAAAAAACGAACGAATCTTTATAATCTGCTTTCCCAAGTTTTTCTAATGTGACGGGGCCAGCGGCCCCGTCGAAGCGACATCGAAAGGGAGCGGGACGCCTGTGCCCAGGCGCCTCGCTCCCCTTAGCCCACCCGCCTCAACTCGGTGGGCACCAGCCCCTGCTCGGGTGTGCCAGCCGCCCCCAGTCGCAGGCAGCGGCTGGCGACCTTGCCTGCCAGCGCCTCGTCATGGGTCACCAGCAGCAGGGCGCAGCCTATCTCCCCCAGCTCCTCCAGCAGGCAGGCAATGGTCTGCTGCTGGCTCAGGGGATCGAGCCGGGAGCTGGGCTCATCGGCAAACAGCAGCACGGGGCGCAGCAACAGGGCCCGGATCAGCGACAGCCGTTGCAGCTCCCCCCCCGACACCTGGCTCGGCAGCCGGCTCAGCAGCCGCTCATCGAGGCCGAGCCTTGCCAGATAGTCGGTGAGGGGCTGGCGGGGCAGCCTGTGCAGGCGCAGCAGGTCGTCAAACTGGGTGGCGAGGCGCACCCGGCTGGCAAAGGCCTGCACCGGATCCTGATAGAGCTTCTGCCAGCGGCAGGGGGCTATCCCTTCCTGGCGCAGCACCTCCCCTTGCAGGGGGCGTTGCAGCCCCAGCAGCACGTTGCCGAGGGTGCTCTTGCCCGCGCCGCTCGGCGCCATGATGGCCATTCGCTCCCCTTGCGCCAGGGCAAGGTCGAGCCCCGTGAACAGGGGTTGATCCCCATATCCCATGGCAAGCTCCTTCCCGCGGATGAGCCAGTCACCGGTGGGAGGGACGGCCGCCTCGGGCCAGGCGGAGGGCTCCGCCGCCAGCAGGGCCCGGGTATAGGCATGGGATGGCGTGTGCAGCACACGCTCGGCGGGCCCCTGCTCCACGATCTCTCCTCCCTTGACCACCAGCACCCAGCCCCCCAATGCGCGAGCCAGGGAGAGATCATGGGTGATGGTCAGCAGATGGCGTCCACGGGCCAGGTAGCCCAGCAACAAGGCACCCAGCCTGGCTGCGGCCCGGCTGTCGAGCCCCTTGGTGGGCTCGTCGGCCACCAGCAGACGGGCCTCCCCCAGGGTGGCGGCGGCAAAGGCCGCGCGCTGGGCCATGCCTCCCGAGAGCTGGTGTACAAAGGCGCCCTCCCGCCCGGCCAGTCCAAACCGCTCGAGGGCGGCGCGGGCCCGCGATCGGGCCTCCTTGCCCCCTGGCAGCCACCCTTCCTCCACCTGGGCAAGCAACCCCATGGTGGGATCCAGCGCCAGCACCGGCTCCTGGGGCAGCATCGCCAGCTCCCGCCCCCAGAGAGTGCGCAGGCGAGGCGTGTCGGCCAGGTTGTGATGGCGGCCACCCGACACCATCTCACCCCGGCCTGTCAGAGGGGCTGGCAACGTCCCCATCAGGGCATGAGCCAACAGGGATTTGCCCGAACCGCTCTCCCCGATCAGGGTCAGGGCGGTGCCGGGATGAATGGTGAAATCCAGCGCCTGCAACAGGGTTTTCTGGCCATCATCGACCTGCAACCCCTTGATATGAATGGCCGTCATGAGGTGGCTCCTTGTGAAGATGGCATGTCAAGGCCGCGCGTCTGATGAAGCAGCACCAGGGCCAGCAACATCAGCCCCATGACAAGAATGGGGGCCAGTAGCAGACGGGGAGCCTCCTGATAGTGGGGCAGCGCCTCCGTCATCATCAGCCCCAGCTCGGGCGTTGGCGGCTGAATGCCCACTCCGACAAAGCCCAGGGTAGAGAGGGTTAGAATGGCACCCGCTAGGCCGAAGGCCATCATGGTGAGCAACTGGGGGGCGAGCTCGGGCCAGAGATGGCGCCGCACCACATGGGCATGGCCGAATCCCAGCAGACGGGACGCCTCCACCTGAGGCGAGGCGAGCAGCCCCCGGCTGCGGGCACGCACCACCCGGTAATACTCCACCCACTGGGCCATGGCCAACCCGAGATAGAGGATGGCAAAGCCCCCCTGGGCCATGGCGGAGAAGAGCAGCACCAGCAACAGGCCTGGCAGGGCCAGCACGCCGTCGGCCAGGCTGCGCAGCAGACCGTCGACCCAGCCGCCGCGCCAGGCCGAGAGCCAGCCCAGCAATGAGCCCAGCAGCGCCGCCGTGATGACGCACAGCAGTCCCAGCAGCAGGGAGAGCCGGGTCGCCGCCGCGAGGCGCGCCATCAGGCTGCGCCCCATCTGATCCCGCCCGAGGGGCTCCTGCCAGGAGGGATCAGCCAGAAACTGTGCCAGATCCTGAGCCGCCGGATCGGGCCAGAGCACGGGGCCCAGCAGGGCAAACAGCACCACCAGCAGGAGCAGGCCCAGCCCCGTTTTGACAGACAACGACATGATCAGGACTCCTTGGGACCACGGGGGTCAATGGCAAGACAAAGCAGATCGGTGAGGGTATTGAGCAGCACGAAGAGCACCGCCAGCACCAGCACTGTCCCCTGAACCATGGGGATGTCGCGCCAGAAGATGGCGTGCACCAGCGCATGGCCGATCCCGGGCCAGGCAAACAGGCTCTCGACCACCACGACCCCCTCGATGAGCAGCACCAGCTGCACGCTGGTGTAGGCGATGATGCTGACCCCGGTGTTGCGCAGACCGTGGCGCCAGAAAACCCGGGCCGGCGAAAGCCCCTTGGTGAGGGCAAATCGGTAATAACCGGACTGCACCACGGTGAGCACGCTTTCACGCACCACCCGGGAGAGCACGCCGGAGAGCCCCAATCCCAGGGTCAGGGCGGGCAGCAGCAGGTTGCTCCCCTCCCCGTGCCCTGCCGCACTGACCCAGCCCAGCTCCACCGAGAGCATCACCATGAGCACCAGGCCGAGCAAGAAGGGGGGCAACGCACGCATCAGCACGCTCCAGCCCAGGGTCAGGCGATCACACCATCCCCCCGGGCGCAGCGCACTCAGGCTGCCAAGCGGCAGCGCCACCACCAGCGCCAGCACCACGGAGGCGCTCGCGAGCGTCAGGGTGGCGCCCAGGTGATGACCCACGTCGGCGGCGACCGGTGCGCCCGTCACCAGAGAGCTGCCGAGATCCCCTTGCAGCAAGGCCCACAGCCAGTCGCCAAAACGGGCAAGGGCCGAGCCGGCCAGCCCCAGCTCGCTGCGCACCGCGTTGGCCGCCTCGGCGGTGACATAGTCATAGCCGTAGCGGCCCGCGGCGATGCGAAAGGCAAGGTCCCCGGGCAGGGATTGCACCATCAGAAAGCAGAGCCCGGCCACCAGCAGGGCCACCATCAGCGCCTGCACCAGCCGCTGACCCAGTATTCCCATGACGGCAGAGAAGGGCGCCGCTGTCATTGTGCGCTCCATGTCAGCTTGTCCAGACGGTAGCTGCGCTCCTGGGGATCCAGCTCAAAGCC
>ERZ650302.2364-NODE-2364-length-10100-cov-5.325236_pt1 | contig 10100 bp, 11 predicted proteins | sample MGYA00376238_ERZ650302 | MGnify/ENA primary metagenome ERZ650302 (study PRJEB26733, sample SAMN07839298) | wastewater metagenome | biome: urban; feature: wastewater treatment plant; material: waste water | place: USA: North Carolina | collected 2016-04-28 ... | reverse complement strand
TTGATAAAGAAAACATAGAGTACACAATTCATTCGGATTGTGATGGAGATGAAGTTTGGGTATATACAAATGATTATTATTGCAAACTTCTAAAAAAGCACAAAATAATAGAAAAAAAAGACATATTAAACATTAATGAACAAAATGTGTCTATTATTATATTCTTTTAGGAATTAAAAATGAAAAAATATGTAGTATATAGAGAAGTTACAGCCATTTATGGAACAATCGTTGAGGCAGACTCTGAAGAAGATGCTTACGAGCTTGTTGATGATGAAAATAACAAAACTGATTCTGAAAATCCAGAAAGAAAATGGATAAAGGTTAATAGAACTGAAAAATTATCAGATGATTCTCCTGAAGAATTTTCTGAAAAAAATAAATTCCATTTAACTATTGATGCTCAAATAAAAGGTATTCCAGTTCCAGACATAGACATGTCAAATATGTCTTTTGAGGACATTGTGAATCTATCTATAAACAGACCTTTAGAGCCAGAGGAGTTTGCGTTCTTTGATCCAGTATTTGATGACAATTCATCTCACTTTGACACTTTAGGTGAAATTGAAACATATATGACTGAAAACAACATAGTTATTGAAAGAAATGAGCTGTTTAGACATATATGGACAATAATTGATACAGGTGGAGACGATTGCATCCTATTGAATGGTTTTCATATTGTAAACAGACTTGGATATGTTTTATGCAGAAAGCCTTGGGGATATGGAACAAATGACGATAAAGAACTTTACATAGAGGCAACATGGTAACTAAAAACATTAACAAAACAAGAAAAATTCTTGTTACAGTTTTTGAAAGAAACGGAGAACATGAATACAACACTCTAGTTTTAATGGAAGTGCCAAAAGGTGTACATATTTGGAGTATGTTAGATAAATATGCTAAAAATTGGTACAGCGATCCTGAGTCAGCAGAGAAAGTGGACTGTTGTGAGTACTACTTAAACAACGTTGAAATATTTGTTGCTGTAAGTTATGTTCCTGTAACAGAAGAAGACTATCTTGTGCTTAAAAAATATATTTAAAACAAAAGGACAAATATGCCAAAAAAATTAAAAAAATATAGACTGCATTTTGTGAAGACAGAGTGTTATTCTGCAGTTGTAGAAGCTGATAGTTTACAAGAAGCTATAGATATGGCAGATGATGTTGAAAGTTGGCAAATGGAAGCTACTGACGACACATTAAGTTATGAATTTGATGAAGATTTCACTATGAATACAAATACAGATAAAGGAATAGGATGATGAAAAAGTGGGCTAAAAATTATGAAGAATTGATATTAAAATCAACAGAGTATTCTGGTTCTAGAGAGCCAAATGCCAAGATTTTATCTGCTTCTTCTATAAATAAAGAAAATTACTACCTAATGAATCAATACAATTTTGAAAAGAAAAAACAAGATTCGTTTGGTGCAAATACAATAGGTTCTATTTATCAGTTAGGAATTGATGCAGCAATTCAAAAGCATGACAAAGAAGGAAGATATGAGTTCGGAAGAAGAATGACGCTTCCACTTGACAATGGATGGACAATATCAGGAGAGCTTGATGTTTTTGATAAAATAGAAAATGTTATCATTGATAATAAAGTTGTATCTGACTATGCAATGAAAGACATAAACAAAAACACGCCAGACAGCGACTACAATCTTCAGGTTGCAACTTATGTGATGCTTGACCACATGAACAAATCAGAAGAAGATATGCTTAGAGGAAAAGTTCATCAAGAACCTGCAACTGGAGCTCTTGCAATAGTAAACAAAGGTGGATCTGCTGTTAAGAACAATATTTATACAACATTGGAACTAAATATGTATTCGCCAGAAGATATGCTATTTATGTATCAAGAAAAAGCAAAAGAGCTTCAGCACTACATAGATACAAACACTATGCCAGAAGAAGTTTGCGATACAGCAAAATTTGGTATGGAAAAAGGTGTTCCAAAAAGATGTATGCTGTATTGTGACTTTAGAGATGTTTGTCCAAATTACAGCAAATACAAAAAGCTTACTGATAGAAAAATAGCAGAAGGTCTTAATTCTAATATAAAAAAAGAGAAATATGTATATATCAAACCAATGGAGTTCTAAGATGGAACAAGCAAGATATAAAATGAAAAACGCTTCAAAACTTTCTGAAAATGAAATAAAAAATCAAATAATTGATATTCTTGCTCCAAGTTTAGAAAATTCTTCAAAAGAAGATTTACTCTTTCATTTGGTAAAAATATATTCTGCAATAACTGCAGATATAGATATTTTGTCGGATGGTGATGTAATTGATATAATTCATAACTATTTGAATGGAATAGGAATCGAAAAAATAATAGACAGAGATTAATTTCTCTGGCTCTGAATGTTTGTGATAGCAGATAAAATATATTCATACTTTATTTTCATATTTTTTTTAAGCACATTTGTATTTATAAAAAGTATATTTTAATCTGCTTCCACAAATATTTATAATAAATTTTATAGGAAAAATAATGTCAAAAAAAGAAATAATACTAAGACCTTATCAAGAAAATATAATAAACGAAACATTGGCAGCAGTTCAATTTGGTTCCGACAATGTTGTTATAGATAGTCCTCCAGCTTGTGTTCCTGGATTTACTGAATTCCTAACACCATACGGATGGAAAAGAATCGATGAGTATGAGGTTGGAGATTTAGTTTGTCAGTGGAAATTAAATGGAGAAACAAAATTTATCAAACCATTAAAATATATTAATCAAGATTGCAAAGACAATTTTATTAACATAAAAACAAATGGAATAAACATAACTGTATCAGAAAATCATAAAATGCCATATTTAACAAATAGAGGTAGAAGATTTGGAAAACCATCTTTCTTGGAAGCAAAAGAACTAATAAAAATGGGAGAAATAGTAATTCCAAGATATTTTCAAACACCAGAAAATATTGATGAATTTGAAATAGATAAAATTATATCTTATAAAAATTTATCAGATGATATTCTAAAAGTTATAATTATGCAATCAGCAGATGGAAGCATAATAACATACAAAAATAGTTATACAATTAGAATAAATGTAAAAAAAGAGAGAAAAAAAGAAAGAGCAAGGCTTTTACTTTCAAATGCAAAAATTGAATATACTGAAAAAATAAAATCAAATGGATATAGTTGTTTCTACTATAAAACAGAAATGCCACAAAAAGATATATCATTTTTATATAATTTACCAGAAGAAAAATTAAAAAATTTAGCAGAAGAAATTATATTTTGGGATGGAAGTAATCAAAATATTGATAGATTAAATGCAAATGCTGCATCATTTTGTGGAAACAAAAGAGATGTTGATGCTGCACAATATGCATTATCAATAGCATATGGAAACTATGTATCAGTATATAAAGATAATAGAGAATATGTAAATGAAGACATATATCAATTAAGAATTTCGTCAAACAATAAATCAACAATAAAAACAAGAAGAAATGATGGAGCAAAATCAGCAGAAATTTCATATGTAGGGCCAGATGATGGTAAGCATTATTGCTTTGAGACAGAATCTGGATTCTGGCTAATGAGACAAAACAATCAAATTTATCCAACTGGAAATTCAGGAAAGTCAATAATTATTTCAAAAACTGCACAAGAGTTGTCTAAGCAAGGAAATGTAGTTATATCAATAACTATAACAGCACTTTTGGATCAAATTGCATCTCATTTAGACATGATAGGACAATCATATTCTATATTAAAAGCTGGAAGAGAATCTGAGTTTAATCCTAATGAAAAAATTCAGCTAGTTCAGGCACACACTTTGCATGCAAGAATATCTAAAAGTCCGATAACTGCTTCATATTATCTTCAAGACGAGGTTCATAGAGAGTATATGACTGATAGAACCAGAGATATACTAAACTTCTTAAAGCCAAAAGCTAGAATAGGTTATTCTGGAACTTGTTATGACCAGGCAGGATTTGCTCTTGAAGGAGCTGAAATGCTTCAAACTACAACAGTTCAAGATTTGCAATCGCAAGGATATTTATGTCCAATTAAGTATCTTATTCCAAAGTGGTCTGAGCAAGTTGATTACTCTCAGGTTAAATCATCTGGAAATGACTATAACAATGTTGAGTTAGAAAAAATAATCAATTCTCCTGAACATTTGGCATTAGTTGTTAAATCAATGAACGAAGTAGATGCAAAAAATAAAAAAACTTTGGTATTCTGTTCATCAATAGAACAAGCAGACAAAGTTACAGATGCTCTTGTTAAAGCTGGTTACGAAGCAATGTCTTATCATTCAAAATCTGATAATTCTGAAGAAATTTTGGATGCATTCAGAAACAATACTCCTTTTGTTAAAAAACCTAAAAAACAAAAGATGAAGGACTTAGAAACTGGAGATTTATTTGCAGATGATATGCAATTTTCTTCAGAGCCAGAGGTTAAAGAAAAATATATAAAATGTTTAGTTTCTATAAATAGACTTGGAATAGGTTTTGACTGTCCAGATGTAGTTTTGGGTGTTCAGTTAAGACCAACACTTGTTAGAAGTTTATACATTCAGCAAGTAATGAGACTTGCAAGAAAACACGAATCTAAACAGTTCTCAGAATATTTAGATTTGGCACAAACTACTTCTAGATTTGGTTTTCACGATGATGACTATGTAGCTCCTGTAAGAACTGGCGACAAAACATTAGATAAAAAAAATATGCAAGAGATAGATTCTAAATATGCTCTTGAAGACATAGCTGTTGTTCTGCAGGATACTCCAGTTCCGATAGATAGAGAGTTATATGTTGCACAAATTGATGCAATTAAAAAATCTCTGAAGAAAAATATTGAAGATATGTCATTTGAAGAACTTGTTAAAGCTTACGACTTGTCTAAAAACCATAAAGAGATAATAACGATAGCTACTCTTGTTTACACTCTTAAATATGGTAAGCCAGTGTCAAAAGCTGGATATGAATATAATTACAAACCAGAGCAATTTTGGTCTGAATCTTTCTTCGGTAAAGAAGAATTTCATGTGTTACATGATATGCAATATTATTTGGATGAATTTCCACATATGCAAAAACAATGGATAAAATCTCTTAAAACTAGATGTAGAAACATTATTAGAGATGAATTGGGATTATTCAGAATAACTGGATTTATACAATTCCTAAGAAATAAATATGTTGAAGAAGAAATGTCAGAAATAACTTCTTACAGCAAAAAAGAAGACTCTTCAGCAGATGAAGCTGTAAGTTATACAAAAATGAATGAAATGGATTTTGAAATCGACGATGATAAAATTCCTTTCAGTTTGTCTATTGCAGTGCCGTTAGCAAGCTTATCTTTATATTTAGAATGGTGCAATATGTTTATATAAAAAAACCATTTTATAATAAAAAAAGAAATCACGATAAAGCATCAGATAAATATCTAAACAAATTTATATTTTAAGAACCAGGGATTGAAAATGATTAAAAAATCGATAGAATTTAATCTAATTCCAGATGAAAATAAGGAATATAATGTTAAAATGTTTCACAATGAAACTCAAGTTAGAGAAGAAAATATAGACTCTCAAACAATGAAGCATTATCTATCTGGTAAATTTTCTGATAAAGAATTAGATCAAGCAAGACTGATGATAAAAATGTTCAAATCAAAAAAAATAAAATTACATTTAAAGGAATAAATTTTGAGTCAAAAATTTATTATTCAATTGTCAAAGACAATAAAAAAAGAAGTTATTGAAATATATGAAATTGAAGCAGAAGACAAATATCAAGCTATTCTTGAGATGCACAAAAAAACTGACGAAGAAAAAGAACAATTCTTGATTGAGTCAGAGGAATTTAAAGAAGAAGAAGATATTTCAATTGATATATTAACTTCTGAGGAGAGCAAAGAAAATGAACATAAGCAGAGAATACCTAAACCATCTAAAAAAAAATAGATATGGATACAAGGTGCCACAATACAACAAAAACTTCTCCTCTGGTTCTAAAAAGTTAACTCCAGAGGAAAAATTGGCAGTTGATTTGGCTAGACCAATTTCTAATTATGCTGTCGGAAAACTAATAAGTTTTTTTATAAAAAAATAAATAGGAGGCAAAAACAATGAGCAAGGTTATGTCAAACATACCGAACATAAATATGCTATATGAATATGCTTTGGACAATTCTGAATATATAATGATAAAAGAATTGTTTTATAGTGCATTATTCTTTAATACTGCTGCAGCAATGTCTTTAAAAAAGATAAGAATTGTAAGAAAAACCAACAATCAAGACAAAATTATAATTCCAAATTATTTCGGAATAAGTTTTGGAAATAGTGGTTGTGTGGATGAAGAAACTGAATTTTTAACACCAAAAGGTTGGAAAAAAATATCAGAATATGAAGCTGGAGATTTAGTTTGTCAATGGAGTGAGGACGGAAGTACTCAGTTTGTAAATCCAATTGCTTACATTTCAGAGCCAGAGAAAAGGGAATGCTATTATATAGATGGAGGTAAAAATTCTAATACAAATAGATTTTTGTGTCCAGACCATAGAGTTCCATATTTAACTGAAGAAAAAAAATATAAAGATTCAGTATATAAATCAAAATTAAAAGTTGCAAAAGCATCTGATATTTTTGAAAGAAATTCTGGATTCAAATTTCCAACTAATTTCAAAAAACCAGAATCTGATACAAAATTAGATTTAACAGATGATGAAATTAGACTTCAAGTTGCATTCTTTGCAGATGGAACAATTACAAATAGATACAAAGATTATAATGGAAAAATAAGAGTTAAAAAGCAGTATAAAATTGATAGATTAAAAATGCTTCTTGATAGAAATGGATCTACATATAAAACATCAATAACTGGTGAATATACTATGTTTTGGATTAACATAAAAATTCAAGAAAAAGTCTACAATGACTATTGGTACAATTGTTCTAATGAACAACTAAAAGTAATATTTGAAGAAGCACATCTTTGGGATGGAAGTTTAATTGGTGGAAAAAAAACATTTAGAACAACAATAAAAGAAACTGCTGATTTTATGCAATATGTATATACAACTCAATCAGAAAATTATGTATCTTTTATTAAAAAAGAAAGACACAACAAAGTTCCATTTCATACTGAATATAGAATATCTGAAACACTATGTAAAAATAAAAGTGTAACAAAAAATATGATTAAAAAAAAACATATGCCTAATTTTATGAAGTATTGCTTTACTGTTCCAAGTTCGTTTTGGATAGCAAGAAGAAACAATTTCATTTGTATAGAAGGAAATTGTGGAAAGAACCATAGTGACAATCTTGCAAGAGCAATATATAAAGATTTGTTCACAAAATTTGAAGGATATGCTGAAGAATTTTATAATGATAGAAAAGATCCAAACGATAGAAAACCAGACCCTAGGTATGTAAATCTATCTTCTTACTTTATTCCAGTTACATCTACTTGGCAAGCGCTTCAAAAAGCAGCACAAACAGTTAAAGATATGGATATAGGCTCAGTAAATGTTGTTTCTGACGAATTAGGAGATAATATTATGTCTATGTCAGAAATATTCACAAAGTTAAAATCAACTTGGGATACTGGAACTTCTGAAGGTCCTGTAAATGTAACAAACGGAGGAGAATCTTACTTTTGTGTTCATGATGTATGTTTCAATGCATTGCTATTTGGAGCACCTGGACCGTTTGAACTTGATACAAAAAAGAAAGACAGGCTTCTTGAAATATATGTTTCTGGAATGGCTAGAAGGTCTTTTATTTATCATAACAATACATATAAAAAATCTGAGAATAGAAATCCAAATTTTGAAAAACTTCCAAAAGAGTTTTATGACGAACTTGATAAATACATAAAAGAACTTAGGTATTTTATAAATAATACAAAAGAAATAAGGTATCCAGCAAAAATAAGAGAAAAACTTCTTGAGTATGACCAAATGAAAGAGCTTGAAAGAGAAAGGTCAATTTCTCTAATTGCAGAAGACTTAGGTTCTACAAAAAAGATAGAAAAACTTATGGGAATTATTGCAACACTTGACCTATCAGAAGAAATAAGCGAAGAACATTTAAAATTTGCAATCGAATTTACTGAAGCTTTAGATTCAACTGCTGAAGAAACTGTTGAAATAAAACCTGCATACAAAAGAATATACGATGAAATAGAAAAAAGGTCATATGCTGCAAGAACAGACATAGTTAAAGCTGTAAAAGACATAACTATAAAAGACCTTGATAGCCAATTGATTCTTGTTCAGGAGTATGCAAACCTCGTAGGAAACTCTCTAATTAAAAAAGAATACAATGGTATTATAAAATATAAAATTGAGAAACTTTCAAATACAAGTTTGGATAACATAATTTTATCTGTAAATCCTAATATGGATCGTACAGAACCAGAGGGATTTATCAGAAAAATTGGTTCATTCGATAAATTGGTTAATGCAATAAATGGTGATTTCAGATATTCAGCTGGTACATTCAGAAATGAATATATTAGTGATGAAAATTATATGCAAGAACAAAATTTGTTTATTATCGATATAGATAATGATTTAACAATAGAAGATGCAAAAGCATTGTTCTCGTCAATAACATATCTAATCACAACTACAAAAAGCCATCAAAAGCCAAAAAAAACAAAAATAAATGGAGAATCTGTTGAAGTTGTTTGCGATAGATTTAGGATAATTATTCCTACGCTATCAACATTTCACTTGACTCCAAAAGTTTATTCTGAAATGTATATGAATGTTATAAACTCATTGGGAATAGCAGAAGCTGACACTAAGTGTAGAAATGCTTCAAGATGGTATTATGGTAATCCAGAAGGAGAACATTGGTACAATTATGGAGACTTGCTAGATATAAGAACTTACATTCCAGATAGTTCTGAAAATCAAGACGCAACTACTTCTATAAATAACTATGATAAATCTCATAGTGACAAATCGAATGCTCCTTCATCTGTTAGAGTTGATGCTGCGATTAGATGGTTCTTGTCAAATACTGCAACAGGAAATAGAAATGACAACCTATTTAAACTTGGTATGCTATTAAAAGAGAAAATTGAAGAGCCAGAGTGGGCTTTATGGTTAAGAAATGCAAATAGCTGTCTTAGTCATCCGCTTCCTGACTCTGATATGAAAAGTATCATTGGATCAGTAGGAAGAAGATAATATTTTTCTTGGCATTTCATCTGTAAAAAAAGACTTAAAAGAGTCAAGGGTGAATGTAAGTCCTACCAAATTTATATTTAGGAGAAATACTTATGAGTATTTTAACAAGCATTTCTGGTCCATCTGGTTCAGGAAAGACACGTTCTTTCAAAAATTTGAATTGGGATGAAAGCTTTGTAATTAGACCAAATAGAAAACCTTTTTCTTTTCCAGGTGCAGGAAAGTTGAAACCTTGGGATCCAACAGAAAAAAAAGGTCACTATATTTATTTAGATGATTATAAAACTATTAACGCAGTTCTTGAAAAACTTTCAGAATATGGAAAAAAAGTGATAATAATAGATGATTCAACTCATTTACTGTTAAAACAAACAATGGATACAGCAAAAGAAAAAGGGTTTGATAGGTTTGTTGATATAGCCTTAAACTATTATAATCTTTTAATTGCTGCACAATCACTTCCTGATGATGTAAGAGTTTATATAGTAAATCATATAGACTTAGATGCAAATGGAGATGAGATAGTTAAAGTTGTTGGTGGTAAATTTATCACTGAGAAAATTGATTAATAAAAGTATAATATTCATTATTGTATTATTCCATAAATTAAATTACAAAATGGAGAAACAACAAAATGAATGAAGAGTGGAAAACAATACCAGGATATTCAAGATACGAAATTAGTAATCTTGGAAATGTAAGAAAAAAATTAAAACCATGTTTAAATAGAGAAGGATATGAAACTATTGGCTTAATTTCTGATGATGGAAATAGAAAAGATCTAAGAGTTCATAGGCTAGTTGCAAATCTTTTTATAGAAAAAGCACTCATCAGTAGAAGAGAATTTTATTTACAAAAAGAAATAGATGCTTATAATAGATCGGAAGAGCGTCGTGTAGGGAAA
>ERZ650302.2363-NODE-2363-length-10103-cov-3.876692_pt1 | contig 10103 bp, 9 predicted proteins | sample MGYA00376238_ERZ650302 | MGnify/ENA primary metagenome ERZ650302 (study PRJEB26733, sample SAMN07839298) | wastewater metagenome | biome: urban; feature: wastewater treatment plant; material: waste water | place: USA: North Carolina | collected 2016-04-28 ... | reverse complement strand
CAGATATACGCAAGCCTGTGCTCTGCTATCACAACTGTTTTGTGTTCTACTTTCCATTTTTCAATCATAACGTGCAACTGTTCCATTGATTTTAAATCAAGATTTGCAGATGGTTCATCCAAAATGATAATATTCGGTGAGCAGACAGATACGCATCCACAAGCAATTTTCTGTTTTTCACCACCTGACAAATCAAAAATGCTTCGATTCATCAGTTTCTCCAATTTCAGTTCCTGAACTGTTTTATCTACCTTTTTAAGAATTTGTGTTTCTTCCATGCCTCTGTTCTCAAGGCCAAATGCTAATTCACTTGTCGTATCCACATTAAAAAACTGTGATCTTGGATTTTGGAAAACAGTTCCAGACAGTAATGCAGTTTCATATAATGGCTGATCATTGATTTCTTTCCCATCAATACAAATCGTTCCGGTAAGATTGCCTTCATAGAAATGTGGTATCAATCCATTCAGTAATCTGGTAATTGTTGTCTTTCCGCATCCTGATTCTCCACACAATAAAACAATCTGTCCATCTGGAATATGTAAATTGATGTTATGAAGTGCCCCTCTTCCGGCTATATTTTGTTCCTCTGACCCATATTCGAAGCATATATTTTGTAACTCAATCATAAAAAGCCTCCAATCTTAACCAGCAATAAATATGCCAAAGTAATGATACAGCCCAGCAAAACAATATAATCCACAAAACGAAATCCAATCTTACAGATATTTGTTCTTTTCACATCTGCTCCAAGCCCTCTCGTCAAGGCAGCCGCAGAAAGTTCATCTCCGATTTTGACAGAACAGGTCATAAGGGGTATCAATCGATATTCCAGCATCTTTCCCGGATGATTTCCACCAAAGGATATTCCTCTCATTCTCATGGCATCTGATATGCTTGATGCCTCTTCTCCTACCGTCGGAAAGAACCGAAACATAACTGATAACGGTATCACAATTTGCTTTGGCATATGCATACGTTCCATCGCCGCCACAAATTCACTGACAGTTGTTGTTGTAACTGTATAATATCCCATCATAAGCCCGGGTATAAACTGGGAAAGAATACCCGCTGTTGCTAACACAAGGAAATTAAAAAAACCGCTCAGCTTTCCAAGCAGATAATACTGTAAAAGACATCCTGCCAAAAACAGCATCTCAAAGACGAAAAAAGCTTTCACCTTACCGCTAAAAAGAAGTAGTATTGCTGGTATTATTGCCAATAAAATTCTTGCCCATATCAGCTCATTTCCGCCTGCACCGCCAAGCACGAATGTAGCTACCATAAGAAGTAAAGCAAGCTTAGTTCTTGGATCAAGAGTTATTTTTCGTTTCCCCTTTCCACTACTCATCATTTCATTCTTCATTATACAATTCCCGCTTTTTTAAAATGTTTCTTTAGTAATGCTTTTCCAAATATTCCGCCTATGATTCCAAAAACAAAACTGGCAATCAAAAGAACTGGGCATAACCACATTGGCATCAGACTATTTAAAGTCGTAATATACTCTTCTCCAAAACTCTGTCTTGTCGCCCAATATGCCTCTCTGTTAAAAAATAACGGAATAAAATTTCCCCACGCCCACATGCTAAATACGCCGCATGTAAGCACAGCTTTTGTCTGACTTGCGTAGTTCCCGCTTTTATAAATTAGTTCTGCAATTAAGCCTGTAAAAAATCCCACAATCAACGCATAATGTGCCATTCCGGTTAAAATCATAAAGATTCCGATGATGATACTCATAATCCATATCATTCCAAATTTCTTTACCTTCGTCAGAAATAACATAAATGGAACTCCAGCAATCAGTGGTACTAACGCGCATAACATCGGCATCATAATTGGGATATAGCCAAGCATCGCTACACCAGTTACAATGACACAGTAAATAGCCGAATATATTCCAATATTCATCAAATCCTTTCCTTGCAATCTTGAACTTTTAGTTGTCTTGTTCATATTTGTTGCTCCTTCCTAAAATTAGTAGTGTCTAACTTGTTATTGTAATAAAAGGCAAGACAAACATCTTGCCAAACTCATTTGATATTATAATCATTGTTTCAATTTTCATCTACTCCAAAAAGTATGAAATGCTCCATTCAGACAGACTTTTTATATTCACTTGGATTGATTCCCATAATGCTTTTAAAACTGTTGGAAAATTTACTTGCGTTATCATATCCAACCATGCCTGCAATCTTGCCTATTTCATGGTTCGTTTCCCTAAGTAATTCTGCAGCCTTTTGAATGCGCTTTTCTTTTAAGTATGCATATATACTCAGCCCATAAATCTCCTTGAAATATTTCTTAAGATTCGTTGCAGAGATTTGATGTTTATCTGCCAGACAAGCAATAGTTAACTTCTCATCTATATGATTTAACATGTATTGGTGTATCTCCTTTACTTTTGCAACCAGATTTTTGTTAAAATAACGATTCTCAATCTTCTCCTTTGTTGTATCCAGCGCAAATAAAAACAGCAGAATCTCCATCACTTTAATTTTGTAATAGCTCTTTTTTATCTGTTCAGGAACACAATAAATTTCCGAAAACAAATGTTCAAATTCCTGCTTTTCATGTAGAACAATACATTGCTTGTGATTACAGAATTTGTCCTGTAGAATTTTGGGGCTCAATTGCATTTCTTTCATAATCATGTTTTGATTTTTTTCAATTTTATCAAAATCAATTTCTATTGTCACGCCATGATAATGTGACTGTGGGAAATAAGAATATGACTTTACTCCAGCTTTCATATTAATTGCCATATCCCCCTTTTTCACATATAAACACTCTCCTTCTGATGATTCAAATTCAATTCTCCCCTCACGACAATGATTGATTTCCAATATGTTCTCATATCCGACTAACTCCTTAATTGAAATATAGTCTGTATGTACATCGTTGTAAATCAGTGCAATCCCAGGATAAACTTCAAAACGTGTTAGAACTGAATCTCCCGAATCGTCCCGAATTCTATAAATGACGCATTCATTATCTCTCGTTGTGATTGTTACATTATTTCCATAAAAATCCTTTTCCCACTCTTGAACTGTCATATAATCATCCCGCCTTTCATCAACAATAACAGTTACAAAATTTTATATTATTGTACAAATAATCGCCCGCTCATTGATTAGGTTAAACTAACTAGAATTATATAACTATAATAACTGAGTTGCAAGAAAATTTTGAAGTGGTGGATTGATTGAAATCAGAGTACAGCTGGCACATCTCTTTTTTAGAATCAGACTTTTTGTGGTACTAATGGATAGCATCATCCTTTTCCATATCATTCATCAATTTATCAAAATCACTTTCATATAGTGAATCCTGTATAACTCTGTATTTCTCAAACTCACTTTCTGCAAATTCCTTTGCAATAGCTGCTGTTACTTTTCCTTTATCCTGAAGTACATCCGCATCATTAAATCTAAGAAATGCGTCAAGCTTTGTTTTCCAATCTTCCATAGTCATAGGAATATGTCTTCGTGCCTGTCTTGTTGCATAATCAAGATACATTGTCACAATCTCATTTAATTCTGCAAGTTCTTCTTTTTCCAAGTAGTTTTTTGCAATTGACACATCTGTTTTTACTATTTTACCATCAGGCGCATTTTTCCATGATTTAAGTCCCATATGTTCCTTATTATGATCAGCTCTTGCCACTATCACTTCTGCCGCTGTATTACCATGAACTGCATAATGCATCTTATTCTGAACTGTTGCATAAAACTCTCTTGTCACCTGTGAATTCTTATCATAATCAACTGCTGTTGCATATATATCTGTGATTTTCTGGTAAAATCTTCTCTCACTTGCTCTGATTTCCTGAATCTCAGCAATAAGATGCTCAAAATAATCTTCGTCGAAAATCTGTCCATTAATCAATCTGCTTTTATCAAGAACATAACCCTGCTTTGTAAATGTATCCAATACCTTTGTTGCCCATGTTCTAAACTGCATTGCCCGTTCTGAATTAATGCGATAGCCCACAGCAATAATAGCCGCTAATGAATAGAACTTATAATTGTATGTTTTTCCATCATCCGCAGTTTGTGCAAATTTTGCACAAACTGAATTTTCATCTAATTCTCCCTCTTTAAAAATGTTACTCAGATGTTTTGTAACCACACTTCTATCTACATCAAAAAGCTGCGAAATTGCTTTCTGCGTAAGCCATACATCGCCATTCTGAACCCTGACTTCTATTCCGTCTTCTCCTGCATCTCGTGTGAAAACCAAGAAATCAACAGTGCTATTTCTTATCTGTAATTCTTTGCTCATAAACGCATTCCTTTCTCTATTCTCATGAAACGTCTTCTTTACATCTTATCGACTCCACATGTTTTAGTCCTATTCAGCTCAACCATTATCTCCAAACGTAATTTCCATCAATTCACTGGCTATCTCTTTACTCATGACCCTCATAATACTGTCATCAACCTTATCCTTCGCCAAAAGATTAATATTTCCATACCAGACGACTTCCTGATCAATAACAGCAAAACGTTCACATGACTCTTCTACTGTTTTAATGTAGAAACCAGCTTTGCGCATTTCTTCATGTAGCTGCATCCAGTATGCTGCATCTCCAAATCCATAGGAATCCGGTGCCCATGTTACTATCGTAATCTGAACACCTGATAACTGCTTTTCTTTTAGCAGATTAATAAGTTCATAAACTTTTGTCCCACTAATTGCAGGGCTTGAAATGATTATATTTTTATTTGCATCCAGTAAATCTTTATGATAATTTTCAGCATAATTATCACCGTCATATATTGCATTAGCTGTCTGTTTATCATTATGCAAACCACCTGCAATCTCATATCCAATCTGTTTATATGCTTTAAGTCTCTTCATATACATGTTATTAAACATTGTAATATGGTTGTCTACATAATCATATATTATTACATTTTCTTTACCTGCATAATCACGATTCAATCGACCGGCATACTGTTCAACAACTCCTCGAAATGATACAGGTGTTGCCATAAAAAGTGTATCCAGTCTTGGAAAATCAAAACCCTCTCCTACAAGTGAACCTGTAGCTATTAATATCAGAGACTCCGCCTTATCAACCTGATGCATCTGTTCCAAAATCTTCTTATGTTCTTTCTTTGAGTTGTTGCCTGTCATTAAAAATACATGGTCTGCATAATCTTTCAATCGCTCGTACAGTTTCTCTGAATGATCCTTGTATCGTGATAAAACAACTGGGGTGCGACCTGCTGATACGCAATTCTTCACATCTTCAACAATCTGTTCGTCTCTGATATCATTATTATGAATAATCTCATAAGCTTCATTTGGATGCATCTTACCGATAAGTACACCTCTTGGTGGAACAGTTCTGGTAAAACGCGGATATACAAGATGTTGTATCCCCTGCTCCATAGCCTTTTCCTTTGCTGTGTAACTATATCTTATAGGTCCTATCAGCATATAATTGATTTTTTCCAGTCCATCTCCTCTTTTCGGAGTTGCTGTCACACCATATACATACCTTGCTTTTACTTCTTTTAGCACATTTGCTATTGTTTCAGAGGCACAATGATGACACTCATCAATTAGTACAAGTCCATAATGGTTCAACAACTTATGGTACTCACCCTTTTTGCACAATGAGCCTGCCATTGCAATATCTATGATTCCAGTCATTGAATCATGTGCTCCCTGTAATGTTCCAATCAGACTTTTTCTAGTTCTTAATCTTCCAGTTTTCGTTTTGTACTGGGGTAGTTCTTCATCTATAATTAAAAATTTGTTTAGAGCATCTTTCCACTGTTCTATAAGTGCAGATGATTCAAGCAGGATCAGAGTATTCACTTTCTTTTCTGCAATTACTGCACTGCATACAACTGTTTTCCCAAATGCTGTTGCAGCATGAAGTATTCCATTATCATGCTTAGTCAGTTCCTTTAACGCCTTGTTCTGTTCAGGTCGTAGTTCTCCATTGAATTCTACATTAATATTTCTTCCCTGCTGCCTCTCATCATCAATAGTATATTCAATTCCTGCCTTATCAATATTTGCTATTAATTCATCCTGTAATCCTCTTGGAATCTGTATGTATCCACCAAGATAGTCTTTTCCAAGATAAATCCACCTCGAAGTATCATAATTAGATGTTCCAATCGCACGATTTTTATAAAATACTGGGTTACTAAAGGCTGCCATTCTGCGAATCTTATTTTGCATCGCAGGCTTAAGATTCGTGCTGTCGACATATATACCATTTGATAATGTGATGTCCATTTTCCCATCAACATCTGATTTTGCAAAATTTTTCATTCTATCCCATGGCTTTTCCCTATTTTCTTCATCACTGGATGCTTCAAGGTCATCTGCTGTAAATGTCCATTCCCTTATCTTATTCTCCAGAAATTCCTCTGAAAGCTTAGGTTTACTTAATAAAGCATTCCATTGGTCAGGATAAGCATTCCAGTTACTATCCACAAATGCACTATTGCCATCTTTCAACGCCCTTCCCTGTAATGGCAATGCAATCAGATTTCCTATTGCCACATTTTCTAAGGAATCCTGTGCTGGCAACATTCTGTCATAATAATTGAATGACTTTAAATTCACCTGCTCTGCACCTTTATCTAAAAGTGCGAAGCCAAATTTACGAACCACTGCCGCCGATATTGGCTTGTCAAAGAATATCCATATATGTGCACCTTTTCCTGAACGAGAACGCTCTATCAAAGGTTCTATTCCATTTAATGAGCAGATATCTCTCATAGCTTCGACTTCTTCAATCCATGTATCATCTGTATTTGCAAAATCCTTTTTTTCTGCATCCTTCTCATGATTATCAAAGTCAAACACCAGAAACCTACATGTTCCATCACTAAATAATGGATATACACCGATTACATCTTTTGCAGCATAAGAGTTTCCCCTCAAATGCATCAATATGGTTGGTAAATCTAATCTTGTATACGAACAATATTTGCAATCCTTACAGTCTATATGTGTATTTAATTTCCTATGGCAATTATCTGACCAGAAATTATCACACTGCGGATAATATGCCGCCTCTCCGTTTTTATTTACATTTCTTTTCGCATATACATCTGTTCTTCCCCAAAAGAATGAGAAAAAGAGCTTTGCCATCCTGTCTGTAATCTCTTTGGGGTGCACAATCCTTTTACCCTGTTCTGGATCAAAATCCTCTTTCGTATCCTTTTTCCTTATACTTGCCAGTTCATTTTGATATGACAATCCTGCTTTATCCAATATATTCTTTAATACCTGATTCTCCAATTGCAGATTGTTCAACTGCTTCTGCAATCTCGTCACATTCTCTATTGGATCACGCATTTGTCATACCTCCCTTTCCGTCATTATCTATTCATCTCAAGTATTCTTTTTACTTCATTCTGTAATTCATCACTAAAGTCTGATAAATCATTATATGTAATTACTTTCAGTCTAATAAGACGAACAATATCCCATATTACCTCTGATTTTTTCAGTTCCATGATAACACCCGGATGACGCTTATCTTCTTTTATCCGTTTTTCAAGTTCCCAGAATTTCTCTGATGCAGGCTTTTTATCATCATTCAGAAAATTTGCATACTCTTTAACAAGACCTTCCATATAATTTTCCTGCCAGCCTGATAATCTTTCTCGAAATAGCTTCCAATCTTTTTTACTTATGTCCATGATTTTGAACCTCCTCAGTCTCAAATCTCGAGAAACTTCATTGAGACTAACTTCGGAATATTCTTGAGTAAAAGTTTGGGTGTCACATTGAGTGCCATATTTACTGTCATTCACTTACTTAATTTTCCATTTACCACCATTATCTGGACCTTTTCGTTCTATGATACCTTTATCCTTTAATTCTGATATATATCTAGCAATTGTTCTATCTGTAACATCTAATGCTATTCTTAATTCATCAATAGAAATATTCGGGTTCTCCGAAATCATTTTCAGAATCTCATATGCTTTAGCAAGCTTCTTCTTAGAATACTCTGGCATTAACTGCTTCATTTTTTCTTCCGAAATTTCTATGACATTTTCTATGACATTTTCTATGACATTTTCATTCACCTGTGTTGCATAATTAGTGCCATAATTCAGATTATACAAAGTCAATGTAAAATCATCATTATCTGCATCAAAGACTGGCATCTTGGTCTCATCAAATTCAACCTGACCCTCATAGTCTGCCAATATCTTCTTAAATCCACTGCCTCTACGCTCCATGTATTTCAAACGGCTGAATATATCAGCTAATATCGGATTTCTTCTCTTTGATGGAATTTTCAATAAATCTTTTCCTTCTAAAGATATCCCGCTTACGTAAACGCACCATAGCAAGTACCTTGTCAGCGAAAAGCCGCTTTCGCGGCTTCTCTTAATTCTTCGGTTTTCGGATATTCTCTGGCAGTTTTTCCGACCACGGAACCAGATCATTTAAGAAAGATCGGTCTGTATCATCCATGTGTTTCGGAATCTCTGTCAGAAGATATTCAAAATAGTTATAAGGTTTCAGATGATTCGCTTTTGCAGTTTCTGCTATGCTATAGATCATTGCACTAGACTCTGCTCCGGCTATCGTATCAATCATAACCCAGTTCTTCTTTCCTATGCAGAATGGTCGGATAGATTGTTCTGCTGCATTGTTATCCATTGGCACTTCTCCATCTTCCAGAAACGTCCTTAAATAAGTTTCCTGATTGATCGAGTAGGTAAGTCCATTTGCAGTTTTGCTTTTCGCTGCGACCACAAGTACATTCTTCTTTACCCATGTAAAATAAGCATCTACAAATGGCTTTACTGTTAGTTGCCGGTTTTTTAAACGATCGAGACGAGCACCGGAGTCTCATCTGCCTGAAGCACATGATAGTCATACATCTTCTCATGTAAGTAATCATAGAAAACAGACAGATATCGTTCCGCACACAAAATCGTCCAATGCGCCATTTCACCACGGTCAATGGAGACTCCCATTCTTTGGAATTCCTGTTCCTGACGGTATAGCGGAACTGCATTTACATACTTTGCATTCCAGATGCCTGACAATAACGTAGGCGACACTAAACTGTTTCTTAAGAGATACGCCGGATGCTCTGCCTTTTTGAAATGATTGTCTTTCTTGGATTTGTAGACACCTACATGGTGTTCTTCAATTTCAATCTTCATCGGGGTGAAGCGGTATCGACGATAGATTTCATCTTCCAGTTGATACCAGCCATCCTCTCCAAACTCCGTAATCAGTTCACTTTCCGTCATCCTATGATCGACAGGAATAACCGGAAGGTCTTTGATGTCAGCTGTTCGTTTGCCCTTTGTCTTTGCATTCTTTGGCTTAGTAGACTTTTCTTCATCTTCCGGCACGAGCATACGAATCACATGAGGTTCGCCTGCTGCAAGGCGGCGTTGAACTTCTTCTTGAGAAAGTTTTAAACCACGACCATCGTATTTTGGAGATTCGCCACGTGCCTGTTGTTCTGCACGCATCTGATCCAGCTCTTCGGCTGTCGCAAAACAGTAAAATGCGTGTCCTTTTTCCACCAGCTCCAGCGCATATTGTTTATAGATATGCATACGCTCAGACTGACGGTAAGGTGCATGTGGGCCGCCTACATCTGGGCCTTCTGACCATTCGATGCCTAACCAGCGTAGTGAATCCAAAATCATTTTTTCTGATTCAGGGGTTGAACGCAGTTGATCCGTATCTTCAATACGTAAAATAAACTCGCCGCCATGCTGTTTGGCAAAGCACAAGTTAAATAATGCGATATAAGCTGTACCTACATGAGGGAAGCCTGTAGGAGAGGGTGCGATACGAGTACGGACTTTCATAATGGATTCAGTTTTAAACTCTAATGCGGGCTATTATAACGAAAAAAGCCCTGTAAAACGTGAAAAAACCAACGTAATACAAGGCAAGATTTGAATTGATCGGTGCTACGAATTAAGAGTCGCGTGTTGGAAATAATGCTTGAAGAAGTCGAGAGAAGCGTTCATGTTGGTAAGCGAAAAAACTTTGGCTTGGTTGGACATGAATGGCATTTAGAATCTTGATGCTGTCGAGATCTGAATTAATTGCTTTGGTATTTTGCTTTTGTTTGC
>ERZ650302.2360-NODE-2360-length-10116-cov-7.661962_pt1 | contig 10116 bp, 8 predicted proteins | sample MGYA00376238_ERZ650302 | MGnify/ENA primary metagenome ERZ650302 (study PRJEB26733, sample SAMN07839298) | wastewater metagenome | biome: urban; feature: wastewater treatment plant; material: waste water | place: USA: North Carolina | collected 2016-04-28 ... | reverse complement strand
AGCGCCCCGCCAACCCCACAAAGCGGCGCGTCGGGAACGCCTGATAAAGAACAATTCTGTCTGGCTAAGGAAGTGCTGACAAGTGAGACTATGGCGTCGTCTTGATTACAGGCATATGCTGTACCCACTTTGAGGAAAAGTATGCTGCCACGTTATCCCCCCACGCGGGGGAGTACGATAGTGTCATTCATCAGGGGTGGTGAGTTGGTCGTACTTTCCCGGCCTCCCCATAGCACTGAGCCCGCCCTGGACGTGCCTTTGGGGCATCAAAAATATCTCCGGGACCCTCTGGTGAATTTAATCAGCAGGTGACGAAGGCCATCCCCCACCCCATGATGATTTACCAGCAACAGAAAGCCCTAGAGGCTCTGTCCTGCGTACCCCGGCCTCTGTAGTCATATCGGGTGGTTGTGGCGATATCGGCATGCCCCGCAAGCTGGCGTACCACGTTGAGGTCGGCTCCCTGCTCCAGCAACTGTGTGATGAACGTTCGTCTGAGGTCGTGCGGGGTGAAATAGTTTACGCCAGCGGCCTCGCGTAGCTGTGCTAACAGCCCCGTCAATCCAGTCGTGGTAAGCCTGTGTGGCCCTGGCCGGCCTGATCGCGCACCTGCAGCCGGTGTCGGCCGCGGTGCCGGCGGAAGAGGCGGCCCGCCTGAAGACCACCCTGACCCCCCTCGGCGGCGGCGCTCCCATCCAGGTGGCCCACGACCTGCCCATCGGCTGGGCCCGTCTCATCCAGGACAACCTGCTGAGCTGGCTGCCCAAGCGCCTGATGGAGTATGAGAAGGCCGCCATGCGCAACAGCATACTGCGCGGTCGCACCATAGGCGTCGCCGCCTACAACACGGCGCAGGCGCTCGCCTGGGGCACCACGGGGGGCGGTCTGCGGGCCACCGGCCTCAACTTCGACGTGCGCAAATGGCGCCCTTATTCCGGCTACGATCAGTTCGAGTTCGAGGTGCCGGTGGGCAGCAATGGGGATGCCTACGACAGAGCCACGGTGCGCATCGAAGAGATCCGCCAGAGCATGCGCATCATAGAGCAGTGCATGAAGAACATGCCGGAGGGGCCCTTCAAGGCGGATCACCCCCTCACCACGCCGCCGCCCAAAGAGCGCACCCTGCAGGACATCGAGACCCTGATCACCCACTTCCTGCAAGTGTCATGGGGCCCGGTGATGCCGGCCGCCGAGTCCTTCCAGATGATAGAGGCGACCAAGGGGATCAACAGTTACTACCTGACCAGCGACGGCTCCACCATGAGCTACCGGACCCGGATCCGGACCCCGAGCTTTGCCCACCTGCAGCAGATCCCCTCGGTGATCCGCGGCCAGATGGTGTCGGACCTCATCGTCTACCTGGGCAGTATCGATTTCGTTATGTCAGATGTGGATCGTTGAGTCCTCTCGCCCCGGCAGCCGGGGCGAAGGGCAAGACGCGCAGTAAAGGGACAAGCCACAAAAGGTCAAGTCATGAGCCAATGTCAGTGTCACAATAACCAGACCCCACAAGGGCAAGGGGCATGCAGCAGCCAGCAGGGAGATTTCGTCCTGAGCCAGGCTGAGCGCGATGCCATCGAACACGAGAAACACCACTACGAAGATCCCCGTGCAGCCAGCATCGAAGCGCTCAAGATAGTGCAACAGGCCCGTGGCTGGGTGCCTGACGGCGCCATTCACGCCATCGGCGCCGAGCTCGGCATCCCCGCCAGCGACGTGGAAGGGGTCGCCACCTTCTACAGCCAGATCTTCCGCCAGCCGGTGGGTCGTCACATCATCCGCGTCTGCGACAGCATGGTCTGCTACATCAACGGCCACGAGCAGTTGCTTGCCGGTCTGAAAGAGGTCGTCAATCTGGCCCCCGGTCAGACCTCCCCGGATGGCCGCTTCACCCTGTTGCCCGTCTGCTGCCTCGGCAACTGCGACAAGGGGCCGGCCATCATGATCGATGACGATACCTATGGCGGACTCGATGCCGTCAGCCTGCTGAAAACCCTGGAGGCTTACCCATGAGCATTCAGCCAGGCAAGACGCTTGCCTCCCTCGGCACCGCCAACCGCATCCCCCGCACCGCCGAGACTCACCCTCTCACCTGGCGCCTGCGGGACGACGGCCAGCCGGTCTGGCTCGAGGAGTATCAGGCAAAACAGGGCTATGAGGCCGCCCGCAAGGCCCTTGGCCAGATGAGCCCGGATGACATCGTCAGCACCGTCAAGGATGCCGGCCTCAAGGGACGCGGCGGCGCCGGTTTCTCCACCGGCGTGAAGTGGGGCCTGATGCCCAAAGACGAGAGCATGAACATCCGTTACCTGCTCTGCAACGCCGACGAGATGGAACCCAATACCTACAAAGACCGCATGCTGATGGAGCAGCTGCCCCACCTGCTGATCGAGGGGATGATCATCAGTGCCCGGGCTCTCAAGGCCTATCGCGGCTACATCTTCCTGCGCGGCGAGTACGTGGATGCCGCCATCCACCTGCGCCGCGCGGTGGAAGAGGCCAAGGCCGCCGGCCTGCTCGGCAAGAACATCCTGGGCTCGGGCTTTGACTTCGAGCTGTTCGTCCACACCGGCGCAGGTCGCTACATCTGCGGCGAAGAGACGGCCCTCATCAACTCCCTGGAAGGACGGCGCGCCAACCCGCGGGCCAAACCCCCCTTCCCCGCCGTCTCCGGCGTCTGGGGCAAGCCGACCTGCGTCAACAACGTCGAAACCCTGTGCAACGTGCCCGCCATCATCGGCAACGGTGTGGCCTGGTATCAGGGGCTGGCACTGCCGGGTTCGGAAGATCACGGCACCAAGCTGATGGGCTTTTCCGGCAAGGTCAACAATCCCGGCCTGTGGGAGCTGCCCTTTGGCATCACCGCCCGCGAGCTGTTCGAAAACTACGCCGGCGGCATGAAGCCCGGCTATCGCCTGAAAACCTGGCAACCGGGCGGCGCCGGCACCGGCTTCCTGCTGCCCGAGCACCTGGATGCCCAGATGTACGCTGGCGGCATCGGCAAGGTGGGCACCCGCATGGGTACGGGCCTTGCCATGGCGGTGGATGACAGCATCAACATGGTCTCCCTGCTGCGCAACATGGAGGAGTTCTTTGCCCGCGAATCCTGCGGCTGGTGCACCCCCTGCCGCGACGGCCTGCCCTGGAGCGTCAAGATCCTGCGGGCCCTGGAGCGAGGCGAAGGCCAACCCGAGGATCTCGCCACCCTGGAGCAGCTGGTCAGCTTCCTGGGGCCGGGCAAGACCTTCTGCGCCCATGCCCCTGGCGCCGTCGAGCCCCTTGGCAGTGCCATGAAGTACTTCCGGTCCGAGTTCGAGGCCGGGGTCAAGGCCCCCCATGACAATCACAAGCTGTTCAAGGGTATCCAGCCCAATCTGCTGGGCGAGCGCTGGTAATACGCCAGAACGCATCGGGCAATAGCCGATTTCACAAAACAGGTTTCAGGGAAGTTGTATGGCAACCATTCATGTAGACGGTAAAGAGTTCGAGGTAGACGGGGCAGACAACCTGCTGCAAGCCTGTCTGTCGCTGGGTCTGGACGTCCCCTATTTTTGCTGGCACCCGGCGCTCGGTAGCGTCGGTGCCTGCCGCCAGTGCGCGGTCAAACAGTATCAGAATGCCGACGACAAGCGCGGCCGCCTGGTCATGTCCTGCATGACCCCCTCCACCGATGGCACCTATATCTCCATCGAGGACGAAGAGGCGAAGGAGTTTCGCAAGACGGTGGTGGAGTGGCAGATGACCAACCACCCCCACGACTGCCCGGTGTGCGAAGAGGGTGGCGCCTGCCACCTGCAGGACATGACGGTGATGACGGGCCACAACAGCCGCCGCTACCGTTTCACCAAGCGCACCCACCAGAATCAGGATCTGGGTCCCTTCATCAACCACGAGATGAACCGCTGCATCGCCTGCTACCGCTGCGTGCGCTATTACAAGGATTACGCCGGTGGCGAGGATCTCGGGGTCTATGGCGCCCACGACAACGTCTACTTCGGCCGGGTCGAGGATGGCACCCTGGAGAGCGAATTCTCCGGCAACCTGGTGGAGGTCTGTCCCACCGGCGTCTTCACCGACAAGACCCACTCCGAGCGTTACAACCGCAAGTGGGACATGCAGTTCGCCCCCAGCATCTGCCAGGGGTGCTCGGTCGGCTGCAACATCAGCCCGGGTGAGCGCTACGGCGAGCTGCGCCGCATCGAGAACCGTTTCCACGGCGCCCTGAACCACTATTTCCTCTGCGATCGCGGCCGCTTCGGCTACGGCCACGTCAATCTGACCGACCGCCCGCGCCAGCCCCTGCTGCAGGATGGCAGTGACAAGCTGGCCATCACGGTGGATGGCGCCCTGAACCGGGCCGCGGATGCGCTGCGCACTGCCAGCGGCGTCATCGGCATCGGCTCACCCCGCGCCTCCTTGGAGAGCAACTTCGCCCTGCGCGAACTGGTGGGGGCCGCCAACTTCTACTCCGGGGTCGAGCAGAGCGAATGGGAATGCCTGCAGAAGATGCTGGACATTCTGGAGCACGGCGGCGTGCGTACTCCCAGCCTGCGCGACATGGAAGAGGCCGACGCCGTGCTGGTGCTCGGGGAAGATGTCACCCAGACCGCCGCCCGCATCGCCCTGGCCCTGCGCCAGGCGGTGAAAGGCAAGGGGCGCGAAATTGCCCGCAAGCTGAAGGTGGATCTCTGGCAGGTCGCCGCCGTGCAGACCCTGGCCCAGAACCAGCGCTACCCCTTGCTCATCACCAGTCTGGATGCCACCCGCCTGGATGACGTGGCGAGCAGCACCCTGCACGCCCCCCACGCGGATCAGGCGCGCCTCGGGTTTGCCATCGCCCACCTGCTGGACGCCAGTGCACCTGCACCAACGGATCTCTCCCCCGAACAGCAGGCCCTCGCCGCCCAATGGGCCGACCTGCTTGGCAACGCCAAAAAGCCCCTCATCATCGCAGGCAATGGTGCCCGCAACGAGGCGCTGATCGAAGCGGCCAGCAACATCGCCCGCGCCCTCAAGGGCCGTGGCCAGGCCGCGGAGCTTGCCCTGGTGGCTCAGGAAGCCAACAGCCTGGGGCTGGCCATGCTGGCCCGGCATGCCGCCCCGCTGGAGGCAGCCCTCGAGCGCATGGAAGGGGAAGAGAGACTTGCCCTGGTCGTTCTTGAGAACGACCTCTACCGCCGAGCCCCCCGCAGCCGGGTGGACGCCGCTCTGGATCGCCTGCAACACCTGCTGGTCATCGACCATCAGGAGACGGCCACCGCGAAGAAGGCGGATTTGGTGCTACCTGCCGCCAGTTTTGCCGAAGGCGATGGCACCCTGGTCAACATGGAAGGCCGCGCCCAGCGCTTCTTCCAGGTCTATGCTCCCGCCTTCTACAACGCCGATATCCAGGTGCGCGAGAGCTGGCGCTGGCTGGATGCCCTGCAAGGGAGCCAGCAACCGCGTTCGGTTCGCTGGAACACCTTCGACGATGTGAGTCGCGATTGCGCCGCCAGCGCCCCGCTGCTCACCACCATGGGTGAAGCTGCACCCAACGCCGGCCTGCGCATTCGCGGCATGAAGCTCGCCCGGGAGCCGCACCGCTACAGTGGTCGCACCTCCATGCTGGCGAACCAGAACGTGAGCGAGCCCAGAGTCGCCCAGGATCCCGATTCGCCGTTCGCCTTCTCCATGGAAGGCTACGCCGGTGCCCGCCAGCCCCTCTCCCAGGTACCGTTTGCCTGGGCGCCGGGCTGGAACTCCCCCTCCGCCTGGAACAAGTTCCAGGACGAGGTGGGCGGCAACCTGCGTGCCGGGGATCCCGGTCGCCGCCTGCTGGAGCCGGGCGAAGGCAACCTGGGCTGGTTTGGCGCCATCCCGGCTCCCTTCCAGCCCGCCGCATCCCTGCAGGTGGTGAGCTATGACCAGCTGTTCGGTGGCGAGGAGCTCTCCGCCAGAAGCCCGGTCATCCAGGCTCGCATGGGGGAACCCACCCTGGTACTGAACCCGGCGGATGCCGCGCGCCTGGCACTGTCCCCTGACGCACTGGTGGCCTTCTCCTGGGGTGGCAACCACTGGCGCCTGCGTCTGCGCCTGAGCGATGCGCTGGCTCCGGGCCTGGCAGGGTTGCCACTCGGGGTGAACGGCCTGCCGACCGCCCTGCACCACGCCCTGATCGATAACCTGCAGGAGGTCATCGCATGAGCGACTCTCTGATGGATCTGCTGATCGAGGTCGGCAAGGCCCTGGTCGTGCTCGTGGGGATCGTGGGGGCCGGCGCCTTCATGAGCTTCATCGAGCGCCGCCTGCTGGCACTGTGGCAGGACCGTTACGGCCCCAACCGGGTTGGCCCCTTCGGCCTGCTGCAACTGGCGGCCGACATGGTCAAGATGTTCTTCAAGGAGGACTGGATCCCGCCCTTTGCGGATCGCCGGATCTTCGTGCTGGCCCCCATCATCGCCTTCACCGCCTTCATCCTGGCGTTTGCGGTGGTGCCCATCACCCCCACCTGGGGCGTGGCGGATCTCAACGTGGGGCTGCTCTATATCCTGGCCATCGCCGGGCTGGCGGTCTATGCCGTGCTGTTCGCAGGCTGGTCGAGCAACAACAAGTACTCCCTGCTCGGCAGCCTGCGCGCCTCGGCCCAGACCCTCTCCTACGAGGTGTTCCTTGGCCTCTCGCTCATGGGCATCGTCATCCAGACCGGCAGCTTCAACCTGCGTGACATCGTCGAGGCCCAGGCCGGCATGTGGAACGTGATCCCCCAGATCCTGGGCTTCGTCACCTTCCTGTTTGCCGGGGTCGCCGTCACCCACCGCCACCCGTTTGACCAGCCGGAGGCCGAGCAGGAGCTCGCCGACGGCTATCACATCGAGTACGCGGGCATGAAGTGGGGTCTCTTCTTCGTGGGGGAGTACATCGGCATCGTGCTGATCTCTTCCCTCATCGTGACCCTCTTCTTCGGTGGCTGGCACGGCCCCTGGCTGCCGCCCTTCATCTGGTTCGCCCTGAAGACCGCCTGTTTCATGGTGTTCTTCATCCTGCTGCGGGCCTCCCTGCCCCGCCCGCGCTTCGACCAGGTGATGTCCTTTGGCTGGAAAGTGTGCCTGCCCCTGACCCTGCTCAACATGCTGGTCACCGCTGCCGTGGTGCTGATGAATGCGTGAGCAAAACGAGATGGACATGACGATGATTCGGCCGTCTGCGGCAAGGAAACGCCCAGACGCCAGTGCTGATAAATGTGCAGTGAGGCACCTATGAAAATTACGAGCATTATCAAGGGTGTTGGCACCCAGTTGCGCAGTCTTGGGATGGTCTTCTCCCATGCCTGGCGCCCCCGTGAAACCCTGAGCTACCCGGAGCAGCCGGTCTACGCCGCCCCCCGTTTTCGCGGTCGCATAGTACTGACCCGGGATCCTGACGGCGACGAACGCTGCGTGGCGTGCAACCTGTGTGCTGTTGCCTGCCCGGTCGGTTGCATCTCCTTGCAGAAGTCGGAGCGGGAAGATGGTCGCTGGTACCCGGAGTTCTTTCGCATCAACTTCTCCCGCTGCATCTTCTGCGGCCTGTGCGAGGAGGCCTGCCCCACCACCGCCATCCAGCTGACGCCGGATTTCGAGATGGGGGAGTATCGCCGCCAGGATCTGGTGTACGAGAAGGAAGATCTGCTGATCAGCGGCCCCGGCAAATACCCGGACTACAACTTCTACCGCATGAGCGGGATGGCCATCGACGGCAAGCCCAAAGGGGATGCCGAGAACGAAGCCAAGCCCATCGATGTCAAGAGCCTGCTGCCCTAGGAGTCAATCATGGAACTGGCATTTTATGCCGCGGCCCTGGTCGCCGTTTACAGCACGCTGCGGGTCATCAGCACCAGCAACCCCATGCATGCGCTGCTCAATCTCATCATCTCCCTCATCGCCGTGGCCATGATCTTCTTCTGCCTGGGCGCCGCCTTTGCGGGGGCCCTGCAGGTGATCGTCTACGCCGGCGCCATCATGGTGCTGTTCGTGTTCGTGGTGATGATGCTGAACCTGGGGAGCGCCCAGGATCAGGAGAAGAAGTGGCTCACCCCCATGACCTGGGGTGGCCCGGCCCTGCTCTCCCTCATTTTGCTGGGCTTTCTGGCCCACGGCATTCTCGGCGTGACCGGCGGTGAACTGGGTCTGACCGAGGTCAGCGCCAAGGAAGTCGGTATCGCCCTGTTCGGCCCCTATGTGCTGGCGGTGGAGCTCGCCTCCATCCTGCTGCTGGCGGGTCTGGTCACCGCCTATCACCTTGGCCGTGAAGACAAGAGCGGGGAAGTGCTTTCCGTCCCCAAACCCACCGCTCGCCCATCCCAGGAAGGAGGTCAGCAATGAGTGGTATCCCCATGGAGCACGGCTTGCTGCTCGCGGCAATTCTGTTCTGCATCGGTTTGTGCGGTCTGCTGATCCGCCGCAACCTGCTGTTTATCCTCATGAGTATCGAGATCATGATGAATGCGTCCGCGCTGGCGTTCGTGGTGGCGGGTAGCCGCTGGGCCCAGGCCGACGGCCAGATCATGTACATACTGGTGATTTCTCTGGCGGCAGCGGAGGCCAGTATCGGCCTCGCCCTGTTACTGCTGCTCTATCGTCGTTACCACACCCTGAACGTGGACACTGTGAGCGAGATGCGCGGATGAGCCTCCTATATCTGACTTTCCTGTTCCCGCTGCTGGGATGGCTGCTGCTGGCCTTCTCCCTCGGCCGCCTCGGCGAGCGCACCTCGGCGCTCATCGGTGTCGGCAGCATCGGTCTCTCGGCCCTCACTACCCTGTGGGTCGGCATCGATTTTCTCAATACCATGCCGGAAGGCGGCGTCTATACCCAGACCCTGTGGCAGTGGATGTCGGTGGGTGAATTCCAGCCCACCTTCCGTCTGGCGCTGGATGGGCTGTCGCTGACCATGCTGGGGGTGGTGACCGGGGTGGGCTTCTTCATCCACCTGTTCGCCTCCTGGTACATGCGCGGGGAAGAGGGGTATTCGCGCTTCTTCACCTACACCAACCTCTTCATCGCCAGCATGCTGTTCCTGGTGCTGGCCGATGATCTGCTGTTCGTCTACCTGGGTTGGGAAGGGGTGGGGCTGTGCAGCTACCTGCTGATCGGCTTCTACTACCGCAACCCGGCCAACGGCGCCGCCGCCCTCAAGGCGTTCGTGGTGACCCGGGTCGGTGACGTCTTCCTCGCCATCGGGCTCTTCGTGCTCTACCGCGAGCTCGGCACCCTCAACATTCACGAGCTGCTGGTGCGAGCCCCCGCGATGTTTGCCGACGGCTCCCCTGCCCTGTCGTTCGCCTGCCTGATGCTGCTCGGCGGCGCGGTCGGCAAGTCAGCCCAGCTGCCGCTGCAGACCTGGCTGGCGGACGCCATGGCGGGCCCGACCCCGGTCTCGGCGCTGATCCACGCGGCCACCATGGTGACCGCTGGTGTCTATCTCATCGCCCGCACCCACGGCCTCTTCCTGCTGGCCCCGGAGATCCTCCATCTGGTGGCCCTGGTCGGTGCCATCACACTGGTGCTGGCAGGCTTTGCCGCCCTGGTACAGACCGACATCAAGCGGATCCTGGCTTACTCCACCATGAGCCAGATAGGCTACATGTTCCTGGCCCTGGGGGTCGGTGCCTGGGAAGGGGCCATCTTCCACCTGATGACCCACGCCTTCTTCAAGGCGCTCTTGTTCCTCTCCGCCGGGGCCGTCATAGTCGCGACCCACCACGAGCAGAACATCTTCAAGATGGGGGGCCTGCGCAAGAGCCTGCCGCTGGTCTATGCCTGCTTCCTGGTGGGGGGCTCGGCCCTGGCCGCGCTGCCGCTGGTGACCGCCGGTTTCTACAGTAAAGACGCCATCCTCTGGCAGGTGCAGGCCAGTGGCCAGAGCGCCCTGCTGTGGGCCGGTCTGGGTGGGGCCTTCCTGACCTCCCTCTACACCTTCCGCCTCATCTTCATCGCCTTCCACGGCAAGGAGCAGACCCAGGCTCACGCCGGTCACGGCCTGGCCCATCAGCTACCGCTGCTGGTCCTGCTGGTGCTCTCCACTGGCATCGGTGCCCTGATCGTGCCGCCGCTGGCGGGCGTGCTGCCGGCAGGTCCGGGGGATCACATCGAAGAGGGG
>ERZ650302.2351-NODE-2351-length-10146-cov-4.007234_pt1 | contig 10146 bp, 7 predicted proteins | sample MGYA00376238_ERZ650302 | MGnify/ENA primary metagenome ERZ650302 (study PRJEB26733, sample SAMN07839298) | wastewater metagenome | biome: urban; feature: wastewater treatment plant; material: waste water | place: USA: North Carolina | collected 2016-04-28 ... | reverse complement strand
CGCCCTCAATCAGCCCCAAGCCGAAACGGCCGCCTTTTTCAGCACGCCGCTAAACGAAGCCGCCGGCGATGCCGTGATTGCGCAAGAAAACTTTCTGCGCTTCTGGCGCAATCCCGTGCGCCATTGGCTGCAACACACCCTCAGCTGGCACGCGCCCTATGCAGATGAAGCCTGGGATGCCGCCGAGCCTTTCGACCCACCGCACAGCAGCCGCATCACCGAAGCCTACACCCAAGCGCGGCGCACGCACCAAGATTTCGGCCAAACCGCCAGCCGCCTGAGCGCCGAGAGCCTGCTGCCCGAAGGCGAGCTCGGCCACTTGTGGCAGCAGCAATTCCAAGCCGCCGCCAAATCGCTCGACGGCGAATTATTGGCCAGCCCCAAGCTGCCGCCGCAGCCCTACCGCCTCAGCTTGGGTGAAAACACGCTCGAAGGCAGCCTCGGCCACCTGCACCAACACGGCCAGATTTATTTCCTCAACCGCACACCTTCCGCGCCTGACATGCTCGCCTATTTGCTGCAACACCTGATTTTCTGCGCCGTGCGCCCACACGAACACCCCGAATGCCGCACCCATCTGCTGCTGCCCGGCCAAAGCCAAACCCTGGCCGACATTCCTCAGGCCGCCGCGCGGGCGCAATTGGCGCAATGGCTGGCCTATTTCCGGCTCGGCCAAAGCCGTCCGCTGCCTTTTTTCGCCAAAACCGGCCTTGCCGTGGCCGAAGTGCTCAGCAGCAACAAAGCCGACAGCCTCGAGCGCGCGCAGCAAAGCGCCCGCAGCGAATATCACGGCAGCAAAAAAAGCACCGGCCAGCGCGACTATATCGAAGTGGATTTGGTGTTTGGCCGCGACAGCGTCGAGCCGATTGACACGCCGCTATTTTGGAACCTGCTCGAAGATTTGCTGGTGCCGCTGCTGCAAGCTTTGCAGGCAGAAGCCGCAACTGCAGATTAAGGAAGAGATAAACCTTGCCCCGTTTTCTTTCAGACGGCCTATAATCAAGCCGTTTGAAACCACCCCGCACACAAGGAAGCAATATGAGCATTTTAAAACTCACCGACAACCTTTATATCGCCCCGCAGCTCACCCAGGCCGATACCGCCGAAGCCGCACGGCTCGGCATCCGCAGCGTGATTTGCAACCGCCCCGATGGCGAAGAGCCCGGCCAGCCCGATTTTGCCCAAGTGCAGCAATGGCTGGCCGCCCAAGGCATCGATGATATGCAGCATCAGCCCGTGGTGGCACCCGCCATACAGGCCGATGACGCAGCCCGCTTCAAACAGTTGCGCGAAAACAGCGCCGCCCCCGTGCTCGCCTATTGCCGCACCGGCACCCGCAGCGCATTGCTGTGGGGGCTGGAGCAAGCCGCCGCCGGCATGCCGGTGGCCGAAATTATCGCCGCCGCACAGCAAGCCGGCGTGGATTTGAACAATTTCACCGAACGCCTGCAAGCTGCCGCTCATACCGATTCAAATAAACCCTTATAAATATTGCATGCAAAGGCCGTCTGAAAACCTTTCAGACGGCCTCTTGCTTATTCTGAATCAATATTTATCAAACCATACCGAGTCAAACTGCCTGCCATTGCAACAGCAGTCGCTGTAAGGCTTCGGGCTGCTCGTGGCCGCCATCAATCGCGTTTTGCAGCCATCGGCAGGCGGCTGCTGCATCGAGTGGCACGCCCTCGCCGTGATAATAAAGGCAGGCCAGATTGTATTGGGCCACCGTGTCGCCCTGTCCGGCGGCGGCTTCAAACCAATGGGCGGCTTGGGCAGAATCGGCGGCCATGCCTTGGCCGTTGTAATACATCATGCCCAAATTGGTTTGGGCTTTGCCGTGGCCGTGGCCGGCAGCTTCGAGATAAAGGCGCGCCGCCTCGGCATAATCTTGCACCTGCCCGAGGCCGTAGTGGCAGGCAAAGGCGCACTGGTAAATGTGCTCGGCCGCTTGGCGCTGCAAGGCGGCTTGTTTGAGCCGGCCATAGTCGGCGCTGCGGCCGAGCGCACCGGCGGCCAGCAGCTTTTGGTGGGCGGCCATATCGCCTTGGTCGGCGGCGCGGCGGTAATAAACGGCGGCCATGTCGGCATCGGCGGCCACGCTCAAGCCGTAGCGGTAAATATCACCGAGCAGGCGCAGGGCTTTGGCGTGGTTGCGGCGGGCGGCTTGTTCGGCAAGTTGGCGGGCTTTTGCCGGATTGCGTTCGATATGTTTGCCAAGCAGGTGCATTTCGGCCAAAGCGGCTTGGGCATCACTGTCTTGCAGCTCAGAGGCCGTCTGAAACCAGTGGAGCGCCTGCTCGGGCGCAGCCTCAAGGCCGTGGCCGCCTTGCAGCAAAAGTTCGGCCAAAGCGGTTTGGGCGCTCACCAAGCCTTGCTCGGCGGCGTGGCGGAAATGAAAAGCGGCTTGCGCAAAATCACGCGCCACCGCTTGGCCGTGGCGATATTGGTTGCCCAATTGCCAATGCGCGGCCGCAAAGCCTTGCGCCGCCGCCTGCCGGTAAAGCGCGTGCGCCGCCTGCACATCCGGCTCGGCTGCCTGCTGGTAATGCTGTGCCAGATAATATTGGCCAAGTGGATGCCCATGTGCCGCCGCCCGCTTGGCCCATTCGATGGCTTGAGGCTGCCCATGATCGGCATAATATTGCAGCAGGTGGATTTGGGCGGGCAGAAAATCTTGCTCTGCCAGCCGGATATAGTCGGGCAGCAAAAGCTCGGCCGGCGCGCCATCGCTTTCCTGCCACTGCAAAAGATTGTAGCGGGCAAAAGGATGCTGCACTGCTGCCGCTTGCTGCAACCAATGCCGCGCGGCCTCAAGGTCGGCCTCGGTGCCTTGACCGTGGAAATAGCAGCCGGCCAGCTGAAAAGCAGCTTCGGCATGGCCTGCCGCTGCGGCTTGATGCAGCAGCGGCAGGGCGGCGGAGTGATTGGGTGGGCTTTGCCGCAGCAAGGCTTGGGCTTGTGTGAAAAGTGGAGCAGCGTTATTCATGGTGTAAGTGAGTGAGAAAGGCGATGTGTTTGAAATGTGCTCAATTTCGGCCGGGGTAGGCAAATAGCCGTCTGAAGCTTTTTGAATGGCGCTAGCGGCTTGGTAAAGCCGGAAAATTAACTCTGCTGTAAAAGCTGCCGTGAATTTGGGTAACGTTAATGTGATACATGCGATAGGCATGGAAAAGCGCCGCATCGGGCGGGGTGGGCTGCCGCCAAAAAACGGCCAGCTTGCCCTGATAGGTAATGCCGGGAATATCATAATGCGCGCGGCCAATCACTTTAACCGGCATATTGTGAATAAGCGCGGAAAGCCCGCTGGTGCTGTTGAGCGTGACCATGCCGATGCCGTGGCGCAAAAATACGGGCAGCGGCACATCATGCACATAAAACACCCGCCCTTTGAGCTGAGGGTGCTTTTTTACAAAATGGTGGATGTCTTTTTGATAATCGATAAAGCCCCGGTCCATCGGATGGTGTTTCACAATTAGGTTTACATCGGCCGGCGCATGGGTGGCAAATGAAGTTAACACATGCAGCATAAAATTGCGCACCGATGAAAAATCGCTGTGCACACGGATTTGGCTGTCGTTAAACACTTGCAGCGGCAAGATAAAGAATTTGCCATATTTACCGCTTTTCACCTGGTGAGCGAAATGGCGGTCTTCTAGCACATAATTAACCCGCTTCAAGCCCGAAAGCGTCCACAATTTCACATAATGGCCGATATGGTTGATGCGGTGGTGGATATAGTGCGGATAACGACGCTGATGCAGCCGAGCGGCAACATAATAGCGTATGGCCTGTTTGGCCACGGGTAAAAAACCGGCCGGCACCGGCGCCGGATCTTGATAGCTTTGCCGGCTTAAGCGCGGATAAGCGTCGGCAAAAAAGCGGGCATCGCGCGGCAGCGGCGAATAAGCGTTCACACCGCTTTTTTCCAAGGTAACGAAATAAGGGCGGAAATAGCCTTCTTCAAAAGCCCAAAAGCTGACATTGCCCAAAGCATGTACCACAGATTTGGCCGCGATATGATAAGGCCGCGTGTCGCCAAAACACACCACCGCCTCAATACGGTGCTCGCGGATAAAAGCCGATAAAAAATCAGGAAAAGCCTGGAAAGTATCGGTGTAGGCAAAAGTGTTGGGCTTGGTGGCAGGGAAACACAGCTCATCGCCGGCATTGAAATTAAGCTTAAACACCGTTTTGCCGCACTGCTGATGCAGCCAATCGGCAAAATCACTGAAAAAAGTGCCGATGGGCCCTTGCAGCAGCAAAATGCGATCGGCTGTGGTGGAGAGCTCTTCCAAATAGCTTTTGATTGAAGCAGATGCCATTATAAATGATGGATATTATAGGGTAATCTTGAAATATAACATTGAACACTATTTTGTAGGAAGGGATAACCGCTTGAATCTGCCGTTTTATACCAATTAAAATAAACAAACCACTATCAAATTGTTGCAAATAAATTTGACACAGCATAATGGCAAACATGTAAAAGGCGGTGCCTAAAGCCTTTCAGACGGCCTTTTACATGTCTGCCATTATTATGGTTTGTTTAATTGCCTTGGTTTATTCTTTCTGCCAATCAGCTGCAGCTGGTGTTGCTTTTTATTTTCCATATTTATTTTCAATATGGAGAATAACTATTCCAAATGGATGGAAAAGGTGAGCGTACGTGTTTTTTTATAATCAATAAATACACTGCAAAAACCATCTGAAATAGGCGCATTACAGTAATTCATACCGAATTGGTATTTTTCAAACGGGCTGTTGGCTGTTTTATTTTTTTAATGACAAGTAATTGTCAGGACGCCTGGTCATCATTTGATTTCTAAAGGTGAAAACGATTTCACCACATCATCCACCGCTTTTACGCGCACCAAAAAATCTTCCAGTTTATCCAACGGCAAAGCGCTGGGGCCGTCGCAGCGGGCTTTATCCGGATTCGGATGTGCTTCTAAAAACAAGCCGGCCAAGCGGGTGGCCATGCCGGCCAGCGCCAAATCGAGCACTTGCTCGCGCCGCCCACCCGAAGCCGAAGCGCCGGAAGCGCGCTGTTGCAAAGAATGGGTTACATCAAAAATAATCGGCAAATCGCCGCAACTTTTTTTCATCACTCCGAAGCCCAGCATATCCACCACCAAATTATCGTAGCCGAAGCTGGAGCCACGCTCGCATAAAATCAGCTGCTCATTGCCTGCTTCTTTAAATTTTTCCACGATATTACCCATTTGCGACGGGCTTAAAAATTGCGGTTTTTTAATATTGATCACGCGCCCCGTTTTGGCCATTGCCACCACCAAATCGGTTTGGCGCGCCAAAAATGCCGGCAGCTGCAACACATCGCAAACTTCCGCCACCGGCTCGCATTGATAAGGCTCGTGCACATCAGTGATCACCGGCACGTTGAATTCTTTTTTTACCGCAGCAAAAATTTTCACTCCCTCATCCAGCCCTACGCCGCGATAAGAATGAATGGAAGAGCGGTTGGCCTTATCAAAAGAAGCCTTGAACACATAAGGAATGCCGAGCTTATCGGTAACTTCAACGTATTTTTCGCACGCGAAAAGTGTGGAATCCAAGTCTTCCAACACATTGAGGCCCCAAAAAGGGTAAAAGGAGAATGGTTGCTGATGGCAATATTGTTAATTTTCATAAAAATCAATGTTGTATTTAAATTTGAATGGTGAAGATTAGTATGGAGAATAGCACCATAGCTAAAATAATCAAGCGGAGTGAGAAATTTCAGTAAAAAGGCAAGCTTGTCAATAGCGCTGAAGTTTGTATCCCAAAAGATGTCAAACGGGACAGAAGGAAGGGGAAAGTATTTGAAGTAGAGGCAAGGTGTATTCTTTTTACAATGATGTTGTAAATTTAGCTTAGATGATTTTGAAAAAGTAAAGTTCATTGTATTTTCTATAATTTAATGAATTTTATAAAAATTTTTATGATTTTAGAATTTATCTCTGATATGGCGGCATCAATTAAGCATGCTTCATTAAGAAGGATGATGGTATAATTTTAAAATTATCTTAAAAGTTGTATTTACGTAAGTAAATTTTTAGGATAGAGGCTAAAATTTAAAACCATAATCATGTTATCGAGTGCCATTTGTTAGGCGGATAGCATGTTTGGTGTGCACGATGGTGGTAAATTTTTTAGATAAAACAATAAGTTGTTTGTCGGCAATATTAATAATATTTTTCACCTCCTTGGGATGATGTCTTTAGTAAGAGAGTTTTGTCATGAGAGTATTAACCGTATTCGGCACACGGCCGGAAGCCATTAAAATGGCTCCTCTGGTGAATGAATTGAGATCGCAAAACTGCATTGATGTCAAAGTTTGCGTTACCGCCCAGCATAGGGAAATGCTGGATCAAGTGTTGAGCTTGTTTGAAATCACGCCGGATTATGATTTGAATATCATGAAGCACGGACAAACACTTCAAAGCATTACTGCGGATATCTTGCAAGACTTAACCAAAGTTTTGGAAGAATTTCAGCCTCAGTATATTTTGGTGCATGGCGACACCACCACCACATTTGCTGCAAGTTTGGCGGCTTTCTATCAAAAAATTGCTATCGGCCACATCGAGGCCGGCTTACGTACCCGAAATTTATATTCACCTTGGCCGGAAGAAGCGAATAGATGCTTAACATCAGTGCTAAGCCGTTTGCACTTCGCGCCCACCGAGCAATCCAAAGCCAATTTGCTTGAAGAATCGGCAAATGCTGAAAATATTGTTGTTACCGGCAACACAGTGATTGATGCCTTGCTGATGGTAAAAGAAAAACTGCAGCAGGCTGATTTGAAAATGCAGATGGAAGAAAAATTTCCTTTTACGGCAAATGATGCATCCATGATATTGATTACTGCGCATCGCAGGGAAAATCATGGCAATGGCATTCGTGATATCGGTAAAGCGGTGGCGATTTTGGCGGAGGCCTATCCTGAAACACAATTTGTGCTGCCTTTGCACATGAACCCAAATGTGCGCCAACCGCTAACTGAAATTTTGTCGAATCAGGCAAATGTTCATTTGATTGAGCCGCAAGAATATCTGCCCTTTGTGTATTTGATGTCTCGTGCAAAATTGATTTTAACCGACTCCGGCGGTGTGCAAGAAGAGGCTCCGTCATTAGGCAAGCCGGTTTTGGTGATGCGGGATACTACAGAGCGCCCAGAAGCTGTTGAGGCGGGCACGGTTAAATTGGTAGGCTCAAACACCGATAAGATTGTTTTCCATTGCCGGGAATTGCTCGATAATCACGAGCTGTACCAACAAATGGCACAAGCCAAAAACCCTTATGGCGATGGCAAGGCTTCGCAGCGTATTGTTGAAACGCTATTAAAAAATATTTAATGTCAATAAAATAATTCAAGGAATATTCTAAGATGCAAAATAAAACCATTTCGGTAGTGGGGCTGGGCTATATCGGCTTGCCGGCAGCTGCCATGTTTGCCTCCCGGGAAGTAAACGTGATTGGTGTTGATGTGAACGCCCAGGCTGTTGATATCATCAACCAAGGCAAGATCCATATTGTGGAGCCGGGCTTGGAAGAGATAGTGCAAAAAGCAGTTTCAGACGGCTTTTTAAAGGCCGTTACCCGCCCCGAGCCTGCTGATGCATTTGTGATTGCCGTGCCAACACCATTTAAAGGTGATCACGAGCCGGACACCGGCTATATCGAAGCCGTGGCCAAAGCCATTGCGCCGGTGCTGGAAAAAGGCAATGTGATTATTTTGGAATCCACTTCTCCGGTGGGCACCACTGAGCAATTGGTGGCGTGGCTTTCTGCCGCTCGTCCGGATTTAGCCTTTCCGAAAGAAGGCGTAAACCAAGAAGCAGATATTTATGTGGCCTATTGCCCGGAGCGTGTGCTGCCGGGGCAAGTGATTCGCGAATTGGTAGAAAACGACCGCATTATCGGCGGCATCACTGAAGCCTGCTCTGAAAAGGCTATTGAAGTTTACCGAGTGTTTGTGCAAGGTGATTTGCTGAAAACCAATGCCCGCACCGCCGAAATGGCTAAGCTCACCGAAAATGCTTTTCGTGATGTGAATATCGCTTTTGCCAATGAGCTTTCTCTGATTTCAGATAAATTAAATATCAATGTGTGGGAGCTCATTTCCCTTGCCAATCACCATCCGCGCGTTAATATATTGCAACCTGGTTGCGGCGTGGGCGGCCATTGTATTGCTGTGGATCCATGGTTTATCGTGGATAAAACCCCCGATTTAGCCAATATGGTGCGCACCGCTCGTGAAGTGAACGACGGCAAACCTGAATGGGTAATTGGCAAAGTGCATGAAGCCGTTGAAACAGTTGCCGCACAAACCGGCAAAGCCAAACAAGACGTTAAAATCGTGTGTTACGGCTTGGCATTCAAACCCGATATCGACGATTTGCGCGAAAGCCCGGCATTGATGATTACTGAAAAGCTGATGAAGCTCTACCCCAATCAAGTTTTCGCGGTAGAACCGAATGTGCATGAAGTGGTTGACCATCATGGCAAAAAAGACATTGCATTGATTGATTACTCAAACAGTGTGGAAGTTGCCGATGTTGCAGTGTTGTTGGTAAATCATAAAGAGTTTATGACACAGAAGCTGGTGTTTAAACCAAATGTAATTTTAGTGGATACCAAGGGTATTTGGTAAATAAGGCTGATATTAATATGAATGCAAAAAACAAAAAACACTTAGGTAAAAAATTAAAAAAAAATGTAGAAACGGAGTTGATAACTGATTGTCAATATCAGTTAGAGCTGGCTCAAGAAAAAATTATGCGATTACAGTTAGATGTTGAAAAATTTAACAATTCCGCATATAAGGCGAAAAAACAAGTTGCGTTACTTGAAGAGAATGTTAAAACTTTTAATAGTTCTGCCTATAATGCAAAAAAAGAAGTCAATCGATTAAATTCATTAACCAAAGAACAAAATTTATATATTTCCAACCTTGAGCAAAGATTATTAGGTTTGGCTGATGATTACAATCAAATAGTTATTGATTACAATGACAATATATTGGATTTGAAAAAGAAAACAGTTACTTTGTCATATTGGATTGGCCAAGCTTTTATCAAATTAAAAACACTCAACGGTATTCTGCATTTTATCCCGAATATTTTAGAAGCCAAACGAAAGCATAATGAAAAATTACAATATGGTAGTGAAAAAATTAAAAATATTAGTTTGATTCGTTCTGAAGAGTTACTTGCTAAGCGTAAAAACTATATTAATCTATTGGTAGGTATAACTCCTAATAACGATAGTCAACCGAAAGTAACCGCTGAGTCCTTGGAAAAAATAGCCGCTTCTATTCCTGATTCAAATGGTATTGCATACTATAAACGCATTCCTTTAAATATTGCAATTGTAACAGATGAATTTATGTTCAATTATTATAATGGAGCATTTGAAAATTTATATTATGTAAATCCAGATAACTATAAATTAGTCTTTGATAATCATAAAATTGATGCGTTTTTGTATGTTTCATGCTGGTCTGGTATGTTGAATGATGATTGGAGAGGGATTAAGTATCGTGAAAAATCTATGAAAGCATTTGATGAAATTATTCAGATTTGTAAAAATAGAGGAATTAAAACAATATTTCAAACCATTGAAGACCCAAGCAACTACGATAACTTTTTGCCAATCGCACAAAAATTTAACTATATATTTACTAGTGCAATAGAAAAAATTGCAGATTACCAGCGCGATTGCAACAATCCAAACGTAGATTATTTGGAATATGGGTTTAATCCGATGCTTAATAACCCGATTGGATTATATCGGGAGGTTATTGATGGAGTATTCTTTGCTGGTTCATATCCACAGAGATATGCAGAACGTTGTAATGATATGCATACTATGTTTTCATCAATTCAAAAATCAAATGGAAGTCTTGTAATAGCGGATCGTAATTCGCATTTGGAAGATGATAAATTAAAATTTCCTATAGAGTACAAAGAAAATGTAATTTCTGCAATTCAGCATAAAATGTTACAAAAGGTGCACAAGGTCTTTCGTTATAATGCAAACTTTAATTCAATTAAAGATAGCATGACTATGTGTGCAATGCGTGTTTATGAGCTTCAAGCTCAAGGTGCGCTAATCTTGAGATCGGAAGAGCGTCGTGTAGGGAAA